>WNFU01005207.1_pt1 | contig 29057 bp, 26 predicted proteins | sample 5400121 | NCBI WGS metagenome assembly WNFU01 (sample SAMN13153360, study PRJNA577476) | soil metagenome | isolation source: 100 cm soil or saprolite under grassland replicate 1 | place: USA:California | collected 2016-06-15 | reverse complement strand
CGTGGGGCGGCAAATATCCGCCGTACGATCTGGACGACGCGATTCCGGAACATATTGCGGCGCTGCGGCGGCTCACCCTCTTCTCGCCGGGCATCGTTCTGGAAGGCGGTTCGATCGATGTCAATGGTCGCGGCACCGTGCTCACGACAGAATCTTGTCTGCTCAATCCGAATCGCAATCCGCACTTGACCAAGGCGGAGATCGAGCAGTACCTCCGCGAGTACCTCGGCGTCACCAATGTCCTCTGGCTCGGCGAGGGGATCGTCGGTGACGACACGGATGGCCACGTGGATGACCTGGCCCGGTTTGTCGATCCCGGCACGATCGTCACCGCCGTTGAGGACGATCCGGCGGACCCCAACTATCCGATCCTGCAGGACAACCTGAGCCGCCTGCAGGCGATGCGCGACCAGGACGGAAAAGCCTTTCGGGTGGTACCACTGCCGATGCCTGGCGCCGTCGAGTATCAGGGGCAGCGGCTGCCGGCGAGCTACGCCAACTTTTACATCGCCAACAGCATGGTGCTGGTGCCCACCTACCGGCACCCGAACGACTCCCAGGCGTTATCGGTGCTCCGGAACGTTTTTCCGGACCGGCGGGTGATCGGCATTGATTCGAGCGACATGATTTGGGGCCTCGGCTCGTTTCATTGCATCAGCCAGCAGGAACCAGTCTGAGCCGACTCGGAGTGCGACCGTCCTCAGTCGGGGCGCGTTGGTTTGCGAAGAATGGATTCATCCGGCACATCAAGAGCGGTGCGCGCGTTCGTCGCCGTCGCGGTCCCGCGGGCGTTGCTCGACGGGCTAAGGGATATCCAGCGGCGGATTCAGTCCGTCGTGCGCGAAGATCTTGTCCGCTGGAGCAAACCGGAACAAGTTCATCTGACACTCAAGTTTCTCGGCGACGTGCCGGCGGACCGGTTGGACGAACTGAAAGCGGCGCTGAACCGCGCGTGCGAGGGTCAGGAGCCATTTCAACTCGTCTTGGAAGGGATCGGATGTTTTCCGAACCCGCGGAATCCGCGGGTTGTGTGGGTCGGTCTTCGTGGCGACCAGGAGCGGCTGCTCAGGTTGCAGCGGCGGATCGCCGAACAGACGCGTGGATTTGGCGACCACATTGAAACGCGCGCCTTTCAGCCGCACCTGACCATCGGCCGGCTTAAGGCCGAGCCGCGTCGGGCGAAACAGGTGGGAGAGGCAGTCGAACAAACCCGTGTTGACCGACTCGGCGACTGGACCGTGAGCGATGTCGAGCTGATGCAGAGCGAGCTTTCGCCGGCCGGAGCGCGCTACACGAAGCTGGCAACAGTCGAACTGCTGAAGTCAGCGGGAGCTGGCGCACTCTGAATGGTCGTGGCGGGGCGCTGGCCAACGGACGGTCGGAAGTGCAGCGGGCGTCGCCAACAGTTCCCTCTCCCGGAGGGAGAGGGTCAGGGTGAGGGGAAAACCTGGCTGCTTGCGTGGCGGTGGATGATTCCCGCAACGCTGTCGCCCTCTGTGAGGTGACCAGATTCATGCCGATCATCGCCGTCATCGGAGCTGGTGAATGCGACGCGGCCACCGCCGCGGTGGCCGAAGAAGTGGGACGCCGCCTGGCGCAGGCGGGTGCCACCATTGTTTGCGGCGGACTCGGCGGCGTGATGGAAGCCGCGTGCCGCGGCGCGAAATCCGCCGGGGGCCTGACGATTGGCGTTCTGCCGGGTAGGGATCGTCGCGACGCAAATCGCTGGGTGGACATCGCGATTCCGACCGGCCTCGGTGAAGCGCGCAACATTATCGTGGTGCGTTCGGCGCAGGCGGCCATTGCCGTCGCCGGCGAGTTCGGAACTCTTTCGGAAATTGCCTTCGCCCTCAAACTCGGCATTCCAGTCTTTGGTCTGAACACGTGGCAATTGGCGCGCAACGGAAAGCTTGAGGCGATCATTCAAGAAGCCCGAACACCGGAAGAGGCGGTCCGATGCGCGTTGGAAACTTGCAGTGACAACCAACTTCTCAGTTAATTAATTCCCAAAGAATCCGCCCACAGCCATGGCCGGATGGATGGATGGCAGGCGAAATCAGCCCGCACATGGTAGGCGAAAACCCCATTGCTAACATTCGTGCCCGATAGAAAGTTTAATGTGATTCAGGGAAGTGGTGTTAGTGTCGCGGCCGACCGAGCAAGGATTGAGGCGTATGAAAACGACGATGCTCTTCTGTGGGGGCGTCAAGAACGGGCGCCAAAACAAGGGTGTAATCGTACCCTCCGCACGACGCGCAATCGGTTGGAACGTTCTGACGACGCGTTTCGCATTTGCAGCCTCTGGCCCGGTCCTCTCGCTCTCGAGGCATCCCAGTGCGACCGAGACTAAGGCAGCGACACTTAGGCTTCACGATTGCAGGAAGAATGCCTGGAATCTCGACTCTCTTTGCGCATTTGCGCTCTGCCTAGCGTGCGTTGGCGCATTGGCTCAGACCGACGTTCGCGGCCCAATACCAGTCAGTGCTAACAGCCCGGACGGCTGGATCATTGGCGTATGTTTCGATAAGCCGCTGAGCGAGGCGAGCGCCACCAACTTGGCCAATTACTCCCTCTCTGAGCCCGGGTATGCGATCACGTCGGCCGTGCTGCGCGCTGACCTTCAGTCGGTGACGCTGCGGCTTGAGAGCCGGTACAGTGATCCTTTCAGAGTGCCCCAATTCTGGGTGACCAATATCGCCGGCCTCGACGGCCTCTCCACGCCTTGGACGAACTACATCTATGTCAGGGATTTTACAGCCACAGATGTCGGCTCCTTGGGCACAGACCCGAAAATCCCTGGGAGTTTTTTTACTTGCCGGTTCAACGAATTCGAGATCGTGAGCAACGGCTCGGGATGGGAAGGGACCAATGACGGTTTTTATTTAGTGCACCAGCGGTTCAATCCCGGCTGGGATTTGTATCACCTTTGGCGAGTTTCGTCCCTCGAAGCGGCCAACAAGGATTCCACGGTCGGACTTATGATTAGGGAAGACCTCAGTCCGGGCAGCCGCTTTGTGAGTGTTTCGGTCACCTCTGCGGACGAAGCGGCGCGGGACGGGTCGGGTCCCGGAAGCGCGCTTGTGAAAGTGCTGTATCGGGGCCAGCCTGGAGAGGTGCCAACCGAGGTCTCGGGCACGCGATCCATAAAAGGGCTCCCGCTAACCAACCTATTTTTCCAATTCTCTCGTGTCCAAAAGAAAGCGGACGCGGGCTGGGAAAAGAAACTGTTCGTGAACTGGATAAGCCCATCCGGAGGAACCGTTGAGGTTCTCGCTGAAGTCACCTTTCCGGTGCCGTTGACTGAGAACTGGCGGCTCGGCCTCGCCGCGGCTTCTCACAACAATGATATGGTCTTCTCCAGTCGGTCGGTTTCCTGGGTGGGGGTCTCTTATTTCGATCCGGCACCCCCCACTCTGACGTTTAGTCGAGCAGGCACCGATGCAACCCTGAGTTGGTGTGAGATTGATGGCCCTTCCTGGCGGCTGGTGTCGCAGCCAAAACTGGACAGATTAGCGTCCTGGGACTGGGTGACCAACGCTGTCGTGCGCGTCCCCGGAGCTTTGGAGATCCCCAAATATTTTACCAATTTTGTGACCGTACATCGGGATGGCGACATCCGATTTTTCAAACTCCTGAGCCGGTAGTGTCTTAATTAAGACTCTACCCCTGAGCCACCTTCCTTGACTGGTTCAGGAATTCGGCGCGCGCAGCGGGAGCTGCAGGAGTTCCGAAAAGCAAGAGTAATTATGAAAAGATCAAAAGACAGATTGTTGTTCAAGCTAACAGTAACAACAGCGTTACTCGGGCTCAACGGGTTTGCGCTGCTCGGTCAGCCATATTCTGCCCCGCCGGGACCTCTCGGTCCGGTGGACACGTAGTGGGACCTGGGTCGCAAGTGCGCACTGGGTGGAGCATTCGCAGTTCGGCAGTCCCGCAGTCCGGCTACGTTTCAACTGTGCTCCGCTTCCCCGGCGTTCCACCCGCTGGAGAGGGGATTAACGCCGGGGATGAGGTTTACACGATGAGCAGCCCTGCCGGCGGCTACGAACCCTTCGATTGGGATGGAACAGCCTGGTCGCCGTCGGAGCCAGTAATCGCGGTTGGAGAGGCTTTTGGGACGTATAAAAACCAGCAGATCGGCTACTGGAAACGGGTTTTGTGGACGTGGCCATAATCGCGGGCGCACTGATGTTCAACTCGATGAGGTATCCGGGGCGGGGCATTTTTCTTCGCGCCGCCAGGACGCACGCCTTAATGGAAGAAGCGTTGCCGTTTACTCCATCCGGCAAGACAGTGGCGGATATGATTTACCACGAATCGGTCCCGCTGAATCGCTGCCTCAATAATTTACCCTTCGGGGAGCATTTCAATTTTTAGGCAGTCGCGGGGCGACCCGTGAAGGGAGCCGGGCATTTGAACGCCCGAGGTCTCCCACGGCGTCACGAGAAACATCAGTTTCCTTGCGGCCGATTGTCACATCACCCGTCGGCACACGGTTCCCCTTCGGCCGGATCTCCTCCCATCCTTGTCATCGCGGGCGCGTTGTCACATCCTTCGCGAATGGACATGGCTGGCAACCTGGAAATGATTCAGCGCCGAATCGCGGCGGCGTGTGCGCGCGTCGGGCGAAACGCCGCGGCCGTGACGCTGCTCGCCGTGACCAAGGGCCATGCCCCCGAGACCGTTCGTGACGCGGCCGCGCTTGGATTGCGTTTGTTCGGCGAAAACAAGATCCAGGAAGCCAAGGCGAAAATCCCGCTTTGCCCCGGTCGTGTGCGCTGGCACATGATCGGGCATCTCCAGACGAACAAGTGCCGGGACGCGCTGGAGCTTTTTGAAATGATTCAGAGCGTGGACAGCCTGCATCTGGCGCACGAGATCAATAAACGGGCCGAGCAGGCCGGCAAACGGATGCCGATTCTCTTGGAGGTCAATGTGGCGGGCGAATCGAGCAAATTCGGCTACCGGCCCGACGCGGTGCTGGCTGAAGTTAAAGAAATCAACGCACTGCCCCGGCTTGAGGTTCACGGGCTGATGACGATGGCCCCCTGGACGCCTGATCCGGAAAAGGTCCGTCCTGTATTCCGTCGGTTGCGCGAACTAAAAGTCCGGTGCGAACAGAATCTCGGCGCACTGCTGCCCCAATTGAGCATGGGCATGAGCGGCGACTACGAAGTGGCGATCGAAGAAGGCGCCACCCTGGTGCGAATCGGCAGCGCGTTGTTTGGACCTCGCCCCATGCGCGGGAGAGAACGCGGCCTGGAAGAGGCAACGTGAGACCGAATCCATGCGCGCGCACCACTGTATTGAACTTTCAACCGCAATTATCTAACTTTCGAGCCGCATGGAACTGACGGTGGAGATCTTCAAACCGGAGATCGTCGAGGCGCTCAAGACGTACGAGAAATACATCGTGTGCCTCGACAAGACGCCGGAGGACTGCAAAGAGTCATTGGTCCGGCTGATGGACAAAGCGATCAAGGCGTACAACAACCGCGGGCCGCACTTGCGTCACGGCATCGCTCTCGACAAACAGGTCACGATCATCCTGAGTCAGACCGATGGCGACCGTCCACTCTGCGGGATCTATTTCAATCTCCACTCGCCCTATCAGAAGAAGCACGCTCACAAGGCCGCCAAGTAGAAGCGCGGGACAGGGTCTAAGCTCAAAACAAATTCCAAATTACAATCTCCAAAGCCGGCCCGTCCCTCCTCACTGTGTTGGTCCGAGTTATTGGTGGATTGGCAAGTACCTACCTAGAGCAGCACCTCGGCGTTAATCCTCCCGGACGTCGTCCCCGATCTGCGCCTCGCCTGTAAGGATGTCTCCCGCAATCGTCGTGTCGAGCGCCGGTCCGGTCACCTTGACTTCGCCAACTTTTTGCCCACCTCGATAGACGTTGAGCCGCTGTTCCAGCGCCGGCACGCGACGGAGCGGAAAATCCATCACGACAAATCGCAACGTCGGATTAACCGACGCCACTTTTCCGGACACGGAATCGTCCGCTTTCACCGGGGCTTCCGGCTTTTCGCGTTGCGGCGCCTCTTTGGCCTCGTTGACCGGCGCGCGACGCGCCGGTTTCTTCTCCGGCGCGCCGGATTTGTCCTTCTCGCCGGCCTTTTCACGGATGGTTTTCCAGCGTTTTTCCCAGTCCGCCCAGCTTTGCTCCCATCCCGGACCGTTAAATTTCTCCCGTGCTTTGGGCCGCAATTCCCGCAGAGCCTTCGCCTCGCGCTGAAGGTTTTTCGTCTCCTTCCATCTGGCGTACGCCTCGGCAACGCAGAGATGGTTCTCTGGGTAGTCGCCGCTCAGTTCCACGGCGCGCTGCAGGTGTTCACGCGCCTTGCTTTTGCTTCCAATGCTCGCCGGCCATCCGGGCGCATCCAAGTACAGCAGACCCAGATTCCGGTCCGGTCCGCCATAATCGAATTTCGGGTCGAGCGTGCGCGCCGCCGTAAACTCGCGCTCCATCTCATCAACCAGCTTCAAGGCGCCCAGCGTCTTCGTCCGCGCCAACTGACCAAGGTTCATCCCGAGGTAATAGTGGCCTGCCACGGAGCTCGGGCTTCGGGCAATGACTTGGCGGCAGGCCGCGATCCCTTCGTTCGCGATCCGCTCCCGTTCGTCGTCGTCCCTGGCGAACTCGGCCCAGTCGAAGCAGGCCCGGCCGAACTGCCAGGCCGCTTCGTCGTCCTTGGGGGCGGACTGGAACTGCTTCCGCATCTCCAGGTAATTCGTTTGGGCCCGGTGGGCGAACAACGAAGCGGATTGGTTCTCACCCACGGCCAGGAAACAAGTCCCCGCCAGGACCAGCAGAACGTACCAGCAACCCATCCGTGGGCCCGTCGGCACAGCAGTTCGAAAGGCAGAGGGCGGCAAATCCGCGACCGAAGTAGTGCCCAGCCGCACCCTTTCAGTATCTGTCCACATCGTCGCGGGTCGCGACGATGTGGCGTAGCGCAGATTGGTAATCTGTTTCGCCGACTGGCACTCGGCCGGCGTCCGCGGATTACCAATCCGCGACACAGCAGACTGCCAATGTGCGCTACGGGGGTTGCGGCACTGCCGCGCTGCGCCGCATCGCCGAATTGTAATCGGTTGGGCGCCCGACCTTGGCGAAGCGCCGACGAGCTTCGGCGCTCCGCAGAATGCAATTCTGCGATAGAGCAGGTTGAAAATCTGCGCTCGGATAGAGGCGCGGCGAAACCTTCGGGGTGGGCGAGCAAGTTGTCCGCGGGTAGCCTGGCCGGAGCGCGCCGAACCGGACGGGCTTGGGTCGGAATTAGTTGTTGCCATCATGTTGACCGCACCTATACTGCCGGAGTGAGATTAAATGGGAAACTGCTGAGGTTGGCAATGATTCCGGCACTGGCACTCTTGGCAACCGGCTGCAGTGGAATCAACGCCACCGGGAGCGTTTCGCCCGCAACCTTCCTCCTGCCGGGTTTCGGCAAGGTGCGCGCGGACGAGGCCCCGGCAATTCCCGTTTCCCCCCCTGAAGCCGTTCCGACACTGGCTCAGTCTCGTTAATCATCTATGCGATTCCCCCTCGCGCTGTCGGCGAAGATCGCCGGCCACATCGTCAGGCATAAACTGCGCCGAACTCCCAAGTTCGCCATGGTCTTGCAACTCGAACCGTTGCACACGTGTAATCTGACATGCACCGGTTGCGGCCGCATTCGCGAATACTCCACCAGTCTCAAGGACATCGTGCCACTTGAAAAATGCCTCGCCGCGGCCGAAGAGTGCGACGCGCCGATGGTGTCCATCTGCGGCGGCGAACCGCTCATCTATCCGAAGATCGAGGAACTGGTCAACGGCATCCTCCGGCAGAGCCGCATCGTTTACATCTGTACCAACGGCATGTTCATGCGGAAAAAAATGAAGGACTACCTGGCCGCGATCTACGATCCATCCCACCCGTCCCATGAGTCCACTCTCCAGCGTCTGCTGGTAGAAAAACTGATTTCCGAAAAGGACGCCGAAACGATTCGCCAATCCGACGCAGCTGCAAAAAACAAAGACGTCATCGGCCCGACCAAGTGGTTGTACTGGAACGTCCACATCGACGGCCTCGAGTACACGCACGACCTCATTGTCGAACGCGAAGGGGTCTTCAAGGAATGCGTCGAAGCGATCAAGATGGCGAAGATCCTCGGTTACCAGGTCGCTACCAACACGACCGTCTATAAGGAAACCGACGCGCAGGAACTCGACGAGATGTTCAAGTTCTTCTCCTGGCTCGGCTGTGACGCCCATACCATTTCGCCCGGCTACGATTACGACGCCGCCAAGAAAGACATGGTCAAGCGGCTCGGCAAGGATCCGAAGGAATTCTTCCTGACGCGCGACATGACGCGGAAGAAATTTGCGAAGATTCTCGACTGGGGAGATGCGTACACGCTCATCGGCACGCGGGTCTATCAGGAGTTTCTTGCCGGCAAACGCGAGATGACCTGTACCGCCTGGGCGATCCCGACCTATAACGTTCGCGGCTGGAAAGCCCCGTGTTACCTCATGACCGACGGCCACTACTCCGGCTACCAGGAGATGCTGGAGAAGGTGGACTGGGACAAGTACGGTGTGGTGGACGGCATCGCGCGCGATCCTCGCTGCGAGAACTGCATGGTCCACTGCGGCTACGATCCCAGCGGCGCCCTCGGGACCAATTATCAGCGCGGCGACAACTGGAAGAATTTCAAATACAACTTCTGGCCGAAGCCCAAACGCTATGAACGCGGCAACGAAGTGAAGGCGTTCAATGGTTTCTCGATCGGCAAAGGGCATCTGGCCCCGGCCAAGGCGGTCCTCAACTCGACGGCCACGAATGGCGGCGGCAGCATTGGCTCGTGCGGCAAGCCAGATGCGCCCCAGCGCAATGAGTTGCTGACAAAGATTCACGGGGCCGACCATTTCGAAGCCCAGGCGGAGTAAGCGCAGGTTCCGCCTGATGTAGCTTGCATGTGAATTAACGAGGCTAGATTCCGCGAAAGATGAGCAAGACACTTTTCCTCTCACCGCCGAGTTTCGACGGTTTCGACGGCGGCGCCGGCTCGCGTTACCAGGCCCGTCGCGAGATCACCAGCTTTTGGTACCCCACCTGGCTCGCGCAACCCGCCGCGCTCGTGCCCGGCGCGAGGCTGCTCGACTGCCCGCCGCACTACATCAGCAAAGACCAGTGCCTGCGCATCGCGAAGGACTACGACCATGTCATCATCCACACCAGCACGCCGTCGCTGAAAAACGACTGCAAGGTCGCGGAGGCTATCAAGCAGAACCGCCCTGAGACCCGGATCGGTTTCGTCGGCGCGCACGCCGCCGTGCTTCCCACGGAGACCCTGAAAGCCTCGTGGGCGATCGATTGGGCCGGCCGCAAGGAATTTGATTTCACCTGCAAGGAAGTCGCCGAAGGTCGCCCGCTTGAATCAGTCGCCGGTCTTTCCTTCCGTAACCCGGACGGCAAAATCGTCCACACTCCCGAACGCGAGATGATCCAGAACATGGACGTACTTCCCTGGGTAGCGGACGTCTATAAGCGCGACCTCAAGATTGAGAACTATTTCATCGGCTACCTGCTCCATCCTTACGTCAGCATGTACACCGGCCGCGGTTGCCCGGCCCAGTGTACGTTCTGCCTCTGGCCGCAGACCATCGGCGGACACAAGTACCGCGTCCGCAGTGCGCAAAACGTCGCCGACGAGATGGCGTACATGAAAAAACTCTTCCCGCAGGTGAAAGAGTTCTTCTTCGATGACGACACGTTCACGGCCAACCTGCCGCGTGCCCGGGAAATCGCGAAGAAACTCGCACCGCTCGGCCTCACCTGGAGTTGCAACAGCCGCGCGAACATCGACTACGACACGATCCGGTTTTTCAAAGACTCCGGGCTGCGCCTGTTCCTGGTCGGCTATGAAAGCGGCAATGCCGACATTCTCCAGCGCATTAAGAAAGGCGTGACGATGGACGAGATGCGCCGCTTCACCCAAGCCTGCCACCGGGCCGGCGTCGTGATCCACGGCACCTTCATCCTTGGCCTGCCAGTCGAATCGCGCGAGACGATCGAGAACACCATCCGATTCGCGCAGGAACTTGACGTCTTCAGCATCCAGGTATCGCTGGCGGCGCCTTATCCGGGCACGGAGCTTTTCGAGATGGCCCGCCAGAACGGCTGGTTTGTGAAAAAGGACAAGACCGATCTGGTCGAGGACGACGGTTTTCAGCAAAGCGCCCTCGAATATCCCGGGCTGAGCAAGGAAGAAATCTTCGAGGCGCTGGATCGTTTCTATCGCGCCTACTACCTCCGCCCGAAGCCGATTCTGCGCATTATCAAAACCATGCTGGAGGACCGGGACGTCTGCGTCCGTCGCTTGCGTGAAGGCTACGAATTCTTCAAAAGCCTCAAGCAGAGAAAGGAAGACCTCGAAGCGGCGCGGAACGTTTCAGGGACCACCGCGCCTGTTGCGGCCTGAATGCCGCACGGCAGGAGCGCGGACAGCCATGTCCGCGCTCCTCTCGCCCCCTCTCAGGTCGGGCGTTTTTGTTTCCAACGTTGCAGCCGCACAGCCTGGATGGATCGCCCCGTGCGCCGCGACACTTGCTCGTCCGGTAATTTGTCGAGCAGTGCCAATTCCTTGCGCGTCCACGAACGGTAGCGCGGCTGGGTGTAGGGAATCCGGAGACGGATGCGCTTGTCACGGACCGCCGGGTAAGGACGGCCGTTGGGCGCCGGCGGAATCCCGATTTTGAGCCGGCGGTTCTGAATGGAATATAGCGTGCGCTCCAATCGTGCCGCCAATTTTCGGTCTGGCGCGGTCCCCAATAGTTGATCTTCCCTCGCGGTCCATTCGCGAAAGGTCGCCGTCTGGTGCGGGATGCCTAACTCGCGCCGGCGTTCACCCACAGTCGCCCGGTCTCGCTTGAGCTCTCGAGCGACGTTCGTGTCGGTGTCGGTGCCCAGTAGTTTTTCTTCGTCGCGGGTCCACGGGCGCCGAATCGGCTGCGCGGGCGGGCGTCCAAGGCTCTGCCGGCGGTGGCGCACGGCCGAGAACTCGCGCTTGAGCAGGCGGGCGACCTCCTCGTCCGGCTTCCGGCCCAGCAGTTTTTCTTCGCGCCGGGTCCAACGCCGGGGCGCGAGCTGATCGTCCACACCTTTGATCTTGCGGAGGCGCCGTTGCAGACGGAGAGCATCGAAGCTGCGCCCGAGCAGGCGGGCGAGTTCGGCATCGGGCCTTTTGCCCAGCAATTCGATCTCCTGTTCCGTCCACAACTTATGCTTCACCTCGAAGGGCGGGATGCCCAGCGACTGGCGTTTGGCGAGGACGGAGGTGAGTGTGCGCTTGAACCGCCGGGCCAGATCGTAGTCCGACCGCTGGCCGAGCAGGCGCTCCTCCTCCCAGGTCCAGGCCTTCGGCTCATAAACAAATGGCAGAATGCGGAGTTGGCGGCGCCGCTCGCGCACTTGGCGGGTGCTCCGCCCCAGTTGCTCGGCGACCTGTCGGTCCGTGGTGGTTCCGAGCCGCGCGTCCTCCGCTTTGGTCCAGGGCCGGTCCGCGTAGTGTGGAATGCCTGTTTTCCTTCTCCGTTTGGTGACGGCCACCGCCGTGCGTTTCAATCGTCTTGCCACTTCGCCATCGGGCGCCGTGCCGAGCCACTGGTCCTCGGCCGCCGTCCAGGGCCGGATCTCGTCTGCGCCGATGAAGCGCGGGATGCCCAGCAGACTCCGTTTGGTGACAATCGCCTGGAGGCTGCGCCCGAAACGTCGCGCAAAGCTCCGGTCCGTTTGCTTCCCCAGCAGTCGCAACTCTTGTTTGGTCCACTTGCGCGCAGGCATATGACGTTCCTTCAACAGTATACGGAGCAAGGGCGGGAAGGGCGAGCCAACACTGCAGAAGTCTTGAAATCGGGCTCTTTCAAGTCAGGATTCCGCGAATGAAAACACCCACTTGCGCCCTTTGCCTGCTGCTGGTGCTCGTCCATCCCGCCCGGGCCGCGGAGGCCAGACCCATGGATCCACTGGCCGAAAATCTCTTTCCGCCCGAACTGATCATGCAACACCAGTCCGAGATTGGCCTGACCGACGAACAGCGCGAAGCGATTTCGTCCACCATGCGCCAGTTTCAGGACCGGTTCGCCCGAATGCACGAGCAACTCCAAAAGGAAGTCGAAGCCTTGGGCGCGCTGTTGAACAAAGAGCGCGTGGACGAAAAAGCGGCGCTGGCGCAGTTTGACAAAGTGCAAACGCGGGAACGTGAGATCAAACGAGGGCATCTCGAGTTCGTCATCGGTATCAAAAACAAACTCACGCCGGAGCAACAGGCCCGGCTGCAGGAATTCAAGAAACAGATGGCCGCTCGCGGTCAACCGCCCGCCTCGCTTCCTCAGAAAATGGAAAAAATCAAAGCCGGAGTGGAAGATTGGCAAGGCTCCGGCCGCGACCCATCGGGCATCGGCGAAATCATGCAGGAGTTCGAGCCCTTGATGAAAGCGGGCAAGTTCAAGGAGGCCGAAGCGGTGCTCGACCGCGCCCTGAAAGCCCTGGGCAAAGGCGAAAACGAGAAGAGCGAGGACAAATCCAAAAAGCGGAACGACGCCACTACACCGTGATCTCGCCGCATTGGCTTCGGTCGTAGCGCCATTTTCAATCCGCCGCATCGCCGGATTGAATTTGGCCGACCGTCGGATCGGTCCCGCGCGTCGGCGTCCCCTCAAGCCAGACAGAGTGAGGAGGACTCTGCACTAGGCCGGGGCGCCAAAGAAATACAAAGACGTGGTGTGATTGGGGGCGGCACCGAACCGTTGACCGGACGATTACTTGGGCGGACGATAGCCGCTCTTTCCGGCTGTTTTGAAGATTTGGAGCATGTCATCCGCGTTGAAAAGCGCCGTCGTCTTGTTGGCCTTAAGCGCACCGCCCGCGGCCGCGGCGACGGAGAAAGCTGCCGCCGTCACGTTGTCCGGCAGCTCGGTCACGAGGACAACGTCGTACTCGCCAAAACAGAACCAGCCACCGACGACTCGGCCGCCGAGTTTCTCTATCGTCTGGCTGACGATCTCGATTCGGTTCTGCGGTTTCTTAATCAGCGTCGCCAACGCTTCGGCAGTATAGGCGCCTTGGAACAGGTAATAAGCCATAACGGTCCTTTCTTTTGCTCGATTGCCGTGTGGAAACCGACCCTACTCCCTTTCACGACTCCGTCCAGACAAATAGACGCCAACGAGCTGGCGCGATCATGGCGGCCAGCGCCGGATAATTCGTGCATATGCATGAATTATCCGGCGGGGCGTTATGAGCCGGGAAAGATCACCCTCGCTATTTCGCTGGGCCTCGATCCAACACTGCCCCGGCCGACAGCCCGTGATTCTCGAAGCTCAGGCCAAGGTTGGCGGCCAGATTCGTGATTGCGACGGTTTCCCCTGAGCCACGGGTGGCAGGAAGGACCCGATCCAGTTGAAGGTTCTCACTCAGCGCGCGGCCGCCGGTGAAAAGGTCAAAGGTGTTTTCCCACTCCGACTCGTCCGTGCGGCTCAACCGCGTTGGAAGCCCGGGCGCGGAACGCGTGTTTGAACCCTTCGCCGCCGAATCCGCCTGATGGCGAAACCACGCTGCGGCGGCAATATTTCGATCCACCAACTGGCGATAATGGGATTCCGTGGCTTCGAGGAACTTCTGCCTGGTTTCCGGAATGGTTTGTCCCTGCGGGACCTTGAATGCGATTGGAACCATTCCACTGAAATCATTCTTGGGGACGAACACTCGTCCCGTGACGTTCGGGTTCGTTTCCGGCGCGCGGAGGGAAATGGTTCTCTCGGACGAACGATCCGGCGCCGTCATCCAAGGAACGGAGCTGTAGCCCATCAGGTAGGCTTCGCCGTCACCGTCGATTACGGCGTCAGGCTGCATTGCCTGCGCGATACGCCAACGGCGCCACTCGAGGTTTTCAGTGGCGGAAGGCCACGCCCCTTCGGGCAAAGTCAGCGAGGAGACGGGCAGGTGATAGTAGGCGTCCGCAGCGCCGACCGGCTGCTGAACGGCCAGTAGCGCGACGAAAAGCGGCACCGCTCCGGATTTGTTCGAGATCCTGTTATTAAGGTTGGCCTTACCGTAGAGAAACAGAAGCGCGTGGCGCTCGCCGATAGTGCCGGAGGCGTTTCTCATTCAAGGCAAAAACCTCGATCGACTCCACCCCACCGGGGCATTTTGACACTCCCAGCAAAGTAGGACAGGGCAACTGCGCAGCCCAAAACTACCGATGAACCAGAAGGCACCAATTCGAGGGTTTAGCGCGACGCGTAAATCGAAAGCGGCGGATGACCGCCGCACTCTCCAAGACGCTGGCGCGTTGGCCATCGTCGCTCGAACTTCCGCCAGGTTTTGGAGTGCGCCGCCCCTGCGGCGCTTTAGATTTTCCAGGCAGGTTCATGGTCCCAATGCATGCGGAAAAAACGAAAGGAGGCTCTTTATGAACCGCGCCAATTCAAGATCCCACTCGCTCGAACTGGGATTCCGCCCGGCGAGTCGCTCAACGGCGCCCCTCGGCTGTGAACATCTCGATCGTCAACTACGAGCAGATTCTCGCCGACGCGCTCGACGTCAATCTCCGCCTGCGCCCGGACGTTGTGGTGCTCGACGAAGCCCAGCGGATCAAGAACTGGAGCACCAAGACCGCTCAGGCGGTTAAACGCCTCCGCAGCCGCTACGCCTTTGTCCTCACCGGCACCCCCATCGAAAATCGTATCGACGAGTTGCGTTCGCTAATGGATTTCCTCAACCCATCCGTCCTTGGCCCGCTGTTCCGCTTCAACCGCGAATTTTATGAACTCGACGAACGGGGCCGGCCGGCCGGCCACCGGAATCTCGACCAACTCCACGCGCGCATCAAACCCTACATGGTTCGGCGCCGCAAAGCCGAGGTGGAAACCGAGTGGCCCGAACGGACCGAACGCAACCATTTCGTCCCACTCAGCGACGAGCAAAAGAATGCCTACTCCGATCATGAGAAGCAGGGTCTGTCCAACGAGCGCCCGGCAGCGGTGCGACCCACGCGACCACTGCCGCGTTTCGCCGTGTGTGTCGCGATACGGCGGGCTTCATGCGGTGGACAGACGGGATACTATTTGAGAATTGTCTGCGTCAAGGCTTCGACGAATTCACCGTCTTCCGCCTGGCGCGCCGATTGCCGCCTGTGCGCGAGCTTCCGTGCGTTCGGCCGCGTCAGCCACGCACTCCTCCTCCGCTGTGGCCAAGGCCTCGGGTGTGACCAGCAGGCCCTGGCGTTCGTAGCGTTGGCGGGCGCGGCTGAATCGCACGACCACGGCCGAGAGCGGACTCTGTTTGCGGGCGCGCCGAGAGAGGGCCACGTCTCCCGCCGGCAGGAACACCCGATGGTCGAGGTCGGCGCAACCCAGGCAGAGCGGCTGGCCTTTTTCCACGAGCAGGAAGTTGCCCTTCAGCAACTCCGCGCCGCATTCGGTGCAGTAGCCATCCGTGCTCACCTTCTCGAACACGACCAGGTCCGGCGCCTTGCTCAGCTTCGCGCTGAGTTGTTTGGTTTTCTTTTCTGACAAGCCGGCGGGCGCGTAATGCGTGCGGTAAAACTTCTCCTGGTCCGGATTGCCGTCGGCGGTCACTCGCAATTGCTCTCGGCCGCACGGAGTGCATCGCGCGTAAGGTGCTTCGATGGGCCGCGGGCCGTGACCCATTCGGAGAAGTGTTGGACCGCCCGGTTGAACTTCTCCGGTCCCACCTGGATCCACTCTTCGAGGATGCGATACTGCTCGTTCCCTTTGCGCCAGCCGTCGAAATGCAGGTGCTGCAGCAGGCGCATTTCCTGGAACAATTCGAGCGGCCCGACGCTGCCGGAGCGATTCAGCACAGCTTCAGCCGCGTGGAAGACACGTTCACGCAGATTGGAGGGCGATTGGTCGCTCATAACCGATACGATTCCCCTGTCCCGGCATGACGTTAAGTTATGGCGCCGGTTGCTGGACGACAAACCGGTTCTCGTTCCACCCCAGATGATGACTGACGCGGATCGGGTAGTTCCAGCTCTTTGGGTCCGTTTCGAACAGACGAATTAAGGAGCGTTCGCCCGCCAACGAAACCGCCTGCGGCACGTCGAACACGCGCAGGACGTTCAGATAGTCCGGGCCATGCCGATGCGAGACGGGCAACTCGGAAAGGTCGAGCCCCGCAATGTCCGCCTCGAAAAGCGATGCGTAAAGCGTGTTGACGGCCATGTTGCCCCGCGCTTCGAGCCAGAGCGGCGCGCCGCTCAGACCCTTGATCGAGCGAACCGCTTGAATTGCCCGCCGAATATCCCAAACCCGCATCCCGTCGAGCGTTTGGCCGAGCAGCATGAAGCGGCGGCGGATCTGGGTTTGTTTCCTGGCCTCGCCGCTCCATTCGGTTGGGCCGATACCTCGGGGCGCGACGAAGGCCAGCACCCAGTTATTCGATCGAACCATTTGCCGAATCAGGTCGAAATATTTCGGATCGCCTGCGGGCAGGTGTTGGTCCTGTGGGCGACCGAGGGCAGGCCCCTGCAGCCGGCGCTCTTCGTCCAATTCGTAGGCGTAGCGCATGGCGGCATTCCATTGAGCCCAGCCGGCGTCGAGCACTTTCAGCATGACGCGTTCGGGCTTCTTTAACCGTCTGGCCTGGACGATGTAGAGCCGAAGTGCGATTTCTGGCTGACTCACAAAGTCATAGGTTCGGAAGCGGACATCGTAGCGATCGACGTCACAATGTTCACTCAACTCGAGCGGCCGAGAATCGGGCCAGCCGCGGAAGACTTTTCCCTTCAGAGCCGCGAGCCAGGCCTCCCGTTGCCGGGCCCACTCCTCCATTGACTTCGGAACTGGTGCCGGCGAAGGAGTGGGCACAAACGATTCCTGGATGGTCTTGTTCTTCTGATCGTCAGGCAGTTTTTGAAACACCTTGAGTTCCTCCGGCTCGAAGCATTTTTTCGCGGCGCCCTCAATGAGCGGGTCTTCGCGTTTAAGGAACCGGTTAAACCACCGGATGACCGGCAATTGCAAGTCCTGCGTGTCCTTGTGCGGGCCCTCCGTGATAAGCAGGCCGAGGTTTGTACTCGCCCCGTAAAGCTGGTAAATGCGGCGGACTTTTTCATGAAGGCGCACCACGCCGACGAGTGGAAAGATCGAGTCCTTGTCCGAATTCGCAATTAACAGCGGACGCGGCGCGACGAGAGCGGCCACCTGCGGATAATCCCAGCCGTAGGTGTTCACGACGAACATGCAGTCGCAGTGGCCTTCCACGGTGCCGTCCACGACGTGATTCTGGAGGTCGGTGATGCCGGCCACCGGCGCCGCAACCTTGACACGATCATCCAACGCGGCCAGCCACCAGCTATAAGCGCCTCCGCCCGAACGCCCCGTAACGCCGATACGTTTCGGATCAACTTCGGGTCGAGTTTCCAGATAGTCGAGCGCACGAATGCTGTTCCAGGCCTCGACACCCGCGGGCGTGTAGCCCAGCGAGTTCCACCACCACATTCCTTCTCGATAAGTGCCCTGGTGGGTGCCCTGGATTTCCCCAAGCTGCAGCGTGTCGATGATCAAACAGGCGAACCCGTTTTGAGCAAACCACACGCCTTGATGCTGGTACGAAACCTTGTTGCCATAGCTGACGCCGTCCTTGATCAGCGGACCGTGACCGCACAGGTAAAGAATCGCGGGTACGGGCTTCGCAAGGTTCTTCGGCAGGTAGAGATTCGCGGTGACATACAGGTTGGGCATCGATTGGAAGGAAAGCTTCTCGACGGTGAATTGGTCGCGCTCGACCTTGCCGCTGATCACGGGCGCCAGGTCGCTTCGCTCGGGCCTGGGCCACAGCCCCAACATTTCGAACAGTTGTTCCCGATGCCTGGCGCGGCGTGACGTCCACTCCTCGAGAGTACTGATGCCGGCCAGGCATCGATCCCGGAGTTTGGCCGTCTCCGCGCGGAAGTAGGCGTCGAGCATTTGATCGCCCGAAACCGCGGTCGTTTCCAACGCGACAGGTCCGGCCAGACCACACCAACTGATGGCTGCCGCGAACAACGCGGATCTCGCGCAGAAGAGGTATTCAGCCCTCATGGAAACGCCCGTCATGTTGGTTCCAACGACGGGGAGTCGCAAGTTTTATTGGCGTTGTGCCGCGGTCCGATTTGGCCCCAGAACCGCATTGAAGATCAGTTCGCAAAAAGTGCGGCCTGGCTGAGACGGACTGAAGGACGTGCGACGAGTTGGAGCCTTGCCTCCAAGGCAGCATCCACTTCTTTTTCAAAGTCTTTCCGACCAACGTGGAGCTTGGGCTCAACCAAAAGCAGCTTGCCCTTAGGATTCAGCGTCTGGTGCACCTCTGCGAAGAGAGCCGCGGCATTCGGGACTTCATGCACCATCCAAAACGCCAGAACGAAATCGACGTGGGCTGAAAGCCCGATGTGCTCTCGTCCGCACAGATGGAGTTCAACGCGATCCTGCACGCCGGCCTGCGCGACTCGTCGGTCGACCTTGGCGAGCATAGCCGGCTGAACATCAGCCGCAATCACACGGCCGGAGGAACCAACCATTCGGGCCAGGGCTATCGTGAATGGGCCCGAACCGCAGCCAAGCTCAACCACCGTGAATCCCGGCGCAATCAGGCGGCCGAGGAGTTCCTCGGGTTGGTGCAACCAGCGTCGTAACGGATTGTTGATGACCCAGGCAAACCAAGCCGGACAAACATGACGGTCTGATGCTCGACTCATGGTTGATGAAGGTGAAGATGCTGGAGTGTTGCGGGTCGCCGTTGGCGCCGACGCAGGCAGGGATTGGGTGGCATCTACTTTGGGACGGCACGGCGCCGGTTCTTCAGGCGGAAGCGGCGGACCTTCGCGACGTTGCCGCAGTCGCTCATCACGCACCAACGCCGGCTGTGGTTCTTGGTTGAATCAATGAACAGCCACCCGCACCGTTCGCCTTCACACTGTCGCACGCTTTCCAGCCGCTGCGGAGTGGTCAACAGCTCCCCCGCCGAATGGGCGATCGGACCGAGCGGCTGGTCGAAAGCCCCGTCCGACTCGTCCCACGCCCAATGGAATCCCTTCCTGCCGGCGACCACCCGCAAACAGCCGATTCGGGCGCAAAGTTCATCGTTCAATTGCTTGAGATCAGCTACCGCCGGCGCTTCATCCGCCGCCAGCGCGGCAAAGATTCGGTAAATCGTTTCCCGCAATGCAATGGCTCGCCGCAACACAGCCGACGAATCCTCCGGGCGTCTCGCCGCGCCACGGAGCAAGGCGTCCGCCTTTGGTCCATCGAGCAGACCCGCCTGCCGGCACCACGAAACAAAGTCCGTGTAGGAATTCAGGTATTCGCGCGCCGCCAAGCCACGCTTACCCCCGACCGTGTTCGTGAAATCCAGACACAGATCGCCCCCGACAAACTGGAACTTTCCCGGCGGGCTCGAAATGGCAGCGGTCGTCTTCATGGCAGTGGCAGGTAATATGTAACCTTCAAAATAGAGTTTGACAAGTTACAGGCAAAATCGTATGTAACCTTCAAAAGTTGTTTTGAAAGTTACACAAATTCTAAAAACGCTCAATGAACGATTCATTGATAACAAATGAGGAACCGCCCATGAAAGACCGCAATAGAAGACCGTCGTGCGTCCTGATTGGACGCGGGACATGGTCGCCACTGCCCGTGCCCAAGGTTGTCGGAATGACGTTGTCCTCCGGTTTGTCACCGCTTGGACGTACCGGTGGACCGATGAGAACGCACGAGCGCCAGATCAGCATCGGAATGGGTAACCTGCCAGCGCTGTGGGTCAGGCTGGAAAGTTTCCTGGAGCGTGTGTGGTGGATGGGTGAAGGATATATTCGCCGTCGGCGGGTGGCGCCATCCCTTGCCGGCGAGGTGCCGGAACGCCAATTGTTGCTCGCCTTGTCGTCCGATGAGGACCGCCGCGGCGTGTTTTGGGAGACGGCGGGCTTTCTTGTCCTCTGGCTTTCCGGGGTGGCCGGCATCGCGATTTCCTTGGTCTGATCGGGTCGGTCCAATTGTTATTGCCAGCCGGCCGTGGACCGGCCAATCTGAACTCAATCCAAACGTACTGTGTGGCTGCCAAGTCCCTTCCTTGGATCGGCGCGAAGAAAGGCGCAGGGCTAAGCCGTCGCACTGGCGCGCGTGCTTTATGAAGTGGATCAAGAGAATCCTGCTGGTGGTGGCAGTGCTTGTTGTCGTGTTCCTCGCCGTTGGGTTTCTTTTGCCAGCCCATTACCGCGTTGAACGCAGCGTTGTGATCCAGGCGAAGCCGGACACAATTTACGCGCAGATCAGCAATTTCAAGAACTGGCTTCAGTGGACAGCCTGGAACCAGACGAAGTATCCCGACATGCGAGTGAAGTTCGATGGGCCGGAATCGGGTGTGGGAGCGGGCTACAGTTGGGAAGGCAAGTCCACGGGGCAGGGAAGCATCAAATTCACGCGAGCGGAACCAGCCAAGGGCATCTGGTATGACCTCGATTTCGAGCAGGGCAAATACAAGTCATGGGGAGCGATCACGATGGACCCTTCCGGCGACCGGGTCAAAGTCACTTGGACGAACGAAGGCGATCTCGGTTCGAATCCCATCAATCGTTACTTCGGCCTGCTGATGGATCGAATGATGGGACCGGACTTCGAGGAGGGTTTGAATAATCTGAGGGGAAAAGTGGAGACGAACTGAGCCCGGCGCGGACCTTGGCTACATTCCTTTCGTCGCTCCACCACGAGGTCTTCTCGGCCGTCCTGGACAGGCCTTCACGCGTGTATCAGAAGCGTACAGCCTTCATCGTGGCGCGGGGGAGCCGCAACCCAAGTAACGCAGACGGGCAGTCCGCTGGGGCGCGGATTGGTAATCCGCGGGCGCTGGCCGATTGCCAGTCGGCGAAACAGCAGATTACCAAACTGCGCCACGCCAAATCGTGGCGGCCCGCGACGATTTCGACAGATACGGGTAGAGTGCACCTCTGCGCTTCACGCGGGGCGCTAAACACCGCAAAAAGGTTTGCGGCCGATACCGAGAACCCTACCATGCGTCGCGATGCGCCCCTTCCATCGCCTGATCCTCGCCACTGCCATTCTCTGTCTGCTGCTTTCGGGAGCCGCCGGTTTGGTTTATCAGATTGTATGGATGAGGTATTTGTCGCTCTTCCTGGGCCACACCAGCTACGCGGTGGTCGCGGTGCTGGTTGCGTTCATGGGGGGATTGGCCCTGGGTAATGCGTGGCTCGGCGCCCGCGCGGATCGCGTGAAACGCCCGCTCGCGCTTTATGCCTGGCTGGAGATCGGGATTGGCCTGTATGCGCTACTGTTCCCCTTCTACTACGACTTCTGCCACCAGGCTTATGTGGGACTGGCGCGGCGCTGGCAGCCGGGCAGCGTCGGGTTGTTGCCGCTAAAGTTTGTTTTCAGTCTACTGACCATCCTTGTGCCCACGGCGCTGATGGGCGGGACGCTGCCGGTGATGACCAAGCTGGTCACGCGCTCGCTCGGTGAGTTGAGGGAAAGGGTTTCCACGCTCTATTTCATCAACAGCCTGGGCGCCGTCGTGGGCTGCTTCCTCTCGGACTTCTGGTGGATTCCTTCGATTGGGCTTCAGGCCACCGTGTTCGCGGGCGCGGCCATGAATCTGGTGGTAGGCGCCGCAGCGCTGTTTGTCAGCGGCTGGATCAAGGAAGAGCTCGGCCCGACGTCTTCCGGCGCCGCCGAGCCACGACCTGGGACGAACGCCGAGGAAACATTCACGCCGACCGAACTCAAGCTGGCGGTGGTCTGTATCGGCGTCTCCGGATTTGTGGCGATGCTCTATGAAGTGGTTTGGACGCGGCTGCTCGCATTGGCATTGGGATCGAGCACGCACGCCTTTTCAATTATGTTGATCACGTTCATTACCGGGATTGCCGTGGGGGCCTGGGCGGTGGGGCGTTGGAAGAAACTCAAACAGACGATGGACGCCTTTGGGTGGGCCGAGCTCTCATTGGCTGTGACGTTGATCGCTTCGATGTTTTTTTACGAACAGATTCCCTATTGGTTCATGAAACTGGCCGGCGTGCTCGCCCGAAGGCAGGAGGTCTATCCACTCTACGAGCTTGTCCAGTTTCTGATCTGCTTCGCCGTGATGTTCGTGCCCACGGTCTGCCTGGGGATGACGCTGCCGCTGGTGAGTCGGATTGCCACGGCAGAGTTGGCCCGGACGGGCCGGTCCGTCGGCACGGTGTTTTCCGTCAACACGCTGGGGACGGTGCTGGGGGCCGGCGTGACCGGGCTCTGGTTGATGCCGTGGCTGGGACTGGCGCGGACCTTGGCCCTGGGCATCGCGTTGAACGCGGCGATTGCGGTGCTGGTGCTGGGTCGGAAGCGGTCCGCGCTGAGACCCGTCTTCGCGATCTTTGTCCCTATCGTCACACTGCTGTTCGTGCTGCTCTCCGGGATGATGTTCGACGACACCTGGAAGCGAGCTTTCACCATGGGCCTTTGGCGAGGATCGCCGCCTCCGAATCGGGCGCTCTATCAGCAGGCCATTGCCGCGGTGAAGCTGGCTTATTGCCGCGATGGAGCGGGCTCGACCGTGTCCGTGGACCGGAGTCCCGAGCAAGGGAAAGAACAATTGACGCTGCGGGTCAATGGCAAAGCGGAGGCCAGCACAATGAGCGACATGGTGCCCCAGCTCCTCGTAGGTCACATCCCGATGTTTCTCCGGTTGGATGCCAAAGAGGTGCTCGTGATTGGCCTGGGAAGCGGCATGACGTGCGGGGCCGTGATGCGGCATCCGGGCGTGGAGCGAATGCAAGTGGTCGAAATCTCGCCGGAGGTCCTCGACGCGGCCCGCTACTTCGGCCCGCACAATGACCGGGTGCTGGAGGACCCGCGCGTTCGCGTCGTGATTGAAGACGCCAAGTCGTTTTTGGAAACCACCGACCGCAAATATGACGTACTGATCAGTGAGCCTTCAAACCCGTGGATGGCGGGTGTGGCCGCGGTGTTCAGTCTGGAATACTACGAGAATTGCCGCGCCCGTCTGGCGTCGGGAGGAGTCATGGCACAGTGGGTCCAGATGTACGAGACGGACGATTACGTGCTGCAGATGGTCCTCCGGACATTTGGCCGCGTTTTTCCTTCCTTCAGTATTTGGGAACCCTCCTTTGGCGATCTGCTTCTGGTCGGCTCGGAGCAGCCCCTGGAGGTTGATTTGCGCGCGCTCCAGCAGCGCCTGAGCCAGCCGGCCGTAAAGACGGATCTCGAACGCATTGATCTGTTCCGCCTTCCCGTCTTGCTGGCGCGGGAAATCATCACGCCCGGAAATGCCCCCTTCGTCGCCGATCAGGCCGTGCCGTCGCACAGCGATTTCTACCCGCGCCTGGAATACGCGGCGCAGCGCGACTTTTTTGTTCGCGGCGCCGCGTCGATCCCGATTCTTTTTGAGGAAAGCCAGTTTACGCGGCCCGGCAGCCTGTTGGGACGGTATCTGCGGAATCATCCGTTAAACGAAGACGACTTCAAGGCGTTCGCCCTGTTTCAGATGGCACACCGCATCTCCACACCGATGCTCTACCGCAGTCTGTTGAAGGGATGGCAGAGCCGCTTTCCGCAATCGCTGACGGCGCTCGAACTTTCCGCCAAGGCAACGGAGCGGGGGACGCCCGACGAACTCGAGGCGTCCCGACTGGCCGCGAGGCGCGACGCCATCTTCCAACAAGCCGAAAAGGACCCGGAATTGCTGCGCTTTTACGCTCAATTCCTCCTGCAGACGTACCGTACCGAGCGCTCCGCTTTTTACCTGCCGCCGACGACGGAACTGGTATCCGTGTTGAATCGGCTACTCGAAACCGATCCGAATAACCAGCGCATCCACAAACTCCGGCTGGCGGAACTGGCGTGGGACCGTGGGGACGACGACGGCTTCCTGCAGTTCGCCCAAAGCGGGTTCAACCCGGACCTCAAATCCGGCGGCCGAATTAACTTTGACATCGATCCGCGCCTGCCGCCGCGCGTTCTGGCGCGGATGATTGAGATCTTTCTGCGCCGGGAGGATCCCGTGGAAGCCTGGAATCTCTGCCAGCAGGCAAAGGCGAAACAATACATCGGCGTAGCCGGCGGTAGCCGCGATCCGATCTTGGAAATGACCTATCGCAAGGTGGAGACGATGATTAATCAGGCCCCGACCCCGTAGCCGGCGGTGGCGGGCGAATTGATCCGGGCCAGTCTGGGACTGTGTTACGGTCATTTCGACAGACGCATTCTAATAATGCGCCGAGAGCGATGCCAGTCGCGTAGGCGAGAAGGTCTGGGCGATTGAACGTGGAGCCCAGGATGAGTCCGCCAACCCGAGTGGAGCGGATCAGATGAAACGCGGCAATGCCTAGCCTCCGTTTCGAAAAGGGGCGTAACGACAGGGCCCGGCGCCAGTATCGTCATCCCTGTCCTGAGTCCCGAAAGACAGCAGGCAGATTACCTTAGCTTTAGACTTTGAGCTTTGAACTCGCCGGCTGACCCACCGTGGTTGTTTACAGGGCCGGCTGGATCAGCCGATAAAAACGGCTCGTGGCGTCGGGGGCGTTCGTGACCACATACTCGAAGCTGATCACGCTCGGAACGTTTGTCACATCCGCCCAGTTCGCAGGAGCTAGCGACAGGGTTGACTGAAGCCTGTAGGTGGGAAACAGGGTTGGCCACGAGAGGACCAGTTCGGTATCGGAGCGCCGGGCGTTGAGTGCGGCAACCGGTGCCCTGGCCTCATATTCGTAAGCGCCGATGTCGCATTGGCCGGAGCGCGCGAGGTGGCGCTGGTCCTCGGGCAGGCAAACGGTGTCGTCACCGTGGTCGATGGCAGGGCTTCCGGGAGCGAGCGCTGCGGTAAGGGTCGGGCCGCCATTATCTGCCAGCGGTTCGAGCAACAAGACGATGTTGTTGTCCTCGGTCGAGTTGAAGGCGGGCGTCGCGTCGGAACTGAGGTTGCTGCCGCCATCAGTGATCAGGCCGGCCGCGTTCCCGCCTGTTGGGCTCTCGGCCAGGATCGTGTTCTTGAGGACCACCGTGCCGCCGTCGTTGGCCACAGCCCCGCCGTAATTAAGTCCATCAGCGCCCGCGAGGCCCGCCCGGGCCACCGTCGTTCCCGCCGCGCCGCCGTTACCGCCCGTCCCGCCAACGGTGCTGTTCTGGGAGAACGTGCAGTTGACGACCACGCTGGTTGCACCCGCGGCGCAGAAAACGGCGCCCCCATTGCCACGCCCTCCCGCGCTACCACCCCCGCCATTGCCGCCGAAGCCCACCGTCCCGCCGTTGCCGCCGTTGCCGCCGTTGCCGCCGCTGGTGCTATTGCCGAAAAACGTGCAGTTGGTGAGCGCGAGAGTGCCGCCCTTGCTGAAAATGCCGCCCCCACTGCCGCTGCCGCCAGAGGTGCCGCCCATGCCGTCAAGATACGCTGGACCGTCCTTGCCATTGCCGCCGTTGGCGCCGCTGGCGCTGTTGCCATTGAAGGTGCTGAACAAACTGGTCAGTGATCCTCCCTCGTTGAAAACAGCGCCACTGTTGCCCGGTCCGGGCGAACCGTTGGAAGCGTCGAATCCGAGCGGTCCGGCGCCAAGACCGCCGGTCCCCGCGACCGCGCCCGCGACGTGGTTGCTGGTGAAGGTGCAATCGTAGACGAAGACGCTGCCGCCTGGAGCATTGTAAACAGCGCCGCCGCCGCCGACACCCCCGTTGCCGCCATGGCCGCCGTCGCCGTTGCTGCCGCTCGCGGCATCGGCGCCGTTGCCGCCGATGCCGGCAGTAGCGTCGTTGGCGGTGAACGTGCAGTTCGTGAGCGAGAGCGTGCCGCTGTTGTTGTAGATGGCGCCGCCGAGGGCGCTCCCGCCCAAGCCGCCATCACCGCCACGGCCATTGAGCCGGACAACACCATTGCCGCCGGCGCCGCCCGTCACGACATTGTCGGAAAACAGGCAATTGACCGCGGTGACAAAGCCAGCGTCGTTATAGATTGCCCCGCCAAAGCCGAGTCCGCCGTTACTGCCGTTCGTGCCGTCGGCACCGGCATGTTTGCCGTTGGTCAAAGCAAGGTTCCTTAGCGTGAGGTTCACCCCCGTACTCACGTTGAATAAGGCCACCGTCCCGCCGCCGCTGATCGTGACGTCGAAGCCGGCCGCATCGATGGTGGTGTTGGTCTTCACGGCGAGTGACTCCGTCAACGTGGCCAGGGCGCTGCAAGAAAAACTGATGGTTCCTCCACCCCCTACCGCGAGGAGCAGGCTGGGTCCGTCACACGTTGTCACCGCGGTGGTGATCGGCACAACACCCGGTTCGAGTCGTGTGAAATCGACGTTGGTCAATCCTGCTTCAATCGATAACGTGCGATTTTGCGGGTTAAAAAGCTCTCCCGTTTGGGATGGAGTGATGGTGTAGGTGCCGGCGAGATTGGCAAAAGCGTAATATCCGTTCCCGTCGGTGATGGTCTTGATGAGAGTCGTGGTGTTCGTCGCCGTGACCGTGACATTGGACATGGCGCGTTCGCCGTCGGTGATTCTTCCGCTGACGCTCAAGGTCGTCGTCGCAAAGGTGATGTTCGTGGCACTCGAGACCGAGCGGGCGGGCGGGTTGAAGGCGTAACCTTGGAGTGAGGGCGTCACGGTGTAGGCGCCATAGACCAGATTGGAAAAGACAAAGTTTCCCCGGGAATCGGTTCGAGCGGTCACCAGTAAATTAGTGCTCTGGGCGATGACCGTTGCTCCGGAGATGGCGTTGGTTCCAGACATGATCCGCCCCGTGACGGTGAACGGCGCAAAGCCGGCGAAATCCACATTGGTGTTGCTCGGACCCAGGCTGATCTGCCGACCGGAAGGTTGGAAAACGTAGTTGCTCCTCGAAGGGGTTATTTCATGATCCGGACCACAACCGTCACATCACTGATCCCCGTCGTCCCAGCCAACGCGTTTGTGAGACGACCACTCAGGTTGTAAACCACCACGAAGTTGAGGTTGCTCACGACCGTCGCATTGTTCGTCGTCGGAAAATCCACCTGCCAGGCGGCCGGGTTGAAAACGGTATTGGTTTTCAGGGCCATCACCGCGTAGGTGCCGACTCCCAGTCCGGCAATGGTATAGTTTCCATTCGTGTCCGTGACGCCGCTTCGGCTGTCCGCGGTTACGGTCAAGTTGCTCGCTATGACGGTGACATTGCTCACTCCAATCGTTCCATCGATGGCTCGGCCGCTAACTGAATAGGGACCCACGGTTTGGCCATTGAGGGTCGATTGGGTCAGGCAAAACGCGCCCAAAAACAGCCACGCCACGTGGAACCGGAGCAAACTCTTCATGTTCTCTTTCCCCGATGGCTTCTGCGTCGCGAAAAATGCCCGAACGGGCCGGGAACTTGCCCGTCCCAAAACAAATCGATGGATGGCTCTTGCCGATGAACCTCCCTTCACCCGGCCTTCGGCCGCCCACTCCCCTCCGGCGGAGGGGAGTGGGCACGGTGAGGGGTGGTCGCCGAATTTCAGGGACCCATTGCGCGCAGAGAGTTCGGAGGATTCCCTCGCTCTGGGACGAGAGGGAGGGTTTGCCGTAAAATGCCTCCACGACCCGATCTTATGGACCGGGTGCTGACCCAATGTGGACGCGAAAAATGGAACCATTGCGGCGCAGAATAATCGGCCCAGATCAAACTCGGGAAAAAATAGACGGTAACTCCTAAAGAAAGCCACAGAAATCGTTCACCCCAAACTCCAGCGCACGTCCAATCGTGCTGCGGCTCACAGAGGCGCGCTCCTGATAGCCACTCGGTATCGCGGCGCGCCTTTGGCTACCAGTTGGGTCAGGGCCGCTGGAGGCGAAAAAAACCGGTCCCGCCACTCACGGGATTGGTGACGGTGTTGCGACCGTTGACCACCGTGGGGGGGATGAAGACCGGCGCCCACGGGTTGGTCGAGGAAAGCGAGTTGAGAATCTGAAGAGTAAAGCTCACCGCCGACGTGGGCCACGACACGACGACATTGCTGCCACCCGCCGGCCGGTTGATCCCCAGCGTGCGCGACGTGTCGGAAACCACGACGGTCGTCACCGAGGCGGTGTTGTCCCCGGGGACGATGTCCGGCTCGATCGAGTGAACGCTCGCCGTATCGACGAAGATGCCTTCGCCAATCGGGGCGACGTCGATGACGATGACAACGTCGGTGTCGTTGGTGAAATTGCCGATGTTAAGCGACAGGTCGCGGCCATTGGGGGAGATTGTCCCGCGTGTGGAGGGCCAAAATTGGTCACCACCAGGGTGTAAGTCAGCGGCTCACCCGGTTTGAGCAGCGTGGCTGAAGCGGACAGGAGGACGGCCAGTTGGCTCGGCATGGTGACAGTGAAGTTGGTCGCGCTGACCGCCGTTCCGTCCGGGGTGCTCACCCGAATCGGGCCGGTGCCGGCTGTGATGGGAACGATGGCCCGAATCTCCGTCGAGGAAACATTTGTAAACGGGGCGTTGATATTGTTGAAGGATACACTGTTGACATTGAAGAAGCTGGTGCCATTGATCGTGACCACCGTTCCCACCGGACCCAAAAGGGGCGAGAAAGCACTGATATGCGGTAAAACGCGAAAGCCCGCAGTGCTGATGATCACCCCGCCCGGCGTCAGGATCGTCAGGAGCCCGGTGGTCGCGTTCGTCGGGACCACTGCGGTCAGGCGGTTGGACGCATTCACGCTGAAGGTGGCCGCGCCGGTGTTGAACAGGACGTCGGTAACGCCGACAAAATTGGCGCCGGTGATGACGACATTGGTGCCGACGATGCCGTTGGTGGGCACAAAGCTCGTCAGCCGGGGCGGCAGGTAGAAAATGTTGGCATTGGTGCTGGTGCCGGCGGTGGTCGTCACGGTGATCGGTCCGGTCGTGGCCGTGGCGGGAACAATCGCGTCGAACTGCGTCAGCGACGGCGCGTTCGTCGTCGTGGCATCGACTGCGCCATTGAATTTCACCGTGAGGGGACCGAAGAAGTTCTTTCCGCTGATAGTGATTCTTGTGCCGTGGGGACCGAATCCGGGAGTAAACCCGG
>WNFU01002488.1_pt1 | contig 29095 bp, 24 predicted proteins | sample 5400121 | NCBI WGS metagenome assembly WNFU01 (sample SAMN13153360, study PRJNA577476) | soil metagenome | isolation source: 100 cm soil or saprolite under grassland replicate 1 | place: USA:California | collected 2016-06-15 | reverse complement strand
AGCGCTCGCCGAAGAGCGTCGTGGTCACGGGGTGGGCGAGCGAGAAGGTGAGGGCGAAGATCGGGAAGGACAGGACGGCGATCCAGATGGCGGTCTGCCAGTAGAGCCGGTTGATGCCCTCTTCGTCCCCGCGGGCGAATAAGCGCGCAGCGAGTGGCGTGAAGAGCAGGGCGAAGCTCGACATGACGACCTGGTTCAGCATCGCCGCCGGCATCACAACCCTGAAAGCCGCCACATCGGTCGCGCCGCCGTAATGCCCGAGGAGGACGACGTCCGAGGTGTTCATGGCCGTGTAGACAAGATCCGAGCTCAGGAGCGGAATCGTGAAGCTGAAGATTTCTCGGGCCGGAATCTGCGTCGACGAGAGGGAGAAGCGCTCGAACAATCCTTCCTTCCGCAGCAACCGCTCGAGCATGACCAGATAGAGACCGACGCCCAGAGCCGCGGAGAGGACGTAGCCGGCCGCGAGGAAGACGACGCCCTGATGGCCGAGGACGAGCAGGAGCACGATCGTGAGCCGTAGTCCCGGCGCGAGGACATACTTTCGAAAGAAGATCGCCCGCGGCTTGGAAAAGACCGCGAACATCCCCACGAGCAGGCCGTCCAGTCCCTGGATTGGGACAAGGAGGACAAGCACGAGGAGCACCGACGAGGCGCTCGAGTTCCCGATCAGCGAACCGTTGAGGACGCCTTCGAGTCCGTAGACGAGGGCGACGCAGAGAAGACCCACCGACGTCACGACCCCGCCGGCCAGCACGATCGTTCCCCAGACCTTGCCGTAGTTTCCCTGCTCGTCGTAAATCGGAACGAAGCGCGTTATCGACCGGTCGAGCCCGAACGTCGCGATGCTCGAGCCGAGGCTGACTAGCGAGAGCGCATACGCGAACGCTCCGTAGTCGCTCTTGCTCAGATAGCGGATGACGATGATCTGAACAGCGAAGTTGACGCCGAGCGACGCCAGTCGCCCGACGAGCAAGAGGCTCGAGCCTCGAATCTGGTTTCTCGTGGCAGCGTCGTCGGGCGCCACGGGGATCGCGTCGGCGGAAGGGCTCGCGGATGCCGATGCCTTCATGGATGCCCCCGTCCCTGTCCAGTTGAAGCCCGGATGCGACCGGCCGCTATCCGGGCCCCCTCATCCTGGCAGAACCACGCCCGTGAGATGCAGGTAGGAGTGGACGACGGCCCTCGTGTCACCCTCGCCGCGTAAGCTTGCTCGACGGCTCCGAGGAATGACAGCCGCCTCCTGGACTCCCAAAGTCGCGATCGCGGTGCCAGGGATCACCTGGCCGCGGCCATGTGGCGTCAAGCTCTCGCGATGAGGGCCATCGTGACTTTCGGGATCGCCTGCGTTCTCGTGGCCTCCGGCTGCAGCAGTGGGAACGGTGGGGACCAGGAGCTCCAGCGTCGTGAGCAGACGAAGGCGGAGCAGCAGGCCGAAACGACCCCACCTCCTCCTCGGACCTCGTCGCCGGATGCTGGGGGAATCTGGATCTCGCGAGCGGAGGTCAGGCGCCTTCCGATGCGAGGAGCCGCGTGGAATCGGGTGAAAGCCGCTGCCGACGGACCGTTGGGCAAAGCGGACATCGCCGACCAAGACTCCCACCACGACGTGCTGACGATGGCCGTCGCACTCGTGTACGCGCGCACCGGCGAAGAGAGCTACCGCCGGAAGGCCGCCGATGCGATCGAAGGTGCTCTCGGCACCGAGCGGGGCGGCAGGACGCTCGCTCTCGGGCGCAACCTGCTCTCGTACGTGATCGCAGCGGATTTGATCGACCTGCGATCCTACGATCCGGCCGGGGAGGCCTCATTCCGAGAGTGGCTGGCGGTGGTTCGCCAGGAGCCGCTCGGCTCCCGAGTTCCTGATGAGACGCTCATCGGCACGGCCGAGCGCTCGATAAGCAACTGGGGCGGCATGGCGGGCGCGAGTCGAGTGGCAATCGACGCATACCTGCGCGACGAGCGCGACCTCGCGCGGGCGGCGAAGGTGATGAAGGGCTGGCTGGGCGATCGGTCGGTGTATCCGGGGATTCCGGGGCCGCTGTTCCGACCGGACGACACCGGCAAAGGCTTCCGAGCTGGAGGATACAACGACGACCTCTCCTGGCAAGCCGATCCGGACAGGCCGCGGGGCGTGAACCCGAAGGGAGCAATGAAGGAAGGTCATTCCATCGACGGCGCGCTTCCCGACGACATGCGTCGTGGCGGGCCGTTCCAGTGGCCGCCCGCCTACACCCAGTACCCCCGCGAGGCTCTAAGTGGCTACGTCGCCCTCGCCGAGCTCCTATATCGGCAGGGCTACGACGTGTACGAGTGGGAGGACCGGGCCCTGCTCCGCGCCACGCGGTTCCTGTACGACCTCGAACGAGCCTTCCCCGACGAAGGATGGTGGGAGCCGGCCACGCCTGTCTACTGGATCATCAAGAACCGCTACGGACAGTCGTTTCCGTGGGCTGGACAGACTGGACGCACGCACCCCACTGACCGCGCGAGACCAGCGGCGCTCGATCAGGAGCCGAACGTGACTACGAGCTGCGGCGCGTTCGCGCCTTCCTTGCTGCTGTACCAGACGGCGTCGCTATTGCCGTCCTTGAGCGCGAAGCTGTAGACGCCGTCGCCCGAGAAGGGCGCGCCGAGGTTGAACTCGACCCAGGTGCCGACCGGCGCCGCGCCGCCGGCTCCAAGCAGCGAGCCGACCGCGGGTCGCGTAGTCCAGGTGATCGCGCCTTCAGTCCAGTTCGTGTCCGCGACCGAGTAGATGGCGCCGGCGACCGTGCTCGGGTCGGTGACGAAGAGGCGAAGCTTGACCGACGTGACGGGAGCTGTTACCCCGCCCACGTTGAACTTGAGATAGGACGAGGTCTGATCGACCCGGTACGTCCGGAGCGTGGCTTGCCCGCCCGTGTTCTCGTCGGGGTAGTTGGAGCGGACATAGGCGTCGTCCGTCGGCACGAACGTCACTGTCGAGCTACCGCCGCCGCCCGTCGGGGTCACTGTGATCGTCTTCGTCGCGCTACTCGAGCCCGCGGTGTTCGTGACCGTGAGCTTGGCGGTGTATGTGTTCGGCGTCGTGTAGTTGAAGCTTGGATTCTGGGCCGTCGAGTCGACGGTGCCGTCATTGTCGAAATCCCACGCCCAGCTTGTGGGGCCCCCGCTCGACGTGTCCGTGAAGTTGACCGTGAGCGGCGCCGGCCCGCTCGTGGGCACGGCCGTGAAGGAGGCCGTCGGCGGCACGGGGCCGCCCCCGCCGCCCAGAGAGAAGAAGTTGTGCCAGTAGTGGGTGGCCGAGCCCGACGCGAGGACGACGAGTCCTGTGGAGGGGCCGACGTTCTGCTTGGTCGACGTGGCGTTGTTGACCTTGGCGTCGGCGTCCTTGATGATCGGCGTCCCGAGGCCCGTCGGAAACGAGATCGACCCGACCGGAGACGTCTTCTCGAAGATCGTCCCGCTCGACTCGGGCGAGGTGGCGAACATGTGCACGATGCCGTTTACCTCGTCGATCTCGACGATCGGGCGCGTGTGGTGGTCCTGCACCCGCCCGAACATGGCGCTCGACCAGCCCCCGGCCGAGCCCCGGACGAGCAGCATCGTGAGTGGGTCAGCCGAGGCGCTCTTCGAGGTCTTGACGGCAGCGAACACACGTCCGGTCGCGTCCGTCTTCAGGTTGATGTGATCGTCTGCGAGGCCTGGGCCTTGGAGGGCGTTCTCGAACGACCAGACGTTGTCAGCTTGATCGTCGGCGTGGATGCCGAAGACGTCTTTCGCCGCGTTCTGGTCGCTCCACAGGACGCCGATCTTGTTCCCTCCGAAGGCGATCACGGAGGAGATGTCGTCCCCCTTGACCGTCGTGGACGAGATCACAAACGGCGTTCCCCAGCTCGCGTCGTTGCAGGCAGGGGTGCACAGGGTGCGGTTGACCCAGATCTTCCCGCCCTGCTGCCAGGTCGCCCAGAGCTTGCCGGTCGAGTCCTTGGCGATCACCAGCGTCTCGAGCTTGTAGCTGTTGATCGTGGCCACCCCACCCGTCCCCGCCGACTCGGTGAAGACGTGGGAAGCCACGTAGAGCTTGCCCGCAACGCCGTCCCAAAGGACGTCCGCATGGGTCCCTCCTCGGTCGTCCAGGGCGACTCCCGTATCCCCCCAGGTCTGCGTCCCCTGGTTGAGCCTGAAGATGTGGAAGTCCGCACTCGCCGTATCCCACATGCTTGCCCACCAGGAGCCGTCGTTCCACCAGACCTTGCTCTCGGGCTTCGAGGCCGTGATCCCGGAGCCACCCCCCGAAAACGAGGGGCCCTGGTAACCGATATCGCCCGGCGCCGCCCGGGCCTGCGCAGTGAAGCCGAAGAGCACGAGCGCGAGCAAAGCGATGATAGTCGCCTGCAGACGCCGCGTCGCCGACCCTCTGCCGCTTATGAGGGCTTCACGCACCGCCCGTTAGGGATAACACGCTCGCTCGAAAGGTTCAACCCTTGGGCCGAACGGCCTCGCTTCCGCCGTCTCCGAACATACTCCGGCCTCCATATCGCCCGGAACAGGCTCTCCGAGCAAGGCGAGCAGCGTCGGAGCGATGTCGCGCAGGTCGCGGTCGGTCCGCGACCGGCGGGGATAGCGGGGCCGACCAGTGCGTAGAGGCGCTCGTGCGCGTGATTAGCATCGTCGGGCCAGTCTCGTTTTCGAACACGTGGACGGTCCCCCTACCAACTTGCCGTGGTGCATACGGTCCGTGCCCATCTCGACCATGAAGAAAAGATCCCGGGGTCGCGTCTCGAGCAGGTGCTCGGCGAGGCGAAAGCGCTTTTCGGTCATTTCCTCGATCTCGCTCAGCAGCCGCTCCTTGTCGTTCGTGCGGAAGTTCTAGACGTCGACCATGTAGCGACCAACAACGCGCTCGATCTCACTCTTGAGCTCGGGTGGGTACGTGTACTGGCTCTGTTCCGTGTCGGGAGTGAGGAAGCAGGACACCATGACCCCGTTGACGCGGCTGACGGGGTACGTCTGGGGGACGCCGAGCACGATAACTTGGCGGCCCCGCGCCGAGAGGAGATCCCATAGCCGCGGTACGCGCAACGCGCGTGAGTCGGCGAACGCGAGGGCGCGTCGTAGGAGTGGTTGCGACGATTCCGGAAGCCATAGAAACCGAGCGTACCCGGGCTGCGGGAGGACGTCATGCTCGCCCAGGCCGGGACCGTGATCGGCGGGTCGCAGCTGTTCAGGATGCCCCAGGCCGCCCGTTCCGTAAGTGAGCGGATCGTTGGGAGCTCCGGAAGCCTTGGCTCGAAGACCCACTGAGGGGTGGCGCAGTCGAAGCCGACAACGAGGGCGCGAGCATGCAAAGTCGCGCTACTCCAGGTACCCGAGGTCTCGAAGACGGTCCTCCAGAACCTCTTGCTCCTCTGCAGAATAGGCCGCCGCGTCCATAGGGACGGTCTGCGTCTCGCTGGCGACGAGGTCGGCGAGCCGCGCCCGCAGCTCGCCGGCTACCGCAGGGCGCGCCGCAAGGAGGTTCTCGCGCTCACCCGGGTCAGCCTCGAGGTCGTAGAGCTCCTCCGGCAACTCGTCGTTGACGAGGCCGCGGACATACTTGTACCGCTCGGTGCGAATAGCGGTGAGCCACTGATCGGGGCGAGGCAGCATGCGCCCTCCGCTCGCCTCGAGGTACACGGCCCGGTCCGGAAGTCTCTTCTCCGGCTCGCGAGCGACTGCGTGGAGGTCGATGCCGTGCTGTGGCTGGCCGTCGAGCGAATCGAGCTCGAAGGCTGACGCGAGAGTCGGATACAGATCGACGTGGCTGGCGAGCTCAGCGACCTGCCGCCCGGCCGGAAAGGTACCGGGAGCGAAGACGACGAGCGGGACGTGGACAAGATAGTCGTAGACGTGGTAGCCATGCCCGAGCCAGTTCATGTACAGATCCTGCTTGCCCCGCGTCAGCCGGTCGGCCCGCCGCATCAGGGCCGGCGTCACGCGCTTGACCGTCCGGGCCCCGGGTAGGTTCTTTCGAGCCCACTTGAGCGGGCGCTTCAGCCTCGCCACGATGTTGCCTCCCCGCGAGGCCGACACGAATTCGCCGTGGTCGCCCGTCAGAACGACCACCGTGTCGTTCGGAAGCGCATCGAAGAGACTGCGGAGCTGGGCGTCGAGCGAGGAGACGGCGCGGTCGTAGAGGCTCTGGCCGTATTCGGGTCGATCGAATTCCGGCGTTACCCGGCGTGGATTGTGGAGCTCCCAGAGATGCAGAAGACCGAACCACGGCGCCTGAGCCTGTGCGAGGTTCTGTCTGAGCTCTGTGCCCCAAGGAGTATCGAGCGTCTCAGTGTGCCCGCGGTGAACGTATTCGTCGAAGCCTCGGTCCAGGCCCGTGACGGGCACGAGCGGCCCGGTGACCTCTGCCCAGGTATGGAAGCCGCTCCGTTTAAAGAGCTCGGCGAGCGTGGGGAGGTCCTGGGGGAGGCGGGAGTCCGAGAGCGACCGAATGCCGTGCACGAATGGGTACGTCCCTGTGAGCAGAGTCGCCGTGCAACACGTGGTCATCGAAGCTGGCGCGAATGCCTTCGTGAAGATCGTCGAGCGGGTCACGAGGTCGTCCAGGAACGGCGTGACACAGGGGCGCTCACCGCCCCAGACTCGATCGGCCCGGAAGGCGTCGACCATGACGAGGAGGACGTTCGGGCGCACGTTACTCCGAGGCCCGAGCCCGCTCCCGGAGGAGCTCGTCCTCGGCCTCGCGGCGTAGCGTCCAGATAGCAGCGCTCGCGAGGGCGAGGAGCGCCCAGAAGTACCGCTGGTACGAGAGATGGAGGAACACCCCGCAGGCAAGGTACGCGAAGAGGGCGAACAAGAGAGAGCTTGCGACCATCGCCCGCTGCGGATCGCGCTTCCGCCAGCGCCTCGCGCTCCGATACAGCAGCACCATCGGTGTTCCCACCATCGCCAGGAAGGCGGTGAGGCCGATGAGCCCGGTGTCGGCGGCGAGCTCGAGGTAGAGGCTATGGCCCCGGCGCTCGCTCTGCAGGTACCTAAGGCCGAGCCGGTTCGCGTACTGGCGTGAGTACTCCTTGAAGTACACGCCCGGGCCGACCCCGACGATTGGGTGGTCGAGAAACGTGTGCCACGCGGCCAGGTTCTCCGTTCGCCGACCGACGATGGAGGCGTCGGGCCGCTGCGTAGAATCAGATGAGGAGATGGCCGTAACGCCTTCGAGCGAGCGCAAGCGGGTGACGTAGTCCGGGACAACCAAGGCTATGACCCCCGTGACAACGACGAGCGTGACAAGCAAGTGGCGAAGCGGAAGCTCCCGCAGGAGCGCCATGAATGCGAGCGTCCCGGCGACTGCGACGGCTGCTCCCCGCGAGAAGCTGAGGAGAAGTCCGCCCGTGATCAAGAGCGAACAGCCGGCTGCCGCCAGACGGAGCCTGCGTTTGCGTTCGCGGAATGTAAGGATGAGGGCGATCGGAAGGACCGCAGCGAGGATCTGCGCGTAGCGGTTCTCACTCCCCAGCGGACCGCCGAGCCGCGGTCGAAGGATCTTCTGCTCTGCGTCGGGAGCGATGTTGAAACCGCCTCCCGTCCCGAAGCGGTCGATCTGGGCCAGGCCCGCGTAGTCGTTGCCATAGCTGTGGGTTAACTCTTGATAGATGGACAGCGTCCCCATGAAGCTCCCGGCCAGAATGAGCGCCCAGAGAACCCGGCTCAGGGTCTTGGTCGAGCGCACCGCATTCGAAACGATCAGGAAGAGAAGCAGCCCCTCCGTCAGATAGGTAGTCACCGGGGCGGCAGACGCGCTGGGGTCCTTCGAGAGCGCGGCCGCCAGGAGGAGCGCTGCCAGAAAGACGAACACGAGCGGGAACACGGGGGTGACGGCGAACGGCTGCCGCTCGAGCAAGATGTGCCTCGCGAGGGGGATAGCAAGGAGGAGCACGACTCCCGAGGCCACAACTTGCGGCACCCCGTGGAAGCGCGTAGCGACAACCGCAATGTTCGCCCAGAAGATGAAGAAGAAGGTGACGGTGGGGAGATCAGCTCTGAGACCGCGCGCGAGCACGAGCTCGGAGGGCGTCTCGCGCCAAAGGTCGGAGGCCGGAACGGTTGCGCCGCGGGAAGCCATCCTCTACCGGAGAGGCTTCTGATGGTAGGGCGTTTCCTGCGGCTCTCGCGGCCGAACGGGCAGGAGGCGTAGGTTGTAGAGCAGGCGGTAGCGGAGATAGCGGATGAGCTTGAGCCATCCTCCGCGGAACTTCCGCCCCGAGGCCAGAATCTGGAGCCGTCGGGAACCTGAGTAGACGACGCGTCCGCCCAGGGCCTTCAACGCGGGGCCGACGTTGAGATCGTCCACGAGAAAGCCCTGTTCGTAGGCGCGGAGGAAGGCGCGGCGGTCGACCGCGTAGTTGGCTCCGGCCGTTGTCGGGATGCGGAGGAGCACGCGCTTGATCCAGCGGGACGCATGGTGGCTGAAAATCCGCGCTCGTACGGACCAGAGCGGCCGCAGGTCGAAATGGCCGACCCGAGTGTACGCGAGCGTGGCTCCCCGCTCGAACTGGCCGACATACCAGTCGAGGAGCAGCGCCGGGTTCGGGATACGGCAGTCGGCATCGAAGACGATGATCCGCTCGGCGGAGGCCGAGCGAATGCCCGGGATGCGCGCGCTGAGGCAGACCGCCTCTCCGACCCGCCAGACGCTGGGGATCGTCAGCACGCGCATACCGGCCGCTTGGTAGGCCTTTGCCGCCGCCGGGATCTCGTCCGGCGGGTAGTTGTTGACCACGAGGTTCACGTCGAAGGTCCGCCGCCCCACGTAGCGTGCAATCTCGCCGACGACGCCGAGGACGTTTTCGAGGTCTGCTTGGGCGTTCACGGGGATGACGATGCTCGCGTCAGGAGGCACGGTCGGGTCGCCCCGGAGCCGCGCGAGTTCATAGCCCAGCCGCTCGTGGCCTGCTGTTGCGACAGGCGGTCTCAGCAGGCACCTCGCGCTGCGGGTGCCGATTGCGCGTCCGCTGCTTCGGCGTCGGCGCTTGCGGGCTTCCGCTTGGGCTCCCAGCGGTCAATCCGCCGACCCCGGACCACGTTCCACGTCGCGTGCAACGCGGCGAGGTTGACGAAGCAGAAGAAGGCTGGGAGCACGAAGGGTTTACGGCGGCCCAGCGGCTTGCGCGCGAGCAGGATCCCGGCCGCCCCGAATCCGTAGAGCCCCCCTTGCAGGAGCGTTGCCACCCGGTAGATGCGCCCGTGCCGCCAGAGCAGCGGGCTCGTCGCTCCGGCGACGGCGAGGGGGAATACCATCATGCGCCGCAAAAGCTTGTGCGAAAGCAGCTGGACGGCGTAGAAGCCGTGATTTCGCGGGTCGAGGAGGTCCCTCCTGACCAGGACGCCGCGTAGTCCGCGAGTGATCACGCGGACCTTCCGGCCGAACTCGAGCTCCGCGGTCGCAGCCACCGGCTCGAATGCTACGGCGTCGGGGGCGAAGACCAGCCGGTAGCCCTGCGAGATCACTCCCGTCGACGTGAAGAAGTCGTCCGTCACGCCATCGGGGACCGGGCGAAAGAGCGATCTGCGCACGGCGTAGATCGCCCCAGTCGCCGAGATGACGTTTCCGGCGCGACTCTCGGCCGTCTTCAGCATCCGATCGAGATTCCAGTAGCTCTGCTCGCCCGAGGTGATCGCATCCCCGCGCCCCTCGGCCACGTACCGCTGGTCGCCGGCAACGCCGCCGACGAGAGGATCGGCAAACGGGCGCACGAGCGCGCGCAGGGCGTCCGGGACGTACATCGAGTTCGCGTCTGAGAAGACGAGTATCTCCCCTCTCGCGGCGGCGGCGGCGGCGTTGAGCGCGGCTGCCTTCCCGCAGCGGTTGAGCGAGAGAAGTCGCACGCGCGGGCCCTCGCACCGCCGGACGATCTCGTCGGTCCCATCGTTCGAGCCGTCTGACGCGACAACGACGTTCATGCGCTCGCTCGGATAGTCGAGCGCGAGGACGTTCTCCAACTTTGGGCCAATGTTCGCGGCCTCGTTGTGAGCCGCGAGAACCATCGTCACGGACGGGGTGATGTCTTCCGCCTTGTACTTACGGGGTCTGATGAAACCGCGCACGAGGACGATCACCGGGAAGAGGAGGTACGTGTAGCCGATTACAGCGCCGGCCGCCCAAAACAGGATCAGTCTCGTTGAGTGCTCCTTATCGCGATCTGAGAGGCGAGTCGACCCGCGTTCGCGTGCGCGTCGAACTCGCGCACGACCTTCTCACGACCTGCGAGCCCGAGTTGCCTCCGCAGCTTCGGCTCGTTGTGCAACCGCCGCAGCGCTCGTGCGAGGGCCACGGTGTCGCGTGGCGGTGCCAGTAGGCCCGTGCGGCCGTCCTCGACCAGCTCGGGGATCCCTGAGATGTCGCTCGCAAGCACCGGGACCCCGGTCGCGAGCGCCTCCATCAGCACGATTGGAATCCCCTCTCGCTTCCCCTGCCTGGTCGGCACGCTCGGTGCCACGAGCACGTCGGCCGCGCGCAGGAGCTCCGCCACTTCGCCGCGCGTGCGTTGACCTTCCAGGCGAACCCGCCCCTCGAGCCCCGCGTCGGCAATCTGACGCTCGAGCGCGGCCCGGTCCTCGCCGTCCCCGACGAGCTGACACGTGAACTCGACTCCCGCCTCGCTGAGCAGTCTGCACGCAGCGATGAGGTAGGTCTGGCCCTTGACCTCGTGCAGGGTCCCAATGCAGAGGATCCTGAACGGCCCCGCGGGGCGACGGCCGGCGCGGGCCTTGAAGAAATCCGACTCGATGCCCGAGTGGATCACAACGAGCTTGTCGCGCCAGCGATGGCCACACTCACGCAGGATCAGATCACGGTTATACGCAGAGACCGCGACGACGAAGGCCGCCTCGGCGACCTTCTCGGAGAGCATGTGACGGTCGACGTGGAGGTCCGATCCCTGCGCCGTGAAGCTATACGGGATGCCCGTGAGACGGTGGATGAGGAAGCCTGCCACGGCGGGGTGGCTGGAGAAGGCGCAGTGGACGTGCTCCACGCCCTCCTCCTCGAGAGCGCGCGCGGCGTGAGCAACCTTGGGGAAGATCCCGATGCCGCCGATCAAGTAGTTCGCGCTTCCCCAAGTGCCCTGCAGGAGGGCACGGAACGCCCTGAGATACGGGCGCGGCCGGCGGCGGAGGAAATGCAGCTGGCTGAGGAGAATCGGCCAAGACAGGAACGGAAGAAAGTGCGCGCGGTTGACGACCGGGACGGCCTCGGGGTGCACGACGGCCGCTCGTTCCCGCAATAGTGGATAGAACTCGACCTCGACTCCGGATCGCTCGAGGCCGAGAATCTCGTAGAGGACGAACGTCTCGGTCAGCTTCGGGAAGCGCGACGTCACATAGCCGATCTTGAGGCCGGTAGGGAGAGGTTCGCCTTCCAGAGATCGCATCGAAGCCTGACGCGTCGGCGCACGCGCCAGACCACGCCGCTCCCTCAGCGTCGCATCGCCCCTCCCTCCCACGGTCGCGCAAATTATAGTCGGACTTGCCGCCAGCATCTCTGTACGAGAGGCTTTGGCTCAAGTCGGTTGCTTCGAAGCGCAAGGGAACGATCGGGGCCTGCGGGGGCCATGATGAGGACGGTGGAGTCTTTTCGAAGAAGCCTGATGCAGGAGGCTTCCGAACGGTGGTTCGTGGGGCCTGGGCTCGCAGAGGCTCTGTTCGTGCTTCCGTTCGTGGGAGTCATCGCCATCGTCCTCGCGAGGGCCCACAAGCCGCTCTTTCGCTTCCTCACAGACGAGGACTCCTTGCTCGAGTGGGCGCAGTTCGCCGGGTTTGCCGCCGCGGCGATCTTCGCGCTTGTTTGCGCCTGGCGGTTTCAGAAGACAGGACGGCCTCTCCTCGCGCTCGCCTACCTCGCCTTTGGCCTCGGCTGCTTCTTCGTCGCAGGGGAAGAGATCGCGTGGGGCCAGCGCATCTTCGGCTTCGAGACGCCGGAGGGACTCGAGGAGATCAACGAGCAGGAGGAGGTGACGGTCCACAACATCGACGTCGTGCAGCAGTTGACAAACGCCGTCTATCTCCTCGCCGGCCTCTACGGGTCGATCGGCGCCTGGATCGTCCGGTGGCGGAAGCGCCCGACCGAGTTGGTCGACATGCTAGTGCCTCCGCTCTTCCTCACAGGAGCATTCTTCGTCATGTTCGGCTACAAGTCTCTCCGCTTGGCGTTCTTCCGGGAGTCGGGCTTCTCCGTTACGAGGGCGGGTGAGTGGGCAGAGCTCTGCCTCGCGTTTGGCTTCGCGGCGTTCGCGATCCTGGTGTGGCGTCGTCTCGTGGCCCGCACCGACGTCATCGACGAGCACCGGCGTGGGGCGACGGTCTAGTCGGACGCTGCTCGATAGACCTGCTCGTAGGCGCGCGCGACTGCCTCCCAGTCATGCTCCCCACACACGTATGCGCGGGCACTGCGGCCAAGGCTGTTCGCGAGCTCCTCGTCGCCAAGCACGCGGACGAGGGCCCCTGCGAGCTCTTCCTCCGTCCTCCCAACGAGGAGCTCACGCTCCGGGGTGGCCCTGAGCCCTTGGAGAGCGAGTGGCGTGGCGACGCATGGCATCCCGCAGGCCATCGCCTCGAGCAGCTTGTTCTTGATCCCGGTCCCGCTGATCATGGGGCAGGCGTAGACGGAGCTTCCGGTGAGCCACGGCCTGATGTCCGGAACCTCTCCGGTGACCGCGACGCCGTCGAGCTCCGCCAGGGCACGAACACGAGGGGTGGGAGCCCGTCCGGCCAAGACGAGATGTGCGTCCGGGCATGTAGCGCGTACGCGGGGGAAAATCCGCCGTGCCAGGTATTCGGCCGCGAGGACGTTCGGCGCGTAGCTCATGAGACCCGTGAAGACGATCCGATTCGGGTCGCGGGCCGCGTCCGGGTCGGGTGCGTAGAAATCGACGTCGACTCCGTTCGGAACGACAGCCACGTCGAGGGACGGATCGACCTCGCGAAGGGCGTCCCGGTCGGGATCGCTGACAACGACGAGCCGATCGAAGCGACCGTATTCCGCTGCGATGAAACGCCGTACTCGGTTCGACTCGCTTCGCAGGAGGCGACGACGTAGGCCCGCCGCCGTCAGTGCCCGCGCGTCCACATTCAGGTGCCATGCGTCGAGCGCGACGAGAACCGCGGGCCGGTCGGAGAGAGCTCGTCCGAGCCCCGCCAGCCGACCGGAGCTGACGTGGACGACATCGGGCGCAAAGGAGTCGAGCTCATCGCGGAGCGGTCCGCCCAACGTGGCGGCGAGGCTGTCGGCCGTTAGCGGTCGTCGTGTGACGAGCGCACGAAGAAGCGCGCCTGCGTCCTTGGCGCGACTCGTCTTCCGACGAGGGACGAGTCGCAGGCCTTGCTCCGTGCCGGGATCAGAGCGCTGGTCGGGTGAGAGGATGGCCAGGACGCGTACCTCGTGGCTTCGACGGAGTTCCTGCACAAGCGCGGTGAGCATGAGCCTGAAGCCGTTGGTGGGCGGAAGCGGCGCCTCACTCGCGCAGATGAGGATGCGCATGGTCGAAACTAACCGGCAGGGGCAGAGAGCGAAAACAGACGGCGCAGGCCAGGGGCGTCGCGCTGGTCGATCGCGCGCCGCAGGACGTTGACGTAGCGGCCGGTGTCGAGCCGGGCCGGGTGCAAGCGCGGCACCTCTTTCAGCGCTCGATGCATCCAACAGAGATAGAAAAGGGGCTCGACGAGTTCCGGCCGCAGCGCCGTTGCCGTGCAAAAGCGCGTCGTTGCCTGGGCGATGAGGCGGCTAAGGTCCGAGTCCGCGAGCACCTGCTCCGTGAAGCTCCTGATCGGATCACTCCTGCCCGCCCTTCGCGAGATCGCGAGGCCGAAGCTGCGCAGGAAGTGGAAGATATCCCAGAGCGGCAGTCCTTCTGGATCGGCGGCTTCCCAGTCGAGGAACGCGGGTCGCCCCTCGCGTGTGACCAAAAGATTCCACGGGCCCGGATCGCCGTGCTGAAAGACGAGCGGAAGGCTCGCTTCGCTGCGGGCGATAGCCGCAACCTGGTCTGCGAGGAAATCGCCGTGGACGGGGTCGACACGGTACAACTCTGTAAAGCGCGCGAGCAGGGCCTCGAGCCAGACGGCGATACCGGGTGAGCCTGTGGGCTGAGTGTGGGCCGTGAGCCTCCCGAGCTCGAGCAGCCAGTCGACGACGGCGCGGGCGTACGGGCAGTCGGCGGTCGCTCGTGTCTGCTTTCGAAACGGCACGCCGTCGACCGCCGTCTCACCGACGATGGCCAGGTCGGCGTGGCGGCCGGCGAAGAGCGGCCGGGGAACCGTTCCCTCGTCGCCGATTCCGCCTTCTTGGAGCAGCGTCAACGCGTGCCATTCCCTCTCGAGGCGAGGATTGAGCTTTGGGTCCCGGGTCATCTTCACGACCGAGTCCGGCGTCTCCTTCGCACCCGCGAAGATGAAGAAGAGGAGTTTTTGGGTGCGATAGTCACCGGGAGCGGCGAACCCCCAGCGACCGGCCTCGATGCGTACACCAGCCCGGGCAGCAACCGATCGCAGGTAATCGGGAGGCCCGGCGACGAGGTCGATTTCCGGTCGGCTGGCGAGCGCTCCGCAACGGCCGAGGACCCGATTCGTGAGGACGTGGCGCCCGAGAACGCGGCCGGGGCGCCGCACGAGGTGGAGGCGAAGGAGACGGCGTGTGAGAAAGCTGCGCTCGAGGTAGGCGATCGAGGGACCATCGGCGCGGGACGCGGCGGCACGCATCTCCCCGAACGCCGGTGCGAGCCACATGACCTGCGGCGGTCCGAGCAACCCGAAGGCCCGCTCGACTGCTCTCGTCGCTGCAAGCCGGTAGAGGGAGGGGCGGAACTCCGCGTACGCGACGCCACCCGGCTTGAGCAGGCGCTCGAACTCGTCCCGCGTGGTCCGGTCGTGGCTGAGCGAACCGGCGAGACCGTGGCGAGCCAGAAGCATGACGTCTGCGCTTCTGTCCGGCAAAGGAATCGGGCCGCCGTCCGTCTCTAGGAGCGAGATCTTGTTCGACCCGTCGCCCCCGATCACGCCCCGCAGGCGGCGGAGATCTCGGGACGGCGCCCAGACGACGATCTCGTTACTCAGTCGCGAGAGCGTCGCGAGCGCGGATGGAGACGGCGCCCCGACGGAGACGACTCGGCCGATTTCGAGGGTCGGAAGAAGGAAGCACCAGTTCGCGCCTTCGACTGCTCCCTTGAGGTTGCTGCCGGGGACGAACTCCTCTCGGAGCGTGGTTCCGAGTGCTTTCACGCCATGCAGGCGGAGTTCACACGCGGACCTAGCAGAGGACCGTGCCGATCACGTTCGCTTCCGCTATGCGGAGGCTCTCCACCGCCGGAACCATTTGCTCCCGCTTGGTGCGATCCCGTTCTGCAACGAGCAAAGTGGCGTCGGCTGCGTGCGCCCAGACCATGCTGCTCGCAGAGCCGTCGACCGGTGGTGCAGTGAGCACGACGAGGTCGGCCCCTGTCAGGAGGTGCTCGATCGTCTCGGCCGCCTGCTCCGGGTAGAGAGGCTCGGAGGGCTTGCGAGGCTGGACGACGATGAGTCGCGGACCACGCAGCCTGAAGCGGTCGAATGTCAGTTGGCCGATCCGGAGCGGCCGCGCCCGCTGCACCTTCTCGGTCGACGCCTTCCCCTCGTGCTGGAAGAGTTCCATCACGCCGGCCTGTTCGGCGCCGTCGATGACGACGACCCGGGTGCCGTCCTCCGCGAGCGCGGCCGCCAGATTTGCCGCGAGCCTGCCGCTCGAGTGACCACCGTGAGCATCGAGCACGAGGATGCTCCGCAGCGGGCGCTCACTGTTTGAGAGCGAGATCTTGGTGGCGAGCAGGCGGTAAGCGGCCGCGGCGGTCGAGTGGGGCTCTGCTTCCATGACGAGCGGTCGATCGCCCCGGCGGGCTCCGTTCACCGAGCCGAGCACGGCCACCGGCGAGACCGCCGCGAGGTCACCCTCGGTCCTGACGGCGGTGGTCAGCGAATCGACGAGGACTACGATGCCGAACGCACCGAGGAGGCCCGCTACCGCGGCGAGCGGCACGATCAGGCTCGCGGATGGCCCGACGGAGGTTCGGGGCGCGGCCGCGGACTCCACGATGTGGAGGTTCCCCACCGGGGGGCCGATGGACGCGCGCGCACGGAGGACCTCGGCGAGTGCGTTTGCGATTGTGGCGGCGCGTGCGGGCTCGCGGTCTCGAACGCGAATCGAGATCAGTCGAGTGATGTCGCTTGCGGTCACGTCACGGACCTTGCTCCGCACGGCAGCCGCCGAGCCGCCGAGGCCGGAACGTCGTGCCGTGGCGGCGAGCACGGGTGTCGTCGTCGCTAGGGCGGCGTACGTCCGCGCCTGCGCGCCGGCTGCCGAGAGCGTGTCTTTGTCGGCGCTCAACGGGCCCACGAGGAGCCGCGCCTCAGCTTCGTAGGCGGCAGGGAGGCGGTTCGCCACGAGGAAGCCCATGAGCGCTGCGACGCCTGCCCCGATGGCAAGAAACCACCACCAACGTTTCAGTACGGGAACAACTCCGTTCAGTTGATCACGCCCTTTCCGCCTCTTAGATGAGCATCCCGGTGCGGCCCCTACCCAATAGCTTAGTCCGCGTGCGCTTTTGCTTCCGAAGATGTGTGCAGAGGCAGCGTTGTGGAGATTCCCGCTGCGTTAGGCTGTGCGTCGCGGTCGGGCCCGGCATTCGCCCGCAATCGGATGCTCTTTTTTGAAGGCGGCCACTACGGCGAGTTGAAGGAAGCGCTTAGCGCCGGCCTTCCCGTCCTCTTCGCCGCGATCGGAGTCTCCATCCTGCTTGTTGCCCTTGCCGCGATCCCGCCCTCGGCGCTTCCGGAGGGCATCCTCTCGGACCTCGTCGGCCCCAGGCGCCGCGAGGTCGCGCTCGTGGGCGCGGCCATTGGCCTCAGCGCGGCCATCGTCTTCGTAGTCGTCTTCTGGACGCTCTAGGGCGCGATTCGTGTGGCGGATCGGGCCGCACCGATCTGCGCCGCGAGGCCGTCCGCAAGCGACGTTTGCGGATGCCAGCCGAGGTCGGAGCGGATACGTGTCGTGTCGGCGGCGGTTCGCCGCACGTCCCCGACTGCCGCCGGTTCGTAGTGGACGGCGAGGCGCTTTCCGGCCAGCCCCTCGACGAGAGCGATCACTTCCCGAAGCGTCGTCTCGCTTCCACCGCCGATGTTGTATGTCGTCCCCGCGCGGCCGTCTTCCATTGCGGCGACCGTTGCCTCGGCGGCGTCGCCGACGTAGGTGAAATCGCGCGACTGCTCCCCGGTTCCGTAGACGGGGAACGGCGTCTCGCCCAGGAGTGCGGAGATGATCCGGGCGAAAGCCATGTCGGGACGCTGCCGAGGCCCGTAAACGGTGAAGTAGCGAAGGACGATCGCCTCGAGACCGAAGCACTCGGCGTACGTCCGGGCGAGCGATTCGCAGGCGAGCTTGGTCACGCCGTAGGGGGAGACGGGGCGGGGCAACATCTCCTCGTGCGTCGGATACGACTCGGCGTTCCCGTAGACGGACGAGGTGGAGGCGAAGACGATACGGACGCCCAACCGCGCGGCGGCCTCGAAGAGCCGCTGGGTGGCAAGCACATTGTCGCGTAGATAAACGGCGAAGGTGTCGCCCCAGCTCCCGCGGACGCCGGGCTGAGCGGCGAGATGGAAAACCCCGTCGATGCCATCGAGAAGCGGCGCGATCGAGTCCCCGGCAAGGTCGGCCTCGACAAGCGAAAAGGCGGCGTCCTTCTGCGCGCGCTCGATATTCGATTCCTTGACCTCACGCTTGTAGTAGTCGGTGAACACGTCGACGCCGAGCACCGCATGACCGCGGCCAAGGAGAGTCTCGACGACATGTGATCCCACAAAGCCCGCACAGCCGGTGACCAGGTAGCGGCTAATGGCAGGTGCCTGAGCCTGAGTCGGCGAAGGTCTTACCCGCTACGGGGAGGAACTTCCAGTCGTAGCCCGTCGGCTTCAGAGTCAGCTTCAGGACGCCCCACGTGTGGTCTTGCCGCACCTCCGTCGTTGGAAGCGGGTCGTTCTCGAAGTCACGGAGATTGCCGCCTCCTGTGCCAACGACGAAGAGGCGCACCCCGCGCGCGTCCTCGCGCTCTCCCTCCGCGTTCATCGGCATGAAGCGCTCGTAGCTGTGCTCGTGCCCCGTCAGCAGGACGTCCGCGCCCTCCTCATTGAGCACACGCCAGAGGGGCCGCACCCGCTCGGTGTCCTCCGGGTCGCCGTACCGCCCAGAGCTGAAGGGTGGCCGGTGCCAGTACGCCAGCGTGCAGAGGTTGGGATGCTGCTCGAGATCGCGCCGGAGCCACTGCGCCTGGGGGTCGCCCGCCTCGCAACCGTCGACTCGCCAGCAGTCGCTGTTCAGGACGACGACGTGCCAGGGGCCGAGGTCGTAGCTGTAGTAGTAGCGGTCGTAGGGGCCGCCTCTCGCGCCGAAGAAATCCCAGTAGCCCTGCGCGTTCTTCGTGGCCTCATCATGGTTTCCGGTCGTGGGCTTCGTCTGATCCTTGAATTTTCCCCACGAGGGGCCGTAGCACTCTCTGAAGTCCTCGGGAGTCCCATGCTGGTAAGCCAGGTCGCCGAGGGCCGCGATCGTCGCATCCGGATACTCGGCGAGGATGCGCGCGGTTGCCTCGTCGCCCTGGTGGTCGCATTCGGCGATGTCGCCGGCCGCGAGCAGCACCGGCGTCCCGGCGCCGTCGCCGCCCCCGCTGTCTCCTCGGAAAGCCGCAAAGAGAACTACGCCGCCGACGGCGAGCGCAATGAAACAGGCGGACATGATGATCGCCGTAGACCGCATCCCGGAGTATTCCCCGATGTTAGTTGCGTCGGAACGTTCCGCAGGATTACCTCGCTCCAACTCGAAGGGCTGGACAGCGCTCGGGCGGCGTCAGATGATAGGCGCCGCCCAAGAAAGAGGAGCCGATGGAGGCGCTGACCACTCACCGCCGAGTCGAGCGGACGATCCAGGAGTGCCGCATGCTCGGCATCGAACCAGAGGCGCGGACCGTCGCCGAGATCATGGTCGACGATGACGTCACGGCGCACAGGTACGAGGACTTCTCGGCCGCCCGCGCAATCGCCTTAGTCGAGTACGAGAGGGCCGCCGCCCTCGCGCTAACCCGACGCACCGGCGGCACTCCCCTCTCGTCGAAGCGGAGGCGGGCTTGAAGACCGGAACCGCAATCATCACGTAAGCGTCGCTCGGGACTAAATGTGGGCCGCCTAATTGGGGGAGGCTCGGACCCGAGCTGCAGGCTCGCCCCCACAATGAACCCGTAGTCGAGTTCTTCCCGGGCGGGTCATACTTCGACGCCTGACGGGCGAACCCGCGCCCGTCGGCGAACGAGAGGGAGGGAGGACGATGCCGCTCTATCTATCGAGGTTCAGCTACACGCCGGAGACTTGGGCACGGCTGATCGACAATCCAGAGGACCGCCGAAAGGCCGCTCAGTCCTACATCGAGTCGGTCGGTGGGAAGCTCCACGGGTTCTGGTACGCCTTCGGCACACACGACGGCTACAACCTCTGGGAGGCGCCCGACAACGTGTCCATGGCCGCGGTCGCGCTGGCGATTGGTAGCGGCGGTGCGCTTAGCTCGCTCGAGACAACAGTCCTCCTGACCGTCGACGAAACGATGGATGCCCTGCGCAAGGCCGAGCAAGTCCAGTACCGAGCGCCCGGCGCGTAGCGGGAAACGCGATGACTGAGCACACGACAGGAACGCGTGAGGAGTGGCTTGCGGCCCGGCTCGAGCTGCTCGAGGCCGAGAAGGAACTGACCCGGCGCAGCGACGAGCTGGCCCGGCAGCGGCAGCAGCTCCCCTGGGTCCGAATCGACAAGGACTACCGTTTCGACACCGACGAAGGCAGCGCGTCGCTTGCGGATCTGTTCGGTGGGCGCACTCAGCTGCTCATGTACCACTTCATGTTCGGGCCCGAGTACACAGCCGGCTGTCCGGTCTGCTCGACGATCGCGGACGGCTTCAACGGCTTCGCCGTCCACCTCGAGAACCACGACGTGGCGATGATGGCCGTGTCGCAGGCCCCCATCGCCGCCATCCAGGCCTACAAGCGCCGGATGGGCTGGAGCTTCCCGTGGGCATCCTCGCTCGGGAGCGACTTCAACTTCGACTTCAACGTCTCGTTCACCGAGGAGCAACAGCGAGAGGGTGACGTCGAATACAACTACCGCTCGTTCGACACAAAGCCGGTCCTGGAGGCCGGCGCCGATAGTCCTGTAGCCGAGGTCGCGGCCATGACCGGAACCGACGCCGCGACCTACACGCGGGAGGCTCCGGGAATGAGCACATTCGCGCTCGAGGACGGAGTCGTCTACCACACCTACTCCGCCTACGCCCGCGGCGTTGACGCCCTCTGGGGCATGTACCAGTGGCTCGACCGGGCACCGAAGGGGCGCAACGAGACCGGGCCGTGGTTCCGCCGCCGCGACGAGTACGACAAGGGCTAAAACGCGATCAGGCTGAGGGCTCGGCCGGCACACCGTGGCGGGCGACGATGCGGTCGTAGTTGAGCCGCAGAAGTTCGATCACGTCGAGGACATCGGCCTCGTTCTCGATCCTGCGCGCCGCCGGCCCAACCTTGCCGGGGAAGACGGGGTGGTCGACGATCCGCCTCTGCTCTCTCAGTTCGAGCCACACCTCTTTCGGGAACATGAAGTGGGCGGCATGGTCGCCGTGGAGGTGGCCGATCTCCCGGCCTCCGAGCTTGAAGGCAAACTCGCCACGCCTGCCGTGGCCGGCCCCGACGCCCGGCCAGGAGGTGACCTCCTCGGTGATCTGCTGGCCCGCCGTTCGTTGCTCGGTCATGAGTGGCTCCTTCAAGGCTGTTAAGCGGAGGGGAAGGGAATTGAACCCTCGATCCGCCTAACGATGGATGACGGTCTGTCTGCGACGGAAATGCTGCATCACGAGGGCTTCTCCACGCGAGGGAGGCGCCCACGTTAGCCCTTTGAGCGCGCAACGGCGAAGCCCCGGGGAAACCGGGGCTTCGCCATGTAAGTGAGGAAGGAGCCTGACCGAGAACCAGACGTCCGCCGAGCTTCCTATGTGGTGGCGGCGAGCATCGCAGCGAGCCCGCTGACGCCGGTCGAGTCGAGAACGCGGAGACGAGGAAGGGCGAGCGGCCGGCGTGCAGACTGCCGCGCGCCCAGTTCCGTCGTCGTAGCGAGCAGGTAACCGGCCCGTCGCGCAAGGCTCTCGATGCGCGAGTCATACGCGCCGAAGGGGTACGCCAGCCACGGCACCGGGTGACCGAGTTTGCGCTCGAGCGTCTTCCGCGACTTCGCAAGCTCCTCGAACGCCTCACGATCGGAAAGCAGTGTCAGACCCCGGTGCGACACTGTATGCGAGGCGACCTCGACTCCACGGCGCTCGAGCCTGGGCAGCTGCTCCCACGTGAGGAAACTTGGATCCTCGCCCGAGATCCGGCCGGACACCACGTACGCGGTCGCCCGCATGTCGAGCCGCGCAAGGATCGGCGACGCCTTGGTGAAGACGTCGCGATACCCGTCGTCCAGCGTAATCATGATCGGCTTGCGTCCAAGCCGCCGGCCGCACATGAGCGCGTCGAAGAGCTCTCGCTGCGTCACCGTGTGGTAGCCGTGTCGCTTGAGCCACGCCATCTGGCGCGCAAAGTCGGCGGGATGGACGGTCAGGCGTCTCGTAATCGCGGGCGTCGAAGGACGTCGTATGACGTTGATTCGGTGATACATGAGGATCGGGACGACGATCTCGCGAGCCGGGAGCCGCCTCGGTAGGCGAAGCGGACAGGCCGCGCGACGGTTGATCGGGGGAAGGGGCCTGGAGACCCTCGGAGGCTGCGTCCCGACAACGGTAGGAACCTCCCGGCCGGTCACCGTGGCGGTGACGCGGGCGGTGGCGTCCCGCCCGTAGACGCAGGAGGGCAGTACGACCAGCGCGGCGGCAAGCGCGGCGCCGGTCCGGAGGTTGAGATGGAGCGTCTTGGTAGCCATGCGGCCACCGTGCGCCCCTTCACTAACGACCTCCTCACCGGCGCCTAATCGCTCGCCAACGTCCCTGTTCAGGCCGAAACACGAGTGCTACAACCAACCTGTGGAGTTCCGGATCCTCGGCCCGCTCGAGGTCGTCGACGGAGGGAGGCCTCTTCGACTCGGTGGTCGCAACCAGCGCGCGCTGCTTGCGCACTTGCTCCTGAACGTCGACGAAGTCGTCTCGACCGACCGCCTCATTGATGCGCTCTGGGCTGAGAATCCGCCACGCACGGCACCGACGTCACTCCAGAACGCTGTCTCGCAGCTCCGGAAGTTGCTCGGGGCCGATCGCCTCGTCACGAAGCCGCCGGGTTACATCCTGCGGCTCGAGGCCGACCAGCTCGACGTCGATCGCGTGCGGCAGCTCGTCACCGAGGCACGGACCCGAGACGCGGAGGGCCGCGTGCAGCTTCTTCGCGAGGCGGAGGGATTCTGGCGGGGGCCCCCGCTCGCGGAGTTCGCTTACGACGCGTTCGCCCAGACGGCGATCGCGCGGCTCGAAGAACTCAGCCTGAGCGTGGTCGAGGAGCGGATTGACGCTGAGCTTGGGCTCGACCGCCATTCCGAGCTCATCGGCGAGCTCGAGGCGCTGGTCGCAGAGCACCCCTTGCGCGAGCGACTCCGCGGGCAGCTGATGCTCGGCCTATACCGGACCGGAAGACAGGCGGACGCGCTGCACGCGTACCAGGAGGCGCGCCGCGCGCTCCTCGAGGAGCTCGGTATCGACCCGGGTCCGGCGCTCCAGCGGCTCCACAGCGCGATTCTCCGCCAGGAACGCTCGCTGGACCCGGTTGTCGCGCAGGCGAGCCCAGAGGAAAACCTCCAGGAAGTGACGAGAGCCCTGCTCGCCGGCCGACTGGTGCCCCTTCTCGGCACCGAGGTCGGTGAGCTGGCGGGCCGTCTTGCCGAGCGGTTCAATTTCCCCGCCGACGAGGGCCCCGAGCTGACGCGGGTCGCCCAGTACGTCGCGCTCATGAAGGGGTCGGGGCCGCTCTACGACGAGCTGCACGAGCTCCTCGCCCCGAGGGCGGTGCCGACATCGATCCACCGCTTCTTCGCGAGGCTGCCTCCGGTGTTGCGCGAGCGCGGCGCACCACACCAGCTGATCGTCACCACGAGCTATGACCTCGCGCTCGAGCAGGCATTTCTCGACGCGGGTGAGGAGTTCGACGTGGTCTCTTACCTGGCGGCCGGGCGCGATCGGGGAAAGTTCTGCCATTTCGCCAGCGACGGCACCATGCGCGTGGTCGACGTTCCCAACACGTACGCGACTGAGCTGGAACTCGAGCGGCGAACGGTGATCCTGAAGCTCCATGGGAGCGTCGACCCGGGCCCCGAGCGGACCTGGGAGAGCTTCGTCATCACCGAAGACGACTACATCGACTATCTCGTGCACAGCGACCTCGCCACGGCAATCCCCGTGGGGCTGTCGGCTCGCCTGCGACGGAGCCACTTCCTCTTCCTCGGCTACGGCATGCGCGAGTGGAACCTGCGCCTCGTGCTCAACAGGCTCTGGGCGAGCGCGACCGTCAACTATCGCTCATGGGCTGTCGCGCCGACGACGCAGCCGATGGAGCGCGCGTTCTGGCGCGGTCGCGACGTCGACTTGGTCGAAGCGCCACTCGAGGAGTACGTCGACGCACTGGCGCGGCATTGCGGCGTCGGCGTCGAGGCAGCGCGGTGACCGAGCCGCGCGTTGCCGTCCCGTCGAGCCCGTACAAGGGCCTCGCCGCGTTTAACGACAGCGACTTGGACGCGCTCTTCTTCTTTGGCCGTGAGCGCGACACGGAGGTGATCGCGGCCAACGTGGTGGCGGCGCGCTTCACCGTGCTCTACGGGCCGCTCGGCGTCGGTAAGAGCTCGGTGCTTCATGCCGGCGTGATGCGACGGTTGCGGTCACTCGCCACCGACGCGCTCGTCGTCGCCTATGACTCGTGGGCGGGCGACGCAGTTGTCGATCTCTCGAGCGCGGTCGCGGACGCGGTGCACAGCGAGCCGACGGGGCCGGACGTGGCTCTTGCCGACAGGCTGGCCGAGCTAACCGCACGCTTCGGAAGCGACGTATTTCTCGTACTCGACCAGTTTGAGGAGGTGTTCGTGTACCCCGGCGCCGCCGCGCTCGCGGCCGAGCTCGCGGAGGTTGTGACGCGGCCGGATCTGCGCGTCAACGTCCTACTCGCTCTTAGGGAGGACGCCCTCTCCGAGCTGGATGTGTTCACGGGACGGATCCCAAACGTGTTCGGCAACTATCTCGCCCTCGACCGCCTCGATCGCGCCGCGGGTCGTGCGGCCGTTAGCGGGCCACTTGCGCGGTACAACGAGCTGTCCCCGGAGAGTCCCGTCGAGATCGAACCGGAGCTTGTCGAGGCCGTTCTTGACGAGGTGGAAATCGGCCGTGTGGACTTACGGGGTGTCGCACGCGGCCCGGCGAACGGGGCGGGAGGCGGCAGAATTGAGGCGCCGTATCTCCAGCTTGTGATGGAGCGGCTCTGGGACGCTGAGCGCGAGCGTGGATCGCGGGTGCTTCGGCGCGCGACATTCGAGGAGCTCGGTGGCGCGGAGGCGATCGTCGGCGCACACCTCGACGAGGCCATGCAGGCGCTTGCGCCGAAGCAACGCGACGTGGCGGCGCGTGTTTTCAACCACCTCGTGACGCCCTCGGGTACGAAGATCGCTCACGGCGTCGCGGACCTCGCCGAGTACGCAGGCGTACGGGAAGACGAGCTCGGGTCGGTGGTGACCTCCCTGGGCAGCAACCGAATCCTCCGTCCGGTCGACGGCCGCTTCGAGATCTTCCACGACGTCCTCGCCGATGCGGTCTTGGCATGGCGCACACGGCACGAGTCGCAGCGAGCGCTCGAGCTCCAGCGCGCCGAGGCACAGCGGCGGCAGCGGCGGCTGCTCGCGCTCTTGGTGTTCTCGGTCGTTGCCGTCGCGGCGATGGCGGCGGTGACGATCTACGCCCTCACGCAGCGTGCTGAAGCGCGTGAGCAAGCCGGTGTCGCCCGAGCCGAGGCGCTGAGCGCGAAGGCGAGCGCGCTCGCTGCCGAGGCGGGCGTCCTGATCCCAGTCGCCCCGGCCGAAGTGGATCCCGAGCTGGGGCTGCTGCTCGCGGCTGAGGCCGCAAGACTCTCGCCGAACCGTCGGGCTGCCGACACGCTCCGGCGGGCCCTGCTCGTATCGCATGTTCGCGCAGTGCTGCCAGAGCGGCGAGTTACGACTGGGTCCTTCAGTCCCGACGGGAGCCTCATCCTCGTTGGCACTGCGGACGGTACTGCACGCATCTACACCAGCGACGCACGGACGAGGCTGGCGACGCTTCAGGCCGCTAGCCCGGTGAGGGGAGCGTCGTTCAGCCCCGACGGTGGGCTTGTGCTCACAACGGAGAGAGGTGGCCCGGCGAGGACGTGGGACGTTGACAGCGCGACGGCTCTCCGATCGTTCGGCCGTGTGCCGACGGCTGCGTCGTTCAGCCCCGATGGATCGCTTGTCCTGACTGTGGAACCGAGCGGCGCACGCGTCTGGAACGCGGCTGGCGGGTCAGCCGTCGCCGCGCTTCGCCAGCCGGAGCTGGTTCGACAAGCGTCATTCGACCCGCGTGGTCGGCTCGTAGCGACAGTCGGCGTCGGGCATGTGGCGCGTGTGTTCGATGCGCGGACTGGTCGCCTCTTCGCGGCTGTTGATCAGGAAGGCGAGATCACGAGCGCTACGTTCACGCCGGATGGACAGCGTCTCGTCACGACGGGCAGAAACAAGACTGCGCGCGTTTGGACGCTTCGCCACGGCGCTCGCCTCGTTCACGAGTTGAGAGGGCACAGCGGGCCGGTAACCGCGGGAGTCGTTTCCGGCGACGGCGCGCTTCTTGTCACAACCAGCACGGATACGACCGCGCGAGTCTGGGCGCTTCGCTCCGGCGCTCTCATCTCGGATCTGGTCGGCCATACGAACCGTGTCACCGGTGCCGCGTTCAGCCGCGACAGTGCCTCGTTCGTCACCTGGAGTGCCGACGGAACGGCTCGTGTCTGGGACTCTCGCCGGGGTGCCGCAAGAGTGCTGCTCGCGGGCCACGGCGATGCGGTCACGAGCGCTTCCTTCGACCCGTCGGGCGACACGGTTCTCACCGTGAGCGTGAACGGGCGAGCGCGTTTGTGGCGCTCTCATGTCGACGCCGAGCTAGAGCGCCTGACCAGCGTTCCCAGACCGATCGCCGCGGCGGCGTTCAGCAGTGACGGGAGCGTGGCCGCCGTTGCCGGCCGCTCGGGCGTCGAGGTCCTGAACACTGCCGACGGCGGCCGAATCGGGCTGCTCCCAACCCGTCCGGTGCGGGCCCTGGCGGTAAGTCGCGACGGCTCGTTCGTTGCCGCAGCCGACGGAACCCGCGTTTCCGTCTGGCGGGTCGGGACGGACGAGCCCGTCGGCGCCATCGAGGAAGATCAGCCCACGACCGCCATAGCGTTCAGCGTGGACGCCCGCCGCTTGGCGGTCGGCACAGCGAATGGGACGATTCGTATCTGGACGCTTAGCGGGCGGCGCGTTGCAGCGTTTGACGGGCCGAAACGACGTGTCGTAAATGTTGTATTCAGTCCGGAGGCCGACCGACTCGCCGCTGGCTTCGGAGACGGAACGCTCGCGGTCTGGAGCGTGCGGGAGCGCCGCCGTCTAAATCAGCGGCTCGAGCACCGGCAGGGGAAGTCCGTAATGTCGGTGGCGTTCAGCTCCGGCGGCCAGCGTCTGGTCACGGCCGGTGCCGACGCCACGGTTCGCGTGTCGAACGCGGCGACAGGCCAAGGGTCATATGCCCTTCGCGGCCACTCAGGAGCCGTGAGCGATGCCGCGTTCAGTCCGAACGGCCTGTGGGTCGTTACGGCAGGCCGGAGCGTCGCGGGACTATGGGACCTCGCCAGCCGGCAACGCATGCTCTTCCTACGGGGGCACGCCGGCCGTGTTCTCGCGGCATCCTTCGACGCGACGGGGCTCAACATCGCGACTGTGGGAGTTGATGGCACGCTTCGCACATATTCGTGCGAAATCTGCGGCGGCATCGCACATCTACTGCGCTTGGCGGAGCGTCGGCTCGCGGCGACCGGTCGAGAGTTGACGCCCGCGGAGCGACGCCGCTACCTGGATCGTCGCCGTTAGGGCCTGCGTCCGCGACGCGAGAAGCGAGCAGTCACCCCAGCTGGCGCTTAGTCGACGATCTGCTCAGGCGACGGCCTCCCGAGCTGAGACCCCGCTGGGTCGCTGAGTGGTTGGCCCGCCAGCTGATGCGACAATGAGGCTCGCGATCTCGCGCGATCGAGCGATGAAGATCAAGACCTTCGGCACAGTGGACGAGCGAAGCCTCAAGCAGCTCGAGCGTTGCATGGAGGCAGGCGACGCCGAGTTCGGCGTCCTCTGCGCCGATCATCACCCGGGCTACTCGCAGCCGATCGGCGGTGGCATCGCTTACGAGGGCTACGTGTCGCCCTCCGGCGTGGGTTACGACATCGGCTGCGGTAACAAGGCCGCCCGCACGGAGCTGACCCGGGCTGATCTCGACGCGCTCGGCGGCGCCGAGTCGATCATGCGCGAAATCACGCGTCGGATCTCGTTCGGCATGGGCGTTCCCGCGCAGGAGCGGACCGACCATCCGGTGCTCGATCGGATCCGGAATGCCGAGTTCACGCCGCAGCGCAAGCTCGTCCAGCTAGCGGAGTCGCAGCTCGGCACGGTCGGCTCGGGCAACCACTACGTCAACGTGATGGAGGACGAGGAGGGTCGCATCTGGGTCGGCGTCCACTTCGGCTCGCGCGGCTTCGGCCACAAGACGGCGTCCGGCTTCCTCGCGCTCGCGCAGGGCCTGCCGTTCGACGGCAAGGCGAGCGAGGGCGAGATGGACTCGCCGCCGGTGCTCTTCGAGGTCGGCTCGGAGCTCAGTGACGCCTACGTGGCGGCGATGGAGCTTGCAGGCGAATACGCCTACGCCGGTCGCGACACCGTGGTCGCCAAAGTGCTCGAGATTCTCGGCGCCGAGGCGGTGGAGGAAGTGCACAACCACCACAACTTCGCCTGGCTGGAGGAGCACTTCGGCCGCACCTACTGGGTGATCCGCAAGGGCTGCACGCCGGCCCGCGCGGGCCAGGAGGGCTTCGTCGGCGGCTCGATGGGTGACGAGTCGGTCATTCTAGAGGGCGTCGAGTCGAAGGAGGCCGAGGAGTCGCTCTACTCGACGGTGCACGGCGCCGGTCGGGTAATGAGCCGCACGCAGGCGGCCGGGCGGGTTCGGCGGCGAAAGCGGTGGGCCTGCATGGAGCGCGACTGCACCCGGCTCTTCGAGCACTCCCACGGCTGCCCAGACCATCCGGGCTCCCGCCTCAAGAAGGTGTGGGTCGAAGAGCAGCTCAAGCTCGGCGTGGTCGATTGGCCAGCCGTGCAGGCGCGCCTGCGCGAGCAGGACATCGTGCTCGTCGGCGGCGGGGCGGACGAGGCCCCGGAGGTGTACAAGCGTCTACCGGACGTCCTCGCTGCTCACGCAGACTCGGTGCGGGTGAAGCACCGGCTGCGGCCGCTGGGAGTCGCGATGGCCGGCCGTGACGTCTACGACCCGTACAAGGACTGAGGGGCCGCGCGGGCGGCCCCTCAGACGTCTGTAGGCCGGGCCGGCTCGATCGTCTGCGGCAGAAGCGGAGGAGAGGGATTCGAACCCTCGATTTGCAGGTAGTTTGTTCCCGTGCGCCATCACGGGGCCGGACACAGGTGAGCAGGCAAGGCCGACGGCTGTGAGTCGCCGATGGCGCCCCGAAGGCCCGCGGATGCGAGCCCGGGATCGAAAGGACCATCCTTGACACCCGGCCCGACAAGTTAGAGACTCCCGGCACAAAGAGGGAGGTTTTTGGTGCTGTCTGCGGCAGACCAGCATCGCAACGCGAGGACGGGGTCCGATTTCCCTTTCGTGCACCCGACGGTCGCGCTATGGGGCCTCTCGCCATGCTCATCCGGAAGCGGATGAAGGGAGGAAGGATGAAGCGGTCCAGACTCGCATTCCTCAGTCTCGGTCTTGCCCTCGGAATCC
>WNFU01003652.1_pt1 | contig 29109 bp, 26 predicted proteins | sample 5400121 | NCBI WGS metagenome assembly WNFU01 (sample SAMN13153360, study PRJNA577476) | soil metagenome | isolation source: 100 cm soil or saprolite under grassland replicate 1 | place: USA:California | collected 2016-06-15 | reverse complement strand
CGACCGCCAGCCAGACGCGCCAGGCACCGACGTTCGTCGGACCGAACCACAGGCCGAAGGCGTTGCCGTCGCCGGTGTGCTCGTCCAGGGCCAGCGCTTCGCGTAGCTGGTCCTCGGCTTGTCCCGCCCGCTCGACGGTGGTGTGGAGGAAGGCGGAGATGAGGTGGTGCATGCCGAGCACCTCGGCCGCGTCGTCGCTCAGCGGGTGGCGGGCCAGCTCCTCGGCACTGCGGGTGACGACCTCCAGAGCGCGGTCGCGTGACCGGCTACCGGCGTGCATGAGCGCTAGGCCGCGCAGGACGTTCGCCGCGCCGATCAGAGTTGGGTCATCCGCGAGCCGGGCAGCGGCCAGGGCCCGTTCGCCGGCGATCCAGGACAGCTCGTGCTGACCGGTGGCGTTGGTGCAGAGCTGCTCGACAGCGAAGCAGCACCGGATGATGAGCGACAGCCCGGCTTCCTGGTTGCCTTGAGCCACGAGGGAGTAGGCATCGGTCAGCAGGCCAGGCAGGAGCGGGGCGAAGCCGGCTTCGTCCGCAGCTTCCCTCAGACGCTCCACCCGCCACAGCTCCCGGGACAGGACTGTGGCTGATCGCCCGCTGCCGCCCGGGTCCTGACCGAGCTCGCTTGCCATGAGGACGTCCCGAACGTCAAGCGCGGCAGTGTGGGTGATGATCTCGGCCCTGTTCTGCGGCTTGCTCGGTTGGCCGAGTAGTTCTTCGACGGGAGTGCGCAGGGCGTCGGCGATGGCCTGCAAGGTCGAGCGACGGTCCAGACCGCGTTCGCCCCGCTCGATACGGGACAGGTGAGCTTTGGACAGACCGGTCGCAGCGGCCAGGGCGTCGAGGCTCATGCCTTGGCGGACGCGGATGGCGCGGACCCGAGCGCCGATCGGGGAGGTGTCGTTGATCACCGTCTTGCCCTCACCTCATCCAACCTCGAGTAATACCTCAGCATGACGGCTGTGGGAGCGTACATCAAACCCACATCGACCATCCCTGATCAAGCGGAATGTCCCCTAAGGTCCGCAGACAATTCCTCAGCTGTTCTGTATCCTAGATCGACACCAAAAGTACGGAGATCAAGTAGCTCGGCCGGACCCTGGATCACAGGACTCCGAACCAGAGAATAGTAGGATATGAGCCTCTCGTTGAAGTCCGCACCCGCGGGCGCAGCGGCATCAATGCCGTCCGAGTTCGACGCGCCCCTGGCGGCAACTAGGTGATCATACAAGAATTTCATAGCGGCCTGCTCCGACGCCTGGATTGGATGAACCTCCATCTCGCTGTCAAACGGGTGCATCCAATCAAAAGTGCCACCTGACTCTAATACGCGGACTCCACGCCAGAGCCCTTGATGAAGTACTGCGAATCTCATTTCATTTCCCCACAAGCCATTCAGTAGCGAGTCCCACTCCAAGCCCGAAAGGGGCAGGTCAGCTCTGTCCTCTTAGCTCCCGGCCAGTTCTTCCATCCGCACCCTCGCAGCGAACTGGCACACTGTGCGCCCGGCGGCGGTTATTCCTCCCCAGCCGTTTACGTAAAGATCGTCGTGCCCAACTTCACCTGCGGTCGATAGTCGCGCCAGAATACGCACGGCTTCTTGAGCGAGGATTTGGCGCATGATGCTCTGTGTCAGGAGGTCGGCGTCAACCTTCCAGTCAACCAGGGAGACTAGATTCCGCTCTACAAGGGGAGCGACCGCGCGCTCAAAGGCCATCGTGGCCAACTCGACGTCTGACGCCCTGATGAATCTCATATTAAGGAGGTAGGCAGAAGCGAGTTCGACAGGCACGTTTACATGGGAAGCGAATGCAAGCATTTCCAGCAGCTTGAGGCTCGCAGGTGCCGACGCGGCAAGGTCGCCAACCAGAGACCTGCACGCCGCCATGAAGCTATCGCTTCTGCGCGCGGAGATCGTATCAAGAACCAAGCCGACGTCCTTGCCGACCATTCGGCACATCTCGGCGATCCCAAGCCGCGGACGGCATGATAGGTATTTACTGTACAGGCTTGTTCTAGCACGTCGGGATGGAAGCCAAAGCTATAGGTAAGCCTTTGGCGGTCAAGCTCGGAGCTGTCGGGGCGGTATTGGCCAACTACGTCCACCCCCTCCTCTAGCGTGAGCAGCCTTTCAGCAGGCATCGCGTTTGCGATATTCTTGCCATACGACGCGAGGGTGGGGACTGGAAGATCTGCTGTCTGCGCGGCAGGCGGCCGGTATTGCAGCAGGTGCTCGATGAGCTGGCAAGTGATCCGGTCGAGTACCTCATCACCAGTGACTTGGACAGGCTGTCGCGGAACATGCACGAGATGCAGGCGCTCCGGACGCGACTCGAAGCCATGGGTGTCAAACTCGCCACCTGGCAGACGCAGCACTACGGCGAACTGGTCGAGACGATCTACTTCGCGGTCGCCGAGTTTGCGGCAAGGGACGCCGCCCAGCGGCGGGCGGCTACCGGGCGGCGACGGAACGGACAGACAACAGACGACCGAGGAGGTGACGAATGAGCCGGGATCAGCTGCCGGAGTACGACGCAAGCGAGCAAGGGCGACCAAGACGAACAACTGCCGGCGGCCGGCGATCCGGCTCGACCGGATCGAGGATGCTATCGGCCGGTTCTACGACCGCTTCCAGCTCAGCGCCGAGCGGATCGAGCGGCTACGCAGCAGCGTGGTGGCCGAGCTGGCCGGCCAGCGCCGGGAAGCGGTCGCCGGTGTGGAGCAAGCGCAGAAGCGGAGGGTCCGGCTCCAGGAGGAGCGACACAAGCTGTTGCAGGCGCACTACGCCGGAGCGGTACCGCAGGACATGTTGGCCAGCGAGATGGACCGGCTGACCCGAGGGCTGACGGACGCGGAGACGGAGATCAAGAGCGCGACCAAGACGCTGGACGAGCTGGAGGCGACCTTGGAGCAGGCGTTGGCAGCCGCGGCGAGCTGTCAGCGGCAGTACGAGGATGCTCCGCCGAGCATCCGGCGGCAGATCAACCAGGGGTTCTTCCGGCGATTGCTCATCGGGCCGGGCGGTGAGGTCGAACGAGTGGAGATGACGGAACCGTTCGCAGCGCTGCTGGCAGACGGGCAGGTGCTGTCACTGGACGACGCGCCCCAGGGGGCCCAGATCGACCCAGACGGACGACCGGAGGACGGACGGGCAGAGACGACGGTCAGGCGGTCCCCGCGGTTTCAGGCGTTCCTCGAGATGCATACAAACGGTCACATAACAACCAAAACCGCCCAAAGTGTCTCTTTGGGCGGTGGTTTGAATAAGCCGGTCATGGCTGGGGGACTCGGACTCGAACCGAGACTGCAAGGCTCCAAAGGCCTGCGGGCTGCCGATTACCCCATCCCCCACAGTGAGGGTCAGCCTACGCGAACGCGGCGGAACCGGTCCGGGAGGTGAGTCCGGGAGGTGATTCGGCTCCCACAGGTCGCGGGTTACGGAACCGTAGGTTACGGTGGCGTAGGAAAGTGTCCAGGCCGCCCGGCCCCGAGCGACCCGTGAGGAACACATGACGACAGCCACTGATGCTCCGACCCGCAACGACGGCACGTCCGGACCCAAGCCCATCCTCGACGGCGTCAGGCCGGGGTGGGAGCAGGCGATCCTGTACGTGCTGGTGATCGCACCGTTCGTCGCGCTGCTGGCGGCGGTCCCGGCCATGTGGGGCTGGGGACTGGGCTGGCACGACGTGGTGCTGTCGTTCGTGTTCTACATGGTGTCCGGGCTGGGCGTGACGGTCGGGTTCCACCGGTACCTCACGCACGGCGGCTTCAAGGCGAAGCGGTGGATGCGGATCGCGCTTGCGGTAGCGGGCAGCCTGTCGGTGCAGGGCCCGGTGATCCGCTGGGTGGCCGACCACCGGCGGCACCACATGTTCAGCGACAAGGAGGGCGATCCGCACTCGCCGTGGCGGTTCGGCACCAGCGTCGGCGCGCTGACCAAGGGCATGTACTACGCCCACATGGGCTGGCTGTTCAACCGCGAGCGCACCAACGAGGAGCGGTTCACCCCGGACCTGCTGGCGGACAAGGACATCAAGCGGGTGGACGACCTGTTCCCGGTGTTGCTGGTGGTCACGCTGTTCACCCCGGCGCTGATCGGCGGGCTGTGGTCGATGTCCTGGCACGGCGCGCTCACCGCGTTCTTCTGGGCGAGCCTGGTCCGGATCAGCTTCCTCCACCACATCACCTGGTCGGTGAACTCGGTCTGCCACGTCATCGGCGAGCGGCCGTTCGCGTCCCGGGACAAGTCCTCGAACTTCTGGCCGCTGGCGATCATCAGCTTCGGCGAGAGCTGGCACAACTCCCACCACGCCGACCCCACCTGCGCCCGACACGGCGTGCTGAAGGGCCAACTGGACATGTCCGCCCGGCTGATCGAGCTGTTCGAGTGGTTCGGCTGGGTGTACGACGTCAGGTGGTCCAACCCGGAGCGCATCCAGGCGCGGCTGGCGGACTGAGCCGCACGGCGCCGGAACATGTCGGCGCCGGCTGGCACCATGGCGAGTGTGACGGACGACCCGAGCGGGCGAGGCCGACAACGTATCCGCATGACCGGCAAGGAACGACGCCAACAACTGCTCGACATCGGGCGGTCGCTGTTCGCCGAGCGCGGGTTCGAGGCCACCTCGATCGAGGAGATCGCGGCCCGCGCCGGGGTGAGCAAGCCGGTGGTGTACGAGCACTTCGGCGGCAAGGAGGGCCTGTACGCGGTCGTCGTCGACCGGGAGATGCAGCGGCTCACCGACCGGGTGGTCAGCGCGCTGACCGCCGGCCACCCGCGGGAGCTGCTGGAGCAGGCCGCCGTGGTGTTCCTGTCGTACATCGAGGATGAGACCGACGGCTTCCGGATCCTGATCCGCGGCTCGCCGGTGGCCAGCACGACCGGCACCTTCTCCAGCCTGATTGGCGACATCGCCAGCCAGGTCGAGTACATCCTGGGCAACCAGTTCAAGGCACGCGGGTACGACACCAAGCTGGCCGCGTTGTACTCGCAGGCGCTGGTCGGCATGGTGGCGCTGACCGGCCAGTGGTGGCTGGAGGAGCGCAAGCCGAAGCGGGACGAGGTGGCCGCGCACCTGGTCAACCTTGCCTGGCACGGGCTGTCCCACCTGGACCACAAGCCGAAGCTGCGGGACCGCCGCTAGGCTTTCCGCGCACCAGGGCGCAGACGCGAAGAGGGGCGGCACGGTGGCGCAGCGGTACGTGGCGGCGATCGACCAGGGCACCACCAGCAGCCGGTGCATCGTCTTCGACCACGGCGGCCGGATCGTCGCACAGCACCAGCTCGAGCACCGCCAGATCTTCCCGCAGGCCGGCTTGGTGGAGCACGACGCCGAGGAGATCTGGACGGACATCCGGGAGGTCACCGCCGCGGCGCTGGCCAAGGCGGACCTCACCCACGCCGACATCGCGGCCGTGGGGATCACCAACCAGCGGGAGACCACCGTGGTGTGGGACCGGGCAACCGGCCGCCCCGTTTATCACGCGATCGTCTGGCAGGACACCCGTACCGACCGGATCTGCGCGAACCTTGGCGCCCTCGGCGGCGGCGCGGACCGGTACCGCGACCGGGTGGGGCTGCCGCTGGCCACGTACTTCGCCGCACCCAAGGCCCGCTGGATATTGGACAACGTCGACGGTGCCCGGAAGCGCGCTGAGGCCGGCGAGCTGCTGTTCGGCACGATGGACTCCTGGGTGCTGTGGAACATGACCGGCGGCGCCGACGGAGGAGTGCACGTCACCGACGCCACCAACGCCTCCCGCACCCTGCTGATGGATCTGTCCACTCTGGACTGGGACCCGGAGATCGCCGCGGAGATCGGCGTTCCGCTGGCGATGCTGCCGGAGATCCGGTCCTGCTCGGAGGTCTACGGCCAGGGCAGGTCCGGCGGCTTCCTGCCCGGCGTGCCGATCGCGGGCATCCTCGGCGACCAGCAGGCGGCCACGTTCGGGCAGGCGTGCTTCTCGCCCGGAGAGGCCAAGAACACCTACGGCACCGGCAACTTCATGCTGCTGAACACCGGTACGGAGCGGGTCGGCAGCGCCAACGGGCTGCTCACCACGGTGTGCTACCGGATCGGCGACGCCGCGCCCGTGTACGCGCTGGAGGGATCCATCGCGGTGACCGGTTCGCTGGTGCAGTGGCTGCGGGACAACCTCGGGCTGATCGCCTCGGCGCCGGAGGTCGAGACGCTGGCCGGCACGGTCCAGGACAACGGCGGGGTGTACGTCGTGCCCGCGTTCTCCGGGCTGTTCGCGCCGTACTGGCGGTCCGACGCCCGTGGGGTGATCGTCGGGCTGACCCGGTACGCCAACCGCGGCCACCTGGCGCGCGCCGCGCTGGAGGCCACCGCGTTCCAGACCCGGGAGGTGCTGGACGCGATGAACGCCGACTCGGGGGTGCCGCTGACCGAGTTGCGGGTGGACGGCGGCATGGTGGTGAACCGGACGCTGATGCAGTTCCAGGCCGACATCCTGGGGGTGCCGGTGGTCCGGCCGCAGGTCACCGAGACGACCGCGCTGGGGGCGGCCTACGCGGCCGGGCTGGCGGTCGGGTTCTGGAGCGGGCTGCCCGAGCTGGCCGAGAACTGGGCCGAGGACACCCGGTGGACACCGCAGCGGGACGACGCCTGGCGGGAGCGGGAGTTCGGCCGGTGGCGGAAGGCGGTCACCCGGTCGTTCGACTGGGTGGAATAGGGCGTGTGTCCCGTAGATTTTGGTGGATGCGGGCGGTGATCCAGGCGGCGATCCGGCAAGGCGGAGCAGGAGCCGATACCGCTATTTGTATCGGCGACGACGACGTCCTTGCGGGGTCCCCGCGGAAACGCGGAGCTTGCGGAGCGTTTCGTGGGGTGCGAACGCCGCCGGTCGTCGTCTGGGCGCCGACCCGCGCCGCTGAAGATCTACGGGACACTCCCTAAGGCCGGTCACGGCGGGCTCGGCGGCTTGACGGGGCCGTGGGTCACCGTCCTGCTGGGCACGGGGCGGGGAGACGGCGCGGGCGGGGAGGCTGGCGCCGTCGTCGACCATGGGAAACAGACGATCACTCCCGGCGGGCACTCAGGCATCGGGCGTACCCGCCCGCGATGCCGCCGAGCCGGACCCCGCCGCGGCGAGCGACCCGCCGGCGACCAGCACGGCGGCCGCGCGACGCAATCCGTGATCTTCCCAATGGTCTCGCCTCCGACAAGACGGTGAGCCCACGGCTCCCTGTAAGGACCCGGGACAAGGGGTCACTCGTCGAGTACTACGAGTGACCGATGGAATCGTTACGGTTACGCTCCGCGTCCGCGTGTGGCGTCTGTCCGGTCGGGTCACTTTGGGTGGTCTGGGTTCCGCCCTGGATCGGCGGTCGCCACCACCCTGTTCAAGGACAGGATCCAGCGGCTCCGGTCGTGAGGGTCTCACGCCGGCCGGGCTCGGTGGGCGGCGGAGCCATCGGTATCGGCACAGGGCAGTCGGCACGCCCGGCCCCGGCACCGGGCCGAAAGGGCCGTCGGCACTGGGGCCGAAGAGCCGTCGGCGGGGGCAATGGGCCGCGCCGGTTGGGTGCCTGACGTTCCGGGAGGTCCGGGCGCAGGCCGGGCTCGGGCAGACCGCCGCCCAGCTCGTGGCCTCGACGCACCTCCCGCAGAACATCGCCGACGCGGCGGTGGCCAACCCGATCAACGCCGGAACGACGGCCTTCGCCCATTCGGCGACGTCGGCGCCCATCTGTGCGTCGAAGGATGCCGTACGGGCCGGGTCGGCCGACAGGTCGTCCCAGAAGGAGCGGCCGAACAGCAACGGGAACGCGGCATCCCCGGTACGGATGCTGTGCAGTAGGTGGATCAGGGACGATTCGGCGCGCCCGAGCGCGCTCTCCAGATCCAACAGGTCGCGCGTGCCCCCGGGGTGGTCGTCACGCAGCTCTGCACCCAGGGTGGTCAGCGCGTACCCGCCGGCCTCGTCCCGGCTGAGCACGTCCGCGGTGACGAGGTGCCGCAGCAACCGCTCGAGCGTATCGGCGTCGGCGCCCGCCGCCTCGGCCAGCTCCGGGCCGGTGCTCAGCCCGCGGGCGATGTGGTCGGCGATCCGCAGCGTGGCCGCCACCCGGATCGCCATCGGCGTGACCAGGTCTGCCACCGCCCACAGACCGCTCGCAGGGCCGGCGTCGTACGTCATCAGCCGGGGTGGATCGTGAACGCGGCCGGCAGCACGGTGATGGCCACCCCGACGGCGACGATCACGGCTGAGGAGAACAGGTCCAGCTCACCGCCGGTCTGCCGGCGGCGGATCCAGCCGGCGGTGACGTGCAGACCGACCAGCACCACGCCCGAGCCGCCGACGGCCAGCAGCGGCTGGGTGCGCCACAGAGTGTGAAAGCCGAGCCACAGCCCGAGTCCCAGGCCGGCGGCCACCAGGGTCTCCACGAGGAACACCACCCAGGCGCGGAACAGCGACCGCTCGGGCGCATCGTCGTTACCCTCATCGTCGACCGGTTCGGTCACCGGCCTGGCGGCGCGCCGGTCCAGTGGGCGCTCGTCGTACTCGGGCTGCACCGGGCGCTTGGGCGGCAGCGTGCGCACCAGCGGCGCGGCCGCGGCGGCGGACGCCAGCCGGACCGGCGCCGGCTGCGGGGCGTACCGGCGGGGCAGCGGCTGCACCGGGGCGAGGTGCGTCGGCTCGTCCAGGTCCGGCGGCACTGGGACGCGTACCGGCACGGACGAGCCGAGCGGCGGCCAGGTATGCGGGCCGGTCTGCGGACCCGTCTGCGGGCCGGTGAGCTCGGGCCGCCATCCGGCCGGTGGCGTCCGCTGCGGGAACGCCGGCTCGGTGCGTTCGGACCGCGGCCGCTCCCCTCGCGACGGCTGCGACCGCAACGGATCCGGGCGCAGACCCGGACGAACCGGATCCGACCCCACCCCGGCCGGACGCGGCGGAAGCGGCCGCGCCCGGATCCGACCCCACCCCGGCCGGACGCGGCGGAAGCGGCCGCGCCAGATCCGGACGAACCGGATCCGACCCCACCCCGGCCGGACGCGGCGGAAGCGGCCGCGCCAGATCCGGACGAACCGGATCCGACCCCACCCCGGCCGGACGCGGCGGAAGCGGCCGCGCCAGATCCGGACGCACCGGATCCGGACGCGATGGCTCGGTTCGCGCCGGCTGGGGGCGCTGGCCGGGTGGTCGGGCCGGCTGCGTGCGCTCCCCGGTGCGGTCGACGTCGGCGTCGCGCCGGTAGGGGAACATCATCCGCTCGGCCGCCGGCGGCAGGGTGGGCTCCTGGGTGGGCTCCTGGGCGCGCTCCCGGCGGCGGCGGCGGGACTCCGGCAGGTCGTACCCCGCCGCCCGGAGCAGGTCGGACGCCGATCGGGCGTTGGGCACGGCATCCTCGCCGTGGTGGTCCGCACGCGTGTGCCGTGCCATACGCCTAAGCTCCGTCCAGCCAGTCGAGGCGGCGCAGGATGATCCCCTCCCGCAGCGCCCACGGACAGATCTCCACCTGGTCGACCTTCGCCAGCCGCATCACCGACTCTGCGACGACCGCGCCGGCCAGCAACTGATGAGCCCGGGCCGGACTCACCCCGTCAAGCTCCGCGAGGTCGGCCGACGACATCCGCGAGATGAACCCGATCACCTGCCTCAAGCCGTCGATCGTCAGCACCCGGGGAGCACGGGGTCCCGCACTCGAGGGCGCGGCACCGGTCAGCCGTGCCAACGAGCGGAAGGTCTTCGAGGTTGCGGCCACCCGGTCTGGATGATCCACATCCCGCAATCGGCCCATTACAGTAGCAACCCGGTCATCCACGTGTTCCCGCAGCGCCGCCACCGACTGCTTGCTGGGCGGATCCTCGTCGAACCGCTCCCGGGTCAGCCGGCCGGCACCCAGCGGCAGCGACTCGGCGAACGACGGCGCCTCGTCGATCCCGCAGGCGATTTCCAGTGAGCCGCCGCCGATGTCCAGCACCAGCAACTGCCCGGCGCTCCAGCCGAACCAGCGGCGTACCGCGAGGAACGTCAGCCGCGCCTCGGCCGTGCCCGACAGCACCTGCAGGTCCACCCCGGTCTCGGCGCGCACCCGGTCCAGCACCGCGCCGGCGTTCTCCGCATCCCGCACCGCCGAGGTGGCGAACGCCAGCAGGTCGTCGCACCCCAGCCGGCGGGCCGCGTTCCGGGCCTGGACCACCGCCGCGACCAGCGCGCTGGCGCTCTGCTTGGACAGCCGGCCGTCCGGGCTGACCAGTTCGGCCAGCCGCAGCATGGACTTCTCCGAGTGGGTCGGCATCGGGTGGCCGCCGCGGTGCGCGTCCACGACCAGCAGGTGCACCGTGTTGGAACCCACGTCGAGCACGCCGAGCCGCATGATGCGACACCGTACCCGCGCCCGGCCTAGGCTCGTGGGCATGGCCACCGACGAGGTGGGTCTGGACTTCGCCCGCGAGTGGGTGGAGTTCGCCGACCCGGCCGACCCAGAGCACCTGATCCGCGCCGACCTGACCTGGCTGTGCTCGTCCTGGGCCTGCATCTTCGGCCGCGGCTGCCAGGGCATCGTGGCCGGCCGCGGGGACGACGGGTGCTGCAGCCACGGAGCGTTCCTGTCCGACACCGCCGACGCCAAGCGGGTCAGCTCCGCCGCGGCGGAGCTGACTCCGGACATCTGGCAGTACCACGGCATCGACAAGAAGCTGTTCGTCCGGGACACCGTCGGCGACGACCACAACCGGCGGCGCACCCGCACCGTGGACGGCGCCTGTGTGTTCCTCAACCGGCCCGGGTTCGCCGGTGGCGCCGGCTGCGCGCTGCACCTGCTCGCGCTGCGCACCGGACGTAACACGCTGGAGACCAAGCCGGACGTGTGCTGGCAGCTCCCGATCCGGCGCGAGCAGGACTGGGTGACCCGGGCGGACCAGACCAGGGTGCTGGTCTCCACGATCACCGAGTTCGACCGGCGGTCCTGGGGCGAGGGCGGCCAGGACCTGCACTGGTGGTGCACCTCCTCCCCGGACGCGCACGTCGGGCGCGAGCCGCTGTACGTGTCGTACGCCGCCGAGCTTGCCGCGCTGATCGGGCCGAAGGCGTACGACGAACTGGCCCGGATCTGCACGTCCCGCCTCGACCGCCGGGGTCTGATCGCGGTACACCCGGCGGATGCGACCTGACCGCCGACATTCCCATGCCGCCCGACCGGAACGCGGCGGGCTGATGGCCGTGCATCCCGCCGACCCGCGGTGAGCGGGCTGCCCGCGTCGTTCCCGGTCCAGGCGCCGCCACTGCCCGGCCGGCCCAGGATGGCGCAGCAGTGGCGTGACCTGGCCTTCCTGCACTGGCCGGTCGAGCCGGACGCGGTACGCCCGCTGCTGCCGCCCGGCGTCGAGCCGGACACCCTGGGCGGAGCCACCTACGTCGGGCTGGTGCCGCTCCGGATGTCCGGTGTGGGGCTGCCGGTCGGCCCGGGGGTGCCGTACCTCGGCACGTTCCCGGAGACGAACGTCCGGCTGTACTCGGTGGACCCGGCCGGCCGGCACGGCGTGGTGTTCATGTCGCTGGAGGCCGGCCGGCTGCTCACCGTCCTGGCCGCCCGGGTGGCGTACCGGCTGCCGTACTGCTGGGCGCGGATGCGGTACGGCCGGCAGGGCGACGTGGTGCGGTACCGCACCCGCCGCCGGTGGCCCGGACCGCTGGGTGCCGGCGGCCGGGTCGCCGTCCGGGTGGGCGAGCCGATCGCCGACCCGTCGCCGCTGGAACACTTCGTCACCGCCCGGTGGGGGCTGCACGCAAGGCGCGGCCGGCACACCGTCTGGATCCCGAACGAGCACCGCCGATGGCCGCTGCACCGCGCCGACCTGCTCGACCTGGCCGACGACCTGGTCGCTGCCGCGGGTGTCACCGTCTCCGGGCCGCCGGTCTCGGTGCTCTGGTCGCCGGGGGTGCGTGCCACGTTCGGGGCGACGCGGCGGCTGGACGGCTGAGCCTCACCCGCCCGCTCCTCGCTGCGCTCCTCGCCCGCTCCTGGCTCCCCCGCTCCTCGCTGCGATGTCGGCTCGTACCTCACGCCTCGAACTTGTAGCCGAGGCCGCGCACGGTGACCAGGTACCGCGGGTTCGACGGGTCCGGCTCGACCTTGGCGCGCAGTCGCTTGACGTGCACGTCCAGGGTCTTGGTGTCGCCGACGTAGTCCGCGCCCCAGACCCGGTCGATGAGCTGCCCCCGGGTGAGCACCCGGCCGGCGTTGCGCAGCAGCAGTTCCAGTAGGTCGAACTCCTTCAACGGCATCGGCACCGTGTCGCCGCCGACTCTGACGACGTGCCGGTCCACGTCCATCCGCACCGGGCCGGACTCGAGCACGGTCGGCACCGGATCCTCCGGCTCGGTACGGCGGCGCAGCACCGCGCGGATCCGGGCCACCAGTTCGCGGGAGGAGAACGGCTTGGTCACGTAGTCGTCGGCGCCGAGTTCCAGGCCGACCACCTTGTCGATCTCGCTGTCCCGGGCGGTGAGCATGATCACCGGCACGCTGGACTTCTGCCGCAGGGTGCGGCACACCTCGGTGCCGGACAGCCCGGGCAGCATCAGGTCCAGCAGCACCAGGTCGGCGCCGCTGCGGTCGAACTCGCTCAGCGCGTCCGGTCCGGTGCCGGCGATCGACACCTCGAACCCCTCGCGCCGCAGCATGTACGACAGGGCGTCGGAGAACGACTCCTCATCCTCCACCACGAGAACGCGAGTCATGGGGCACTCCTCAGGTTGGCCGCCGTGGAGCGGTCGCCGGTAGGACGCTGGCCGGTGGGAAGGTCAGCGGTGGGCGTGTTGGGAAGACGGTCCCACGTACCGCCGCCGGCAGCCGCATGGTGAACGTCGAACCGGAGCCCTCGACGCTCCAAACGCTCACGCTGCCACCGTGGTTCGATGCGATGTGCTTGACGATGGCCAGCCCGAGCCCGGTGCCGCCGGTGGCCCGCGACCGCGCCGGATCGGCCCGGTAGAACCGTTCGAAGACCCGCTCCAGGTCCGCCTCTCCGATGCCGATGCCCTGGTCGGAGACCGAGATCTCCACCGAGTCGCCGCCGTCCTCCGCGGTGCCGGCCCGCCGCCGCATGCCGACCGCGATCCGGGTGCCGGCCAGGCTGTACGCGATCGCGTTGTCCACCAGGTTGACCAGCGCGGTGATGAGCTGGCCCTCGTCGCCGCGCACCGCCAGCCCGCGCTCGCCGCCGGCCACCACGGTGATGCCGGCAGCGTCGGCGGCCAGCCGGGTGCGGTCCACCGCCTCGGTGACCACCCGCTCCACCGACACGACCCGGGACGGCGGCAGCGGGTCGGCGCCCTGCAGCCGGGACAGCTCGATCAGCTCGGTGACCAGCCGCCCGAGCCGGATGCCCTCGTGCTGCATCCGCTCGGCGAACCGGCGCACCTCGGCGGGCTCGTCGGCCGCGTCCGCCACCGCCTCGGCCAGCAGGCACAGCGCGCCGACCGGGGTCTTCAGCTCGTGGCTGACGTTCGCCACGAAGTCCCGCCGTACCGCCTCCAGCCGCCGGGACTCACTCACGTCCTCGATCAGCAGCGCGACGTGGCCCTCCTCGTCCAGGGGCGCCACGTGGGCCACCACCGCGATCGGCTCCCGGCCGAGCCGGCCACCGGGCAGGTCAACCACGAGCTGGCGCTGCTCGTCGTCGGCTCGGGCCGCCTCGGCCAGCCGGCGCAGGTCGTCCACGGCCAGCCGGCCGGCGCGCACCACGCCCATGGACCGGGCCGCGGCGTTGGCCAGTACCACGTCGCCGGACCCGTCCACGACCACCGCGCCGTGCCGGATCACCTCCAGCATCCGGCGCGCCAGCGTGGCCGTGCTGACCGCGGGCAGCGGCGCCGGGAGCACCGGTGCCCGTGCGGGGTGCCGGCCGAGCGCGAGCGCCGCCAGCGCGCCGACCACCAGCCCGGCGACCAGCGCGATGCTCACTCCCACCGCGACGTCCACGCGGCGATGGTAGGCGCGGGCGGTGCCGTACCCGCAGCCCCGGTGGCGGCAGATCGGGAAGGGTCACACCGGGTGGACGAGCTGTTCACTTCGCGTACCACGCCTGTTCACCGGGCGCACCAGGAAAGCTGCCCGGCGGAGATAATGTGCGGACGGCCAGACACGGTCGGGACCTTCCGCGGGGCCCGGAGCCCCTCAAGAAGACCGCACCACCCCCGGACCACGACGGGAGAATCCATGCGGGAGACGTTCCACGAGCAACTGGACCAGATGAGCAGGTCCGTGGTGGACATGACCAGGCTGGTCTCGGTCGCGCTGGAGCGGGCCACCCAGGCGATGCTGGACTGCGACGTGTCGCTGGCCGAGTCGGTGATCTCCGCGGATGCCGAGATCGAGGCGGCGTACCAGGCGCTGGAGGACAAGGCGGTCGAGCTGCTCGCCCGGCAGTCCCCGGTGGCCGGCGACCTGCGCATCATCGTGGCCGGGCTGCGGGGGGTGGCCGACCTGGAGCGGATGGGCGGCCTGGCCCGGCACATCGCCAAGGTCGCCCGGCTGCGGTACCCGGTCTGCGCGGTGCCGGACGTGTTGCACGACACGATCGCCGAGATGTCCGCCGCGGCGCTGTCGATGGCGGAGAAGGCGGCCGAGGTGGTCGCCTCCCGGGACGTGCGGCGCGCCCGCGAGCTCGAAGCGGACGACGACAAGATCGACGCCCTGCGGCGGGAGCTGTTCGGCACGATCATGTCCCCGGACTGGACCTACGGCGTGGAGCCGGCGATCGACCTGGCGCTGGTCGGGCGGTACTACGAGCGGTTCGCCGACCACGCGGTGGAGGTGGCCAGGCTGGTGGTGTACATGGTCACCGGCGAGCGGCCGCGGGGCGACGAGCTGCGGGCCTCCGACTAGGGCGTGTCCCATAGATCTTCAGCGGCGCGGCCCCGGCCCGCATCCACCAAGAGCTACAGGACACACCCTCCCGCGGCCCGCCGGGCGGCCAGCGCCTCGACGCCGGCCATCATCAGGTCCACCCCGAACGCGTAGTACCCGTCCAGGTCCGGCGCGTCGGGCACGCTCGCCGCGTACTCCACCAGCCGCGGGAACCGGTCGACCGGCAGCGCCTCCAGCTCCAGCCGGTTCTGACGCAGGCACTCGGCCGCCTGGTCCGGCGACATCCCCGGGAGGCGGCCGGGCTCCCGCTCGACCAGCCCGATCGTGGCGTGCAGCAGGTACTTCGCGATCTGGAAGCCCTCCTCCAGGGTGAAGCCGGCCTGGCCGAGCAACCCGAGCGCGACGTCGGTGGCCCGGTTGAACGTCTCCACCTGCGTCTTGTCGGCCGCGGCCAGCAGCACCGGGCCGGACGGGTGGGCGCGCACCACCCGGACCAGCGCCTCGACCATCGCGCGGAGCTGGTCCTGCCAGGGGGCGTCCAGGTCGCGGTCCGGCGCCACCTCGCCCATCACGTGGTCGGCCACCGCGGTCACGAGCTGGTCCTTGTTCCGGAAGTGCCAGTAGATCGCCATCGGCGTCACGCCGAGCTGGTCGGCCAGCCGTCGGATGGTGAGCGCCTCTGGGCCCTCGGCGTCGGCCAGCGCCAGCGCCTGCTGCACCACCGCGGCCTTGGTCAGGCGGGTCTTCTCATCGGGAGTCACTTGACAACTGTACGACGTATAGGCAAGCCTGTACGTCGTACAGGTACTACGTAAAGGTACGACGTACAGGAGGGCTGGGCCGGTGGAGAGCAACCGACGGTGGTGGGTGCTGGCAGCGGTGTCGCTGGCCACGTTCATGACCTACCTGGACAACAACGTGGTGAACGTGGCGCTGCCGACGATCCAGCGCGACCTGGGGCTGTCGATCGCAGGGCTGGAGTGGATCGTCAGCGGCTACATCCTGGTGTTCGCCGGGCTGATGCTGGTCGGTGGGCGGCTCGCCGACGTGTACGGCCGGCGGCGCGTCTTCCTGACCGGTCTGGCGCTGTTCACGGTGGCCTCGCTGCTGGCCGGCCTGTCCGGGTCGGAGGGCACGCTGCTGGTCGGCCGGGTGCTGCAGGGCGCCGGTGCGGCGCTGCTCACCCCGGCCGCGCTGGCGATCCTGCCGGCGACGTTCACCGACCCGCGCGAGCGCGGCATGGCGGTCGGCATCTGGAGCGCGGTGGGCGCGCTGGCACTGGCCTTCGGGCCGCTGACCGGCGGGTTCATCAGCCAGCACTGGCACTGGGGCTGGATCTACCTGATCAACGTGCCGGTCGGCATGGTCACCGTGGCGATCGCGATGGCCGCCATCCGGGAGCCGCGCCCGGGCCGGGCGGTACGCCGGCTGGACGCGCTCGGCCTGGCCACCTCCTCGGTCAGCCTGTTGGCGCTGACGTACGCGCTGATCGAGGGCGAGCGGCGCGGCTGGACCTCGGGGCTCATCCTCGGCGCGTTCGCCGCCTCGGCCGCCGCGGCGGTCGCCTTCGTCCTGGCCGAGACCCGCTCCACCGACCCGATGATGGACCTGTCGCTGTTCCGGTCCCGGCTGTTCAGCGGCGGCACCGCGGCCACCGGCCTATGGGCGTTCGGCATCTTCGGCATCTACTTCTTCACCGCGCTGTACCTGCAGAACGTGCTCGGCTTCAGCCCGACCCGGGCCGGCGCGGCGTTCGTGCCGATGGCGCTGGTGCTGGCCGTGGTGGCCGCCGTGTCCGGGCCGATCGCCGCCCGGGTCGGCACCCACGTCGCGGTGGCCGGCGGGTTGGGCCTGATGGCGGCCGCCGTGGTCGGGCTGTCCTCGGTGGGCCGCGGCTCGGGGCTGGCCGACCTGATGCCGTGGTTCCTGCTGTACGGCGTCGGCGCCGGGCTGCTCGTCCCGCTGACCGCGATGATCCTGGGCCAACTGCCGGCCGACCGCGAGGGCGTCGCCTCCGGCGTACTGAACGTCTCCCGCGAGGTGTTCGGGCTGCTCGGGGTGACCGTGCTGGGCGCCATCCTGGGCACCCGGCAGTCGGCCGAGCTGCGCGCCGGCGCCGACCCGCTGTCGGCGTTCCTCTCGGCGTACCAGTTCTCGCTGCTGGTCGCCGCGGCCATCGTGCTGGTGGGCGTGCCGGTCAGCCTGTACGCGCTGCGCACCCGGCGGGCCGCCACCCCGCAGGTCCCGGCCGCCGCGGCCGAGCCCGACCGCGTCCCCGACCTGGTCGGCTGACCTCCCGGGCCGTTCCCTGGCTGGGCGCGGAATGGCACGTCTGGTGGTTACCGACCACGAGACGTGCCATCTCGGCGCTCTGGACCGGGTTACCTGCCCTGGCTGGCCACCGCCTCGATGGCGGCCACGGCGGCCTCCGGGTCCAGGTACGCCGACGACACCCGGCGCAGGTCCCCGTCGAGGTCGTACCGCAGCGGGATGCCGGTCGGGATGTTCAACGCGATCACCTGCTCCCTGGTCAGCCCGTCCAGGTGCATGACCAGCGCGCGCAGCGAGTTGCCGTGCGCGGCCACCAGCACACACCGCCCGGCGACCAGGTCCGGCACGATCGCGTCGTACCAGTACGGCAGCATCCGGTCCACCACGTCGGCCAGGCACTCGGTGTCCGGGCGCAGCTCCGGCGGCAAGGTGGCGTACCGGGGGTCGGTCGCCTGGGAGAACTCCGAGTCGGCCGGCAGCGGCGGCGGCGGCACGTCGTACGAACGCCGCCACAGCATGAACTGCTCCTCGCCGAACTCCTCCCGCACCTGCGCCTTGTTCTTGCCCTGCAGCGCCCCGTAGTGCCGCTCGTTCAGCCGCCAGGACCGGCGCACGTCGATCCAGCTCCGGTCGGCCGCGTTCAGGGACAGCTCAGCGGTGCGGATCGCCCGGCGCAGCACCGACGTGTGCACGATGTCCGGCAGCAGCCCGTGTTCGGTCAGCAGCTCGCCGCCGCGGCGCGCCTCGTCCTCGCCGCGGGGAGTCAGGTCGACGTCCACCCAGCCGGTGAACAGGTTCTTGGAGTTCCACTCGCTCTCGCCGTGGCGGAGCAGGACCAGGGTGCCAACCATACCCGCGAGCCTAGTGCCGCCACCCTGACACCGCGGTCAGCGCGGCGCCCACCCGGCGAGCACGGCATCCACGAGCTGCTCCACCTGGCCGTCCGACATGCGACCACCACCGTGCAGCCTGCCCATGACCACCGGGGCGATCAGCATCTCGGTGATCAGCTCCAGGTCGGCGTCCGGGCGGATCAGGCCCTCCTCGATGCCGCGTCGCAGCACCCCGTGGGTGACCTCGCGGCGCGGCTTGATGATCCGCTGCCAGTACTGCTCGCCGATCTCGGGGTGCTGCTTGGCCTCGGCGACCAGCCGGGCGAAGATCTCCGCCTCGGGCGTCTCCCGCCAGGACCGGCAGGCGTACCGCGCCATGTACAGCAGGTCCTCGCGCACCGACTCGCCGGGCGGCTGCACGATCGGACCCTTCATCTGGGCGAGCGCCGCCAGCACCAGCTCGGTCTTGCTGGACCAGCGCCGGTACACCGTCGTCTTGGCGACGCAGGCGTGCGCCGCGACCGCCTCGATGGACAGCCCGGACACGCCGCTGGAGGCCAGCAGGTCGAGCGCGGCGTCCAGGATGGCGCGCTCGGCCTCCTCGCTGCGCGGCCGGCCGGGGCCGCGCCGCGGGCAGCTCTCCGCCCCCGGCGCGTCCTCGACCGCGCTGAGCTCAGTGGCGACCACCTCGCCGGTCATCCCTCTATGACACCACCTCGGCGGGCTCCAGCGCACGCTCCTCCGGCGGCACCGCAGGCTCCGGCCGTGCGGGCTCTGGCTGTGCGGTCCTGCCGGGCAGGTAGATCCGGACCAGCAGCGCCGCGACCAGGGCCGCCGCGACCGAGACCAGCACCGCGGCGTGCATCGCGTGCAGGAACGCCGCGTTCGCGGTATCGGCCAGCCCGGGCAGGCCACGCCCGGCGGACGGCGGCAGGGTGCCGTTCTGCACGCCGCCGGCCACCTTGCCGATGGCCCCGACGGTGCCGCCGATCGACTCGGCCGCCTCGTCTCGCAGGTTCGCCGGCAGCACGTTCACCGCGCCGTCCAGCCGCCCGCGGTACACCGCCGACAGCACCGACCCGAGGATCGCCACGCCCAGCGAGCCGCCGACCATCCGGACGGTGTTGGTCACCGCCGAGCCCACACCGGCCTTGTCCCGCGGCACCGCGGACATGGTCACCGTGGTGGCCGGAGCCATCACCATGCCGCCGCCGAAGCCCCACACCAGCAGCAGCAACTCGATCGCCCACACCGGTGTGTCCTGCCCGATCTGGGTGTACAGCGAGAACACGCCAGCGGTCAGCACCATCCCGGTGGCGATGACCGCCCGGGCGCCGAAGCGCTCGACCAGCTTGGCGCTGCGCGGTGCCATCGCGGCGATGCCCAGCGACACCGGCACCACCAGCAGGCCGGCCCGCAGCGGCGCGTAGCCGCGCACGATCTGCCAGTAGAACGTCAGGAAGAACGTGGTGCCCATCATGGCGAAGAACGTCAGCGCGAGCGCCACCGTGGACGCGGAGAACTCCGGCTTGCGGAACAGCGTCAGGTCCAGCGACGGGTGGCTGGTGCGCCGCTCGATCAGCACGAACAGCACCAGGACCAGGGCGCCGCCGACCATCGGCAGCAGCACCTGCGTGCTGGTCCACTGCGCGGTCTCGCCGCCCTTGATGATCCCGTACACCAGCGAGACCAGGCCGGCGATGGACAGCAGCACCCCGAGCGGGTCGACCTTCTGCGGGTGCGGGTCGGCCGACTCGGGCACCAGCGCGATGATCGCCGCGGCGCCGACCAGGGTGAACGGCACGTTGATCAGGAACACCGAGCCCCACCAGAAGTGCTCCAGCAGGAACCCGCCGATGACCGGCCCGAGCGCGATGCCGGCTCCGCTGACCCCGGCCCAGATGCCGATCGCGCGGCCACGCTCGCCCGGCTCGAACACGTTCTGGATGATCGACAGCGTCTGCGGCTGGATCATCGCGGCGCCGATCCCCATCAGCGCCCGGGTGGCGATCAGCTGCCCCGGCGACTGCGACCAGGCGGACAGCGCCGACGCGCCGCCGAACAGCACCATGCCGATCAGCAGCAGCCGCCGCCGGCCAAACCGGTCACCCAGCACGCCCGCGGTGAACATCAGGCCGGCGAAGACCAGGGTGTAGGAGTTGATCGCCCACTCCATGTCGCTCTGGGTGGCGCCCAGATCCTGCTGGATCGTCTTCAGCGCGACGTTCAGGACGGTGTTGTCGAGGATGACGACAACGAGGCAGACCATGAGTACGCCGAGGATCCCCCAGCGGCGTGCGTGGATCGTCTGAGCATCCACCGAACTTCCCCCATCGGATTTCGCTACGTCTCCGTATCGCTTCGTCGCGACGCTACACCGTTTCGATACGCAACGGAAGCGTATTTATATGCGACGGGCCGGTCACGGTACGTAGCGGCAACCCGGCGGGCGCGCGCCCGTGAACAAGCGCGGCGAGGGACTACCGCGTCACCGCCCGCCGGTCCCCGCCGCCGCGGGGACCCGCAGCGCCGAGGTGCCGAGCCCCGCGGGCGGGAACGAGAAATCCGTCGGCGCGCCCGCGGCCCGGGTGCGCAGCAGTTCGCCCTCGGTGTAGCGCGCGCACCTGCGGTGCCATTCCAGGATCCCCGACATCCACTCCTTGAGGTCGTCGGCGTGGCGGGTGAGCACCCTGCGCACCGGTTCGGCGAGGGCGTGCTCGTCGAACAGCGCCGGCAGGTCGTTGGCGACGATGTGCTCGAACTGCCGCATCCGTGCCGTCATCAGGTCGGCCACGATGTCCCGGGCCTTCCACCGGTCCACGTCCAGGAAGTTCTGCACGACGAGGACGAGGTTGTGGACCTCGCCCTCGAACTCGATCTCCTTCTGGTACGAGAACAGGTCGTTGGTGAAGGCGGCGTAGTCCTGCGCCGCGGTGTCCAACTCGCGCAAGACCCGGGTCCGGTAGATCTCGGGGGGGACCACGTCGGAGTGTGCGAGCCGGGCCAGGCTCATCGTCATGTCCGACCCGAACGTCCTGCGGCGCATCTCGACGTAGTCGACCGGGTCGGGGATGCGGTTCTGGGCCTGGTTGGCCAGTTCCCACAACCAACTGGCGGTCATGTCCTGCACCGCCGTGCGGAACTGCCGCCGGGCCGCCGCCGTCATCGGCCCCGCGGTGCGCCGCCACAGGTCCGCCAGGCCCCGCTCGACCGGGTTGGCCGGCTCCGGGGCCGCCCCGGCGTCCAGTGGCATGAAGGCGCTGAGCCGTTCGTTGCAGACCTTCGCCGCGGCGAGGTTGCGGGTCGTCCCGAACACCGCCGGGAAGTAGTCGTCGCCGTAGGTTCCCCAGGCCAACCAGTCCGCGGACAGGTTGAGCTGTTCGGGGCTCGCGTCGGCATGGATCATCGCGGCGCAGTGTGCGAAGTCGAAGCCGACGAAGCGCCGCTCGTCCCACACGCCGACGGGTTCCACCCCGGGCACCGGGTCGAACATGCCCATGTCCCGCGCCCAGCCCACCGCGTAGCGTCGCGCCGCATCCAGGTGGGGGCTGGTCCGGACCGGGTAGGGCAGGTAGAAGTCCGGCAGCGGCAGGTGGCCCACCGGCTCGAACGGCCGGTGGGAGTGCTGCCGGGACCTGCGCCGCAGCCCCAGCGCCGGGGAGGACGCCAGCCTGCTGGCTGAGGTGCCCACGCCGGTCGGGCCCGGCAGCGCACCGGCCGGACCCGGGACGGCGCCGTCGTTCATGTACCGGCTGGATCTCGCGTGCCACTCGTGCCCGCCGGACTGCCAGTCCTGCAGGCCCTTGACATAGGCGGCCACCCCGCTCTGCTCGGGCACGGACGCGGCGTTCTCGGCCAGCAGGGCAGGCACCTCGGTCAGCGCCGTGTTCTCGAACTGCTGCAGCCGAGACGTCAGCAGCTCATTGACGAGGTCGGCGGCCTCCTGCGTCGAGGTGTCGAAGAACCGCTCGAAGACCAGCACCGCGTTGGCGTTCTCCCCCTCCTCCCGCACCTCACGCTGGTAGGAGAACAGGTCGTTGCGCAGGTGCACCGCGTCCGCGAACGTGTCCGACAGGACCCGCATCGGCCTCGTCCCGGCCAGGCGGTCCGGTACCTCCGCGCCGACGGCGTACTCGACGATGTTGGCCGACCACGGCGCCCCGCCGACCCGCCGCCGCATCTGCACGTACTCGATCGGGTTGGCGACCCGGCCACGGCTGATGTTGTCCAGTTCCCACATCGACTCCACCATCAGGTTGTGCGTGCTGGTGGTGAAGCGTCGCCGCCACCCGTCCGACATCGCGGGCACCGTCCGGTCCCACAGGTCCGTCAACCCTGCCTCGGCCGGATTGGTCGGCCCCGGCGGCGTCTCGCCGGGCCCGGTCATGAACTCCCCGAGGCGGTCGAGGTACGCCCGTGCACCGGGAAGGTCGCGGGAGTACTTGAACTGCTGGAGGAAATGGTCGTCGAAGAAGAACACCCAGACGTACCAGTCGGTGATCAGGTCCAGGGCCGGGCCGTCGCAGTCCGGATGGGTGTAGGCGCACATCAGCGGGTAGTCCATCCTGGCCAGCGCCGCGTCGTCCCACACGAGGCCACCGCCGGGCTTGGGCGCCTGCAGCATGCCCATCCGTCCGGCCCAGGCCGTGCTGTGTTCGCGGGAGCGCTCCAGATGCGGGTTGATCCTGGCCGGGTACGGCACGTAGAAGTCGGGCAGTGTGAAAGCCTGCATGGGCGCGCGCCTATCTCGAGCCGACCGGTCAGCCGTCAGAGGTGGGCGGCGCCGGGCCCCTCTTCCCGACGCCGCCCATGTTACCTAACGTAGCCGATTGTTACTCATCGTGACCCAGTTCGTCGACCCTGGCTCGAACCCAATTGATCGACATGCCTAGCGCTGGGAGTGCTCGGGGTCGGCAAACCGGGCGAACGCCTGCAGGTTGGCCAGCGACTCGTTGTTCTTCACCCGCCAGGCCCACTCGCGGCGGATCGAGGAGCCGAAGCCGATCTCCAGCATCGTGTTGAAGTTCTCGTCGGCGTAGGTGAGCACCGAGCCGAGCACCCGGTCCAGCTCCTCCGGGGTGACCGCGTGCAGGGCGATCCGGCCCACCAGGTACACGTCGCCGGCCTGGTCGAGCGCGAACGCCACCCCGTACATCCGCGCGTTGCGCTGCAACAGGAAGTCGTAGAGCTGCTCCCGGTTCTCATCCGGGTGGCGCATCACGAACGCCTCCACCAGCAGCGAGTGCTCACCCAGTTCGAGCTGGCACATCGTCGCCAGCTTCTTCGTGCCGGGCAGCTCGACCGCGTACCGACCGGGCCCGTGCCGCCGGTACTCCAGCTCGCGGTCGTCCAGGGTGGACCGGATGACCGTGTCCAGGTCCCCGGTCATCGCAGCACCGCGGGGTCGGCCGCGTGGAAGATCGGGTCCGCCATGGCGCCACGGTACGTCGCGAGCAGCCGCTCCGCGGTGATCTGCCAACTGAACCGCTCGGCGTGCCCGCGGCCCGCGGTGGCCAGCAGCTCGCGGTACCCGGGCTGGCGCAGCAGCGGCTCCAGCGCGGCTGCGTAGTCGGCCGGGTCGTGGCCGTCCACGAGTAAGCCGGACACCCCGTCGGCGACCGCCGTGGACAGGCCGCCGACCGCCGCGGCCACCACCGGCGTGCCGCACGCCTGCGACTCCAGCGCCACCAGCCCGAACGACTCGTTGTACGAGGGGACCACGGTCACGTCCGCGGCGCGGTACACCTCGGCCAGCTCCTCGGGCGGCATGGGTGGCAGGAAGCGCACCAGCTCGCAGATGCCCAGGTCGCCGGCCAGCCGCTTGAGGCTCTCCGGCTCGCTCAGCCCGGTGCCGCTGGGCGCGCCGACCACCAGCACCAGCAGCCGGTGGCGCAGGTCCGGGTCGGCGGCGAGCCGCGCCGCCGCCCGCAGCAGGATGTCGGGCGCCTTCAGCGGCTGGATCCGCCCGACGAACAGCAGCACGTGCGCGTCCGGCGGGATGCCCAGGCGGGTACGGGCCACCGACGCCGGCCCGAGCCGGAACCGCTCCAGGTCCACCCCGGGCGGGATCACCTCGACCCGGGAGGGTTCGGCGTCGTACCGCGAGACCAGCTCCCGGGCCTCCGCCCGGGTGGAGGCGACCAGCCGGTCCGCCTCGGCCACCACCTGCTCCTCGCCGATCACCCGCGCCCGCGGCTCGGGGCTGTCACCCTCGGCGAGCAGCATGTTCTTCACCTTGGCCAGGGTGTGCGCCGAATGCACCAGCGGCACCCCCCAGCGCTCCCGCGCCAGCCAGCCCACCTGCCCGGACAGCCAGTAGTGCGAGTGGATCACGTCGTACCAGCCGGGTTCGCGCTGCGCCTCGGCCCGCAGCACCCCGGCCGCGAACGCGCACAGCTGCGCCGGCAGATCCTCCTTGGCCAGCCCCTCGAACGGCCCGGCGGTCACGTGCCGGACCAGCACCCCGGGGGCCAGCTCCACCTGCGGCGGCAGCTCCGACGAGGTGGCCCTGGTGAAGATCTCCACCTGGACGCCGAGCCCGGCCAGCCGCTTGGCCACCTCGACGATGTAGACGTTCATGCCACCGGCGTCGCCGCCTCCCGGCTGGTCCAGCGGCGAGGTGTGGACGGACAGCGTTGCGACACGATGGGGGCCGGTCACGTACCACCTCCGAGCAGCAGGGCTCCGGACCGCAACAACACTGTCGCTCCCCGATTCCTGCCCGGCCGTGGACGGTGTAGACCCGGGATGCCCACTAGGCTGCCGGACCGTGCAGACCGACAGGCCGGTGGCGGTGGTCACCGGAGCGAGCAGCGGCATCGGGGCGGCCACCGCGCGGCGGCTGGCCGCATCCGGGTTCCATGTCGTCGCGGCCGCGCGCCGTACCGACCGTGTCCAGGCCCTGGCGGCCGAGGTGGGCGGCACCGCGCTCACGCTGGACGTGACCGACCAGGCCAGCGTGGACGCGCTGGCCGCCGCCGTGCCCACCTGCCGGGTGCTGGTGAACAACGCCGGCGGCGCCCTGGGCATCGACCCGATCGAGCGGGCCGACCCCGAGGACTGGCTGTGGATGTACGAGGTGAACGTGCTCGGCGTCCTGCGCGTGACCAAGGCGCTGCTACCGGCGCTGGAGGCCAGCGGCGCCGGGCATGTGGTGCTCCTCGGTTCCACCGCGGGCCGGATCGTGTACGAGGGCGGCGGCGGCTACACCGCGGCCAAGCACGCCGCCGCCGCGCTGCGCGAGACGCTGCGGCTGGAGCTTGCCGGGCGGCCGGTGCGGGTGAGCGAGATCGCCCCGGGGATGGTGGCGACCGAGGAGTTCAGTCTGAAGCGGTTCGGCGGGGACGCCGCGCAGGCGGCCGCCGTCTACGCGGGCGTGCCGGATCCGCTCACCGCCGACGACATCGCCGACTGCGTGGACTGGGTGGTCACCCGGCCGCCGCACGTGAACGTGGAGCTGCTCGAGGTGCGCCCGCTGGCCCAGGCGGCGCAGCACAAGGTGCACCGGGTCGCGGCACCGGATGCGGACGCGGGGCAGTCCAAGGCGCCATGACCGAGCAGACGCTGACCTGGCAGGGGTACGACGCGCCGGCCAGGTTCGAGCAGGCGCGCGCGGAGGTCCGGCTGGGCCGCCTGCACGCCCGCGGCACCATCCTGTTCGGCGGCGGGCAGCCGTACCGGGTGGACTACGAGCTGGACACCGTCGAGGACTACGTCACCCGGCGGCTGCTGGTGCGTGCGGCCGGCCCGGACTGGTCCCGGGAGCTGCGGCTGACCCGGGACACCGAGGGCGCCTGGGCGGCCCGCCGGCTGGCGCACCCCGCGGACGGCGTGGACGGGCTGGCCGACGTGGAGCTGCTCGACCGGGCGCTGGACTGCGACCTGGCGTACTGCCCGCTCACCAACACCATGCCGGTGCTGCGCCACCGGCTGCACCGCGAGCCCGGCCGGCATGACCTGGTGATGGCCTGGGTGCGGCTCCCGGACCTGGTCGTGCAGCGCAGTGGGCAGCGTTACGAGCACGTCCGCCGGTCCGCCGACGGCACCGCCGTGCTCCGCTTCACCTCGGGCACCTTCAGCGCCGAGATCACCCTGGACCGGTCCGGCTTCGTGCTCGACTACCCGGGCGTGTCCCGCCGGGTCTGAACTGGGGAGTCAGCGGGTTGAGAGCCTCGCCAGGAGTTCGGCGAACCGGTCCATCAGCTCCCTCGCCCCTTCCTCCATCCCCGCCTTGAGCATCCCGTCGCGATCCTCGACCGACTGGAAGACGGAACTGTCGGTCAGCCTCGTCTTTCCGTCCACCTCGTCGAACGTCACCGTTTCCAGCAGCGCGTGGCCCGGCGTCCCCTCGTACTCGAAGGTGTGGACCAGCCGCTCGGGCGCCGCGATCTCGTGGTAGTAGCCGTGGAACCAGTGCTCGCTGCCGTCGGCGCCGCGGTTGACGTACCGCCAGGCGCCGCCCGGCCGCACGTCCATCGCGTCGACGACGGTCGTCGTGTTCCGCGGGCCCCACCACTGCGGAATGAGACTCGGGTCGGTGTAGGTCCTGAACACGAGCTCGCGCGGCGCGTCGAAGACCCGGGTGATGACGATCTCCTGCCGTCCCGGTTCGGCGATGAGCTTCAGGCCGTTGTCGGTGCCGGCCGTACCCGGAGTTCCGGTCATGACGGTGCCCCTTCCTGTCCTCGTCGGATGTCATGCAGCTGTCCTCGTTGGATGTCATGCAGCAGCTCACCCAGGCGGTCGAGCCTGTCCTGCACGAGCTGCCGGTGGTTTTCGATCCATTCGGCGGCGTGCTCCAGCGGCGCCGCCTGGATCCGGCACGGCCGGAACTGGGCGTCCCGGCCACGGGTGATCAACCCGGCACCCTCGAGCACCTTCAGGTGCTTGGAGACCGCCTGGAGGCTGATGGAGAACGGCTCGGCCAGGTCGTTCACCGTCGCCTCCCCGACCGCGGCGAGCCGCGCCAGGATCGCCCGCCGGGTCGGGTCGGCCAGGGCAGCGAAGGTGCTGCTGAGCCGGTCGTCCGCCATTGTATTCAACCTCTTGGTTGTTCAACCGATGGGTTGAGCATCTACCGGCAGCGGGGCGGTGTCAAGGGGAAACCCGGATCAGAGGGTGGCGCCGACCAGTCGCGGCTCGGGGTGCAGCGTGACGCCGTACCGTGCGTACACGCCGTCGCGGATCTCGCGGGCCAACCCGAGCAGATCCTCGGTGGTCGCGCCGCCGCGGTTGGTGAGGGCGAGGGTGTGTTTGCCGGACAGGGCGACCCGGCCGCGGCGGTATCCCTTGCCGAAGCCGGCGTGCTCGATCAGCCACGCGGCCGAGAGCTTGGTGCCGCCATCGGGTGCCGGCCAGTGCGGGTACGCGGTGCCCGGCGGCAGCCGCGCCCCGAACGCGGCAGTGTCCACAGTGGACAGCACCGGGTTGGTGAAGAACGAGCCGGCGCTCCACGTGTCGTGGTCGGCCGGGTCGAGCACCATCCCCTTGCCGCGGCGCAGGGCCAGCACCGCCTCGCGGACATCCGCCAGCTTGGCCCGCTCGCCGATCGCGACCCCCAGGGCGTGGGCCAGCTCGGCGTACCGCACCGGAGCGGACACCTCCGACGGTTCAAGCGAGAACGTCACCGACAGCACCACGTACCGCTCGACGTTCTTGAAGATGCTTGTCCGGTAGGCGAACCCACAGTCCACTGTGGACAGCTCGCGCAGCTCGCCGCGCTCGCGGTCCCACACGCGGACGGTCCGTACCGTCTCGGCCACCTCCTGGCCGTACGCACCGACGTTCTGCACCGGGGTGGCGCCGGCCAGGCCGGGGATGCCGGCCAGGCACTCGACACCGGCCAGCCCGTCGGCCACCGCGCGCGCCACCAGGTCCTCCCACGACTCGCCGGCCTGCACGGTGACCGTGACCCGCCCACCGTCGCGGCGCAGGTCGACGCCGCGGGAGCGGAGCAGCACCGCGAGGCCCGGCCAGCCCGCGTCGGCCACCACGAGGTTGCTGCCGCCGCCGACCAGGAGCACCGGCACGCCGGCCGTGTCGGCCCCGCGCACCGCGTCGACGATCTCCCCGGCGTCGGCCGCCTCGACCAGCGTGGCCGCGGGGCCGCCCAGCCGGAACGTGGTCAGCCCGGCCAGCGGCACGTCGTACTGCTCCTGCACGACTGACCACCCTACGGCGTGCCGGGTAGGCCGCGGCGGCCTCGGCGCGCCGGTCGAGGCCACGCAGCAGGTCGGCCTTGGTGGCGGCCAGGTATCGGTACCCGGCCAGCCGCCCGGCCTGCTCCAGCGCCTCCACCTCGGCCAGCGCGGCGCCCGGGCCGGCCACCATGGCCAGCGCCACGGCGCGGTTCAGGGCCACCACCGGGGACGGCCACGCCTGCAGGAGCGCGTCGTAGACGGCCAGCACCTGTGGCCAGTCGGTCTGGTCGTAGCTCGGCGCCTCGGCGCCTCGGCGTGCAGCGCGGCGATGGCGCCCTGCAGCGCGAACCGTCCCGGCCGGACGCCGCGGACCGCGGCCACCACCAGGTCGGTGCCCTCCTGGATGCCGGTCCGGTCCCAGTGCGAGCGCGGTCCCGCTCCTCGAGCAGCAGCAGCCGCCCGTCCGGGGCGGATCCCGGGCCGCGATGTCGGCGGTTGGGCGGCCGCCGTAACCTCCGATGGCGGGGCGGTCCGGTCAACGGCCGGCCGCCGGCCACCGCCACCGGGGACCGACTGCCCGACGGGAAGCCTCCTTGCCGACCCCAGACGCGGGCCGGCGGGAATGGTTACCGGGAACAGTTACTGCGCCTCGGCCGTGCGGGAGCCCAGCACCCCGGCGAAGCCGATCAGTGCCAGGCCGGCCAGCAGGTCGGCGAACCGCTCGACCCGCGGCCCGACCGCGCGGCGCACCACCGCGACACCGACGGCCAGGATCGTCACCCAGGTCGCGCTGCCGATACCGACGCCCACCACCAGCGGCACCGCGCCGGCGCCCGCACCGGTCGAGGCCGCGGCGAAGATCGCCGCCCAGGAGGCGATGGTGGCCGGGTTCGAGGCGGTGCCGGCCAGCGCGGCGCCGAACGCCCGCCACGGGGTGGCCACGTCGTCAGCCACCTCCAGCCCGGAACGCACCCGGAACGCGGTCATCACCGTGCGTACACCGAGCCAGAGCAGCACCACCG
>WNFU01002987.1_pt1 | contig 29109 bp, 30 predicted proteins | sample 5400121 | NCBI WGS metagenome assembly WNFU01 (sample SAMN13153360, study PRJNA577476) | soil metagenome | isolation source: 100 cm soil or saprolite under grassland replicate 1 | place: USA:California | collected 2016-06-15 | reverse complement strand
TTCTGAAACCAAACGACCAGTGCCGGCGGCATATAGACGCCGGCAACAAATACGAGCGCAAGGTGCGCGAACATCGGCAGATAGGAGGCCTTGGCCTTTGCGGTGGCACCGCGGGGCTCGCCGAATGCGATCGTATTCAATCGCAGGAAGAGCGCGGCAACGCCGATCAGGATGCCGCACACGAGGATGATCGCGAGCGACGGCGCCCGCGCGAACGTCGATGTCACGACAAGGAACTCGCTCATGAAGATGCCGAGCGGAGGCAATCCGGCAATGGCGACGACGCCGAGCACGAGCCCCCAGCCGAGCACCGGGTTGGTCTCGGTAAGCCCGCCCATGTCCGCAATGCGCTGGGTGCCCTTCACTTGGGCAATGTGACCAACCGCGAAGAAAATCGCCGATTTCGTCAGCGAATGCATCGTCATGTGGAGGAGCCCGGCAAAATTCGCGAGCGGGCCCCCCATGCCGAAGGCAAAGGTAATGATGCCCATATGCTCGATCGAGGAATAGGCGAACATGCGCTTGATGTCGCGCCGGCGGTACAGCATGAACGCTGCGAAAACGAGCGAGATGAGTCCCATGGTCACCATCAGCGGGCCTGGTGCGAGCGCGGCCGGATTGAGAGCGAGCAACATCTTGAAGCGGAGCAACGCGTAAAGCGCGACATTGAGCAGGAGCCCTGAAAGCACCGCGGAGATCGGGGTGGGCCCTTCGGCGTGGGCGTCGGGCAGCCAGGCATGCAGCGGCGCAAGCCCGACCTTGGTGCCGTAACCGAGCAGCAGAAACACGAAGGCGACGTTGAGCAGCGCCGGATCGAAGGCGCCGGCGCGCGTGATCAGCACCGTCCACACCATAGCGTCGAGTCCCTCTCCGACGACAGGGCGCGCCGTCATGTAGACCAGGATGGTGCCGAACAGCGCGAGCGCGATGCCGACGCTGCCGAGGATGAAGTACTTCCACGCCGCTTCGAGCGCCTCGTGCGTGCGGTAAATACCGACCATGAGCACGGTGGTCAGCGTCGCGAGCTCGATCGCCACCCACATCACACCGATATTATTGGCGACCAGCGCGAGATTCATCGCGAACATCAGCAGCTGATACATCGCATGGTAGAAGCGCAGGAATCGTGGCGTGAGCCGACCGATCTCGAGCTCGTGGCCGATATAGCTGGCGCTGAACACGCTGGTCGTGAAACCGACGAACGTGGTCAACACGATGAACACGTTATTGAGATCGTCGACCAGCAGATAGGAGGTTGGCTGCGGACGGCCGAAGAATAGGGAGACCGCGGCGAGGAAGGTCAGGAAAGTCGCAATCACATTGAGCGTCGCCGTCAGCCGATAGCCCGGCAGCGCTACAAGCAGCGCCGCCGCCAGCGCGGGAATTACGAGAACGGCGGTGACGGGTTCGAACGGTGCCGTCATCCGCGCTCTCCGCGGAAGCGGTCGAGCGCTTGCAGGTCGACGGTGTCGAAACGCTCGCGGATGCGGAACAGGAAAATGCCGATCACGATGAAAGCGATGAGGATCGAGAAGGCGATGCTGATCTCGACGACCAGCGGCATGCCCTTGGCGCCGGTCGCGGCAAGCACGAGACCATTCTCGAGCGACATGAAGCCGACGATCTGACTCACCGCGTTGCGCCTGGTCACCATCATCAAGAGGCCAAGCAACACGACCGAGAGCGCAAAAGCGAGATCTTCGCGGGCGAGTGGGTCGGCCTCGGCTGTCACGCGCAACATCACCACCATCGAAAGCGCGACCAAGCCCATGCCCAGCAGCATGGCAGAGCCCACGCCGACAACCTTCTCGATTTCGCGGTGGATGCCGAGGCGCACGATGATGCGATGAAGCGCAACGGGAATGATGATCGCCTTGAAGACGAGCGCGATCGCCGCGGTCACGTAAAGGTGCGGCGCATTTTGGATGTAGGCTTGCCAAGCGACCGAGAGCGCCAGCACCAAGGCATGGAGGGCGAACATGTTGAGCAGCGCATAGAGCCGGTCCTGATAAAGCTCGAGGAAACTCACCAGCACCAGCGTGCCGGCGAGCAGGTGAGCGATGTCGAAGGTCAGGCCGCCGCGCATCACAGGCTCCGCGAGACAAACAGGAGAAGCGTTGCCAGCAGACCGAGCATCAACGCGGCGCCCAAGAATTCAGGCACGCGGAACACGCGCATCTTGGCGATCGACGTCTCGAACAGCGCGAGCAAGAGACCGCCGGTCGCGAGCTTGGCGATATAGGCGACGAGACCGATGACCAATAACCCAAGCTCCGCGCCCGACGGCACCAGCCCCCAGGGCACGAACAGACAAGCGATGAGCGAAACGTAGAGCAGGAGCTTCAACGACGCGGAGAGCTCAATCAGCGCCAGATGACGCCCCGAATATTCCAGCACCATGGCCTCATGCACCATGGTCAACTCGAGGTGGGTCGCCGGATTGTCGACTGGAATGCGGGCGTTTTCCGCGATCGCCACCATAATCAAGGAGAGAAGCGCAAGCCCCAGCGATACGCGCAGGCCCACCTCGGACGAGACCAGGAACCCAGCCATGGTCGAGAGCTGGGTCGAGCCGGCAATCAACGCGAGCGTGAAGATGATCATGATCATCGCCGGCTCCGCCAACGAGGCGATCATCACCTCTCGACTCGAGCCGATGCCGCCGAAGCTGGTCCCGACGTCGAGCCCAGCCAACGCAAGGAAGAAACGGGCGCTGCCGAGGAGCGCGACGATGGCAATGAGATCGGCGGACCACGAGAACAGGAGACCGGTTCGGAAGGTCGGCACCAAAGATGCCGCCACCCAGGTGGCGGCAAAAATGAGATAGGGGATCACTCGGAACAGCCACGAGGCGTTCTCCGCGAGCACCACTTCCTTACGCATGAGCCGCACAAGATCGCGATAAGGCTGGATGACGGACGGTCCCTGCCGGAGCAGGAGGCGCGCCTTCACCTTACGCGTGAAGCCAGTGAGCAGCGGCGCCAACAGCAGCACCAGCAGCATCTGCGCACCCTGAATGCCAAAATCGAAAATCAGGGCCATATCGCAAGCACCAGCAACAGAAGGACGAGCGCGGCAAAGACCAGGCTGAGGAACTGTCGGATGGTCAGGAACTGCAGGTGATTGAGTCGATCGGCGGCAAATCCGATGCCGCCGGCGATCGGCACGTAGAGCGCATCCCAGACGAGATCGTGCAGCTCCACCGTGAACCGCGCCGGTCTGCCATCGCCTGGCGCCGGCATCTCGACATGCTCACGGGCACGAAACACGACGCTGCCGAACACCCGGCGGATCGGCTGCGCGAAGCTCGAAGCGGTGTATTGAGTTGCTGGATTTGCATCCGGATATCCGCAGTCCCATGGCGGGGCGCGGCGCAACTTGTCAGAGGCCAGTCGGTGGATCGCCCAGGCCGCGAACACGCCCGATAGGACCATGAATACGAAGACCAGCAGGCCGTTATAAGAGCTGCGGCTCTCGGCAATCGGCACGATCGAGAGCCAATCGACGCTGCCTTGCACCGGCATGCGGTCGCCCACTAGGCCCTGCACCACGGGCGCCAGCGCATCGATGAAGACCCCGGGTAGGATTCCGGCAACAAGGCAGAGCGCTGCGAAAAAGAACATCGCCGCAAGAGAGAACTGGTCGGTCTCGCGCGCGCGCTCGGCGGCGGGCGTGCGGGCGCGGCCGAGAAAGGTGACGCCGAACGCCTTGACGAAGCAGGCCGCAGCCAGCGCCGCCGAGAGTGCAAGAAGGGCGCCCACAGCCGGCACCAGCAGCTTGAGGCCCCAAGAGGGAAGCTGCGGGCTGAGCAGGATCGCTTGGAAGGTCAGCCATTCGGAGACAAAACCGTTGAGCGGCGGCAGCGCCGAAATCGCCGCGCACCCGACGAGAAAAACAAACGCCGTCTGCGGCATGCGATGGATGAGCCCACCGAGGTGCTCCATATCGCGCTCGCCGGTGGCGGTCAGCACCGAGCCTGCGCCGAAAAACAGAAGGCTCTTGAAGATCGAATGGTTGAATACGTGCAGCAGCGCGGCCGTAAGCGCGAGCGCCGCTGCCCAGGCCATGCCGTGCGCTTTGAACGCAAGCGCAAGGCCGAGCCCGATGAAAATGATGCCGATGTTCTCCACCGTGTGGTACGCGAGCAGTCGCTTGAGGTCGTGCTGCATCAATGCATAAAGCACTCCCATCGCCGCGGTGACGCCGCCAAGCGCGAGCACGACCATGCTCCACCACCAGGCTGGAGTGCCAAGGAGGTCGAACACGATGCGCACAAAGCCGTAGACGGCGACCTTGGTCATTACGCCGCTCATCAGCGCGGAAACGTGGCTCGGCGCCGCCGGATGCGCGAGCGGCAACCAGACGTGCAGTGGCACCAAGCCGGCTTTGGAGCCGGCGCCGATGAGCGCAAGGATCAGAATGGAAGCCGCGAGCGTTGCCGAGGGATGCCCACCACGGATGTCGCTGAAGGCATAACCGCCGTCTGGTCCCGCCAGCAAGCCGAACGCAAGCAGCAGCGCGAGCGTCCCGAAGCTCGCCATGATCAAGTAGACGTATCCCGCACGGACGTTCTCCACGACGCGGTGATGCGCCATGACCAGCGCCCATGACGACAGCGACATGAATTCCCACGCCACTAGAAATGTGAACGCATCGTCGGCAAGCACCACGATGCTCATGCCGGCGAGAAACGCCGGATAGAACGGCAGCACCCGGCGTGGGGCATGCTCGTGGCGACCGTATCCGAGCGCGAACAGGCTGGCAGCAGCCGCGCCGAGATTGACCACGGCGAGGAAAAAGGCCGAAAGCGCATCGAGACGGAAATGCGCTCCAAGCCACGGAATTCCGAGTGGAAGCGTGGCAACCGACGGACGATCGTAGATGCCGAGGAGAGCAAGGAGCGCGATCAAGAGAAGCGCGAGCGACGCGATCAGGCAAATTCCGTACACGATGTGGCGCGAACGCGCAGCGTCGGCGATCATGAGGGCGAGAGCCGCCGTCGCGATCAGCGTGGCGGCGCCGCCAAGAGCTATGAGCACCATCAATTAGCCCCCGTTCGGTGCATGGCCGCTCCGGCGAATGGACGGTTACAGGGCAAGCTCGTGCCTTATCTTTTCACCCGCACGCCGCGTCCACCGCCATGACTGACCGCTCCCTCGCTGATCAGTTCGATGCCCGCAGCTGCCAACGCGTCGACGAGCTTCATCAACGAATCCACATTTCCGCGGATGACACCCTCACTCGCTTCCATGCGCTGGATGGTGGGAAGCGAGAGACTCGAACGCTCCGCGAGCTGGCGCTGATCGATCCCCAGGAGTGCCCTTGCGGCTCGCATCTGAGCGCCGGTTATCATGTTTGAGATATCAGAATCGATAGCCGTTACATGGATAGTCATGCGTAATTCACATGCGACGCAAATACAAGGCCTGAAGTGATGGGCCAGTGGCAGCTTTCTACTCGCCTGCAGCGCTTTGCTTTATGGCCGGAACAGCAGGCAGGCGTCGCCGTAGGAATAGAATCGGTACCCCTCGCGGACCGCGTGTGCGTAGGCGCGCTTCATCACCTCGAGCCCGCAGAACGCCGCGACGAGCATGAACAGCGTCGAGCGCGGCAAGTGAAAATTGGTCAGCATCACGTCGACCGCGCGGAAGCGATAGCCGGGTGTGATGAATAAGGCGGTCTCGCCTTCAAACGGGCGGATGGCGCCGTCGTCCCCCATGGCACTTTCCAAGAGCCGCAGCGAGGTCGAGCCCACCGCGACGATGCGGCCGCCCGCCCGCCGCACCCGGTTGAGCGCATCCGCGGTCTGCGCCGTGACGCTCCCTTGCTCCGCGTGCATGCGATGCGCGTCCGTGTCGACTGTCTTGACCGGAAGGAACGTCCCTGCCCCGACGTGCAGCGTGACCTTGTGCAGCGTAATTGCCCGCGCCATCAGACGTGACGTGAGCGCATCGGTGAAGTGCAGTCCCGCCGTGGGTGCCGCGACCGAGCCCTCGGCCTGCGCGAACATGGTCTGGTAGTCAGTTCGATCGCGCTCGTCGGGGGGGCGCCGGATGTAGGGCGGCAGCGGCATGGCACCGCGCTCGTCGACCGCCTGGTCGAGCACGGGCCCATGAAAAGCGAAGGCGAGCGTGACCTCCCCGCCCTCGCCTTTGGCCTCCACGGTGGCATCGAGCTGGCCGAGAAAGCAGACCTTGCCTTCGTCGCCGAAGCGCACCACGTCGCCAGGAGAGAGCCGCTTGGCGGGCTTTACGAACGCGTGCCAGCGCGAGCCGTCGAGGCGCTGGTGCAGTGTCGCCTCGATCGACGGTTCCATTGCACCGCGGCCAATGCGCCGGCCGCGCAGCCGGGCAGCGATCACTTTGGTGTCATTGACCACAAGCGCATCGCCGGCGCGCAGCAGATCGGGGAGATCGCGGACGCCACGATCTTCCAGTTCCCGCGCGCCCGGGCGCACGACTAGTAACCTCGCCGCATCCCGTGGCGAAACGGGACGCAAGGCGATGCGGTCGGGCGGCAGCTCGAAATTGAATAAGGCGGTGCGCATGGCTCTTCATACAAGCGCGCGCATGCCAGGTCATCGCTTGCGGGAAGGCCGCACGAGCGGAGTTAGGGCTATTGCCAATCCGCCGCGAACCCTCGTGGCATCGTGGGTGACGGCCGTAGGAGCATACCAGCCTCAGACCGAGCTCACCCAAGCCAAAGTTGTCAACGCACTCCTATGTGACCTGTTCCGGCCACGTGGAAATTTTCTCGACCGTCACGGCGCCTCGAAACGGCGTTTTCGATCAATTGGATCATTCCCCATGCTGTTGTCGCGATTGCGTCAAACGATTTTCACAGGCGCAGCGTATCAGTTGCGCAACGATAAAGCAGGAGAGGCTCATGGGCGCCGTCATGGTCAGATGTCCGCAGACCGGACGCGACATCCCCACCGGTCTCGTCACGGATCGTAAGAGCTTCGAGGCTACGCCGGTCTTCTTCGCACGGGTCTACTGCCCGATTTGCCGGACGCATCACGAGTGGTTCGCCAAAGAAGCCTGGGTGTGCGAGGCCGAGCCGCGCCCGGAGCGAAACGCTTTGGTTTGAGGTTCGTGGATGGCGCGGGCGCTCACTGGGCCCCATTTCGCTTAGGATTCTTCTCCTGAAGCAACCGCCGAAGGCGGGCTCCACGCGATCAAGCATCCGCCGCCAGCTTGGCCGAGATGATGCGATCGGGGTCGACAACCGGCTCGCCACGCTTGATCTTGTCGACGTTTCCCATGCCCTCGGTCACCTGACCCCAAACGGTGTATTTGCCGTTGAGAAAAGGTGCATCGGCAAAGCAGATGAAGAATTGGCTGTCGCCAGAGTCGGGCGATTGCGCCCGCGCCATCGATACGGTCCCTCGGCGGTGCGGCTCTTTGTTGAATTCCGCCTTGAGCTTCTTGCCCGAGCCGCCGGTGCCGGTGCCGTGGGGACAGCCGGTCTGCGCCATAAAGCCTTCGATCACGCGATGAAAGACAATGCCGTCGTAAAAGCCCTCGCGCACGAGCTCCTTGATGCGCGCGACATGGCCGGGGGCGAGGTCCGGCCGCATCTGAATGACGACCTTGCCCTTGGTGGTCTCGAGTGTGAGCACATTCTCGGTGTCGGTCATGGCGCGTTCTCTGCTTGTCTGAACTTTCGTTGGTCGACGAACCGGATAGTGAACGGACGGCCGGCCAATGCGTTCCCGAGCGTCTCGGTGAACGGCAGGGGCGCGCAGCGTTTGAGCATGTTGGCCACCGCAATACGATAGGCCAGCCGTTCATCATCCGACGCGCCCGCGGACTCGAACGTGATTCTCGGCTGGCCGAAGAGTTCGCCGTTGCGGCGGAAGCTCATCTTGACCGTGATCTGCATGCCCGGGCGTGACTGATCGAGCGGCGGTGGAACCCAGCACGCCCGTAGCGCCGCGCTGACCTCGTCGAGCGTGTTGATGGGCAGCTGAGGAGTTTGCGCGGCCGCCGGCGTGACCAGCGCCCACAGCGCCAACGTCGAAGCGACAGCCCGCAAGCAGGTGATCACGGCTGGTCCCGATTGTCGACGAAACGGATGGCGATCGGCCGGCCTGCGACCGCATTGCCCAACCCTTCGCTGAAGTGCAGCGGCGTGCAGCGTTCGAGCGCCGCGGTAATGGCATGGAGGTACGCTTCGCGGGTTTCCGGTGCAGCGCCCTGGCTGACATAGGTGACCCTCGGCGTGGCGATGATGTCGCCGTTGCGTTTGAAGGCAAAGCGCACGGACATCTGCATGCCGGAACGCGCCTCCTCCTTCGCGGGCGGGATCCAGCAGGCGCGAAGCGCGTCGAACATGTCGCACAGCGTATCGAGCTTGTGATCGCCGCCCCGCTCTTCCTCCAGGCCGGGGCTCGCGGAGCGTTCACCCGCGGACGTGCTCTCGATGGTCAACCGCAAATCCTGTCCGATCCAGTAGGTGGAGTAAGGGATACAATTGTGTCGGGAAAAGACGCTGCATACGGTCGGAAAGGACGGCACCCTTTTGAACATGGTGCAAACCGCGCCTGCGGGGGCGGCGGCGCTCACCGCCGCCGTCAAAATGGTCGATCCGATCAGCGCGTGGGCCGTGCGCACCGATCCTCCTCGTCATTTGGCGTCGGCGGCGACCTGCACGCGCACCATGCGGTCGGGATCGACCACCGGCTCGCCCTTCTTGATTTTGTCGACCACCTCCATGCCGGACAGCACTTCCCCGACGACCGTGTACTTGCCGTTGAGGAAGGATCCATCGGCGTACATGATGAAGAACTGCGAATTCGCCGAATTCGGATCGTTGGCACGCGCCATGCCGACGACGCCGCGCTTGAAGGGCACATTGGAGAATTCGGCCGGCAGATTGGGATATTTCGAGCCGCCGGTGCCGTCGCCGCGCGCGCCGTCGCCGGTCTGCGCCATGAAGCCGGCAATCACGCGATGGAACGGCACGTTGTCGTAATACTTCTCACGCGCCAGCAGTTTGATGCGCTCGACGTGCTTGGGGGCGATGTCGTTGCGCAGCTTGATGACGATGCGCCCGTATTTGGTATCGATCAGAAGCGTGTTCTGTGGATCGGCGCCGGGCGGCAGTTGTACCTGCGCGAGAGCGGGCGCCATACAGATCAGAAGGGCCAAAGCTGCAAACAGGCGGATCATGGAATCTCCCGGGCTCAACGGCCGGACGTGCCGGCGAACTTTGCTTTCAGTCGGACGGCGACCGGCGGCGGAACGAACGGCGAGACGTCGCCGCCCATGGAAGCGATCTGCCGCACCAGTGTGGCGGTGATCGGGCGAACCGCCGGCGCGGCTGGCAGAAAAACGGTCTGCACCGCGGGCGCCATTGTGGCGTTCATACCTGCCATTTCCATCTCGTAATCGAAATCGGTCGCGCTGCGCAGGCCGCGGATCAAGAGCGTCGCACCCTCGCGCTGCGCGGCGGCGACGACGAGATCGGCGAACGTGGTGCAAACGAAATCGCAGCCGCTCGCGCGCGCGAGCGCGCCGCAGGTCTCCTCGACCATGGCGCGCCGTTCCTCGGCAGCAAACAAGGGCGTCTTGCCGGGATGGGTGCCGATCGCGAGCACCAGTCGATCGGCAAGCCGGACGGCTTGGCGCACGATGTCGAGATGGCCGTTGGTGACGGGATCGAATGATCCCGGAAAAAGCGCGGTGCGCGGCATGGAGGCGGTCTAGCGCGCGCTCCCGGGGGACCGCAAGCTCGGCGCAAGCCCATCGGCGCCGGTCGAGGCCAATGGCACGGAGCTGCCATTTGGTTGCCCGTACGCCCGGGCGGGCACCTCCGTAATCTTGTTCCTTCTCATTGGCTTACGCGTTTTGTTACACCAGAACTATGAACTTCGCCTCGCCGCTTACAATGCGGGTAGAATTTCGCATTGCATCCGGGCAGCCGCCAACAACGCGAGTATCGTCCAGGATGTCTTTCCGCCGGAGCACAAGGACGCCGAAAATCCTTCACGAAATAGTGCGTTGTGAATGGGAGGTCGCGAAACAGGTGCGCTGCGCCATCGGCTAGATAAGCCGAGCCTTCCTCCTCGGTGATCCCAGCCACCCAACGAGCGATAACTTTCATGCAAATCACCGCCGCCGTAGTGCCTGAAAAGCTCGCTGCGTTCACGATCGACAAGCTCGAACTGACCGATCCGCGAGCGGACGAGGCATTGGTCAGGATCGTGGCGAGCGGCATGTGCCAGACCGACCTGCACGGTCGCGACGGTTACTACGACACGCCCTATCCCGCGGTTTACGGCCACGAGGGCGCGGGAATCGTAGAGGCAGTCGGCCAGAGCGTGACGAAATTCGCACCGGGCGATCACGTCGTCCTCTCGTTTCCGTGGTGCGGCACCTGTCCAAATTGCCGGCGCGACATGCCGTTCCATTGCATGAGGGGCCGCGAGCTGAAAATGGGCGGCACGCGCCCCGACGGCTCCACACTCATGAGCAAGGGCGGCGTGCCGGTCTACAGCGCCTTCTTCCAGCAATCCTCCTTCGCCACTCATGCGATCGCCAACGAACGCTACATGGTCAAAGTCAGGAAGGACGCTCCGCTCGAGCTCCTTGGCCCATTCGCGTGCAGCGGACAGACCGGCGCCGGCGCCGTGCTCAACTCGATGCGACCAAGGACCGGAGATTCGTTTGCCGTATTCGGAGTGGGCGCCGTCGGCCTGTCCGGACTTATGGCGGCCAAAATAGCCGGATGCGACCCGATCATTGCTGTCGACGTGCACGATGCGCGACTGGCGCTGGCGCGGGCGCTCGGCGCCACGCACGTGATCAATCACAGAGGCCGCGCCGACGTGGTCGCGGACATCCGCAAGATCACTGGCGACGGCGTGCGCTTCTCCCTCGAGACCTCGGCGCAGCCCACGGTCTTCCGCGAAGCGGTCGAGGCGCTGATGGCGGCCGGCACCTGTGTCCTGCTCGGCAGCGCACGCAGCGGCACAGAGGTGTCATTGGAGATGCCGTTCCTGCAGTTCGGCCGCGTGGTGCGCGGCGTGATCCAGGGGGAAAGCCATCCGCAGGGATTCATCCCCAAGCTGGTCGACTTCCTCATGCAGGGGAAAATGCCGGTCGATCGCATGATGACGTTCTATCCCCTTGCGGAGATCAATCGAGCAGCGCAGGAATCTTCGCAGGGAACGACGATAAAGCCGGTGCTGCGCATGCCGCACTGAGCCGCCATGATCCTATGCGGCCGATCCGGCAAGTTATGATATCATCCCATTCTTCTTTGGCCGTTGGCCTGGCCGTGACGCGAAGCATTCTTTGCCTTGCTCTCGTGGTCGGCGCTGCCCAATTCGGCGGCGCGACGAGCCTCGCGCAAACGCCGCCCAGCGAGCGGGAACTGCGCATCTATGCCGGGCTGCACGACGCGGCCGCGCGCGGCGATGCCACCGAGATCGAGCAGCTGATCGCCCAGGGCGAAAAGCCCAACATCCAGGATGCCAACAGCCGCACGCCGCTGCACGTTGCCGCGTTCTTGCGGCGCCATGGGGCGGCGCGGGCGCTCCTGCGGCTCGGCGCCAATCCGAATGCACTCGATGCGCAGCGCTACGACATCATCACGATTGCCGCCGTGAACAATGACCTCGAAATGCTCAACATCGCACTCGGGGCCGGCGGCGAAGCACGCGCGATCACCGGCCCGTACAAAGACACCGCGCTGATCGCGGCTGCCCATCGCGGACACGTGGAGATCGTGCGCGCCCTCATCGCGGCCAAGGCGCCTCTCAATCACGTCAACGATTTCGGCCGGACCGCCCTGCTCGAGGCCGTCGTGCTCGGCAACGGCGGCGGCAATCACCGCGCCGCCGTTGAGGCGTTGGTTGAGGCTGGCGCCGATGTCACCGTCCCCGACCGGCACGGCATCACGGCGCTCCAACATGCCCGCACGCGCGGCTACTCGCAGATCGCGCGAATTCTGGAGAACGCCGGCGCACATTGACTGTCACGCCCAGTTGCCGAGCCGCTGCCCATAGCGATCGCGCAGCCGTGTCGGTCCGCTCGAGTCTTACAAATGCGCGCGAATGAAAGCGCCGGCCGATGCGATCGCGCGGCGGCCTGCTTCCAACTGCGCCGCCCACAGATGCCAAGCATGGATCATATGCGGCCAAATCTCGAGGTTCACCCGCACGTCCGCAGCCCCCGCCCGCCGTGCGATGCGGACCGCATCATCGAGCAGCGTCTCGGCCGAGCCTACCTGCACCAGCAGCGGAGGTAGCCCGGCGAGATCGGCATTCAGCGGCGAAACCAGCGGATTCGTGGGATCAGCGCCCGCCAGATACGCGGATGCCAATTCCTCGAGATAGGACTTCGAGATCAGCGGATCGGTGACCGCCTTATCCGCAAGGCTCGCGCCGGTCATTTGGAGGTCGACCCAGGGCGACACCAGCCAAGCGCAGGCAGGCAACGGCTCGCGCGCGTCGCGCACCCTTGTCATCAGCGCGAGGGTGAGGCCGCCGCCGGCGCTGTCACCAGCGATCGCTATCTTGGACGGAGCGACACCTTGATCGAGGAGGAAGCGATAGGCCGAGCGCGCATCCTCGATCGCGGCAGGAAATGGGTGCTCGGGCGCGAGCCGGTAGCCGACGGCGAGCGTGCGCGCCCGGGCCGCACGTCCAGCTTCGGTCACCATGCCGCGGTGGCTTACGATCGAGCCTGAGCAGTAGCCGCCGCCGTGAAAGAACAGGAGCACCTTCGACGGATCGCTGCCCAGCGCGAGCGACCACTCGGCAGCAACGCCGTTGGCATCGATCGGCTCGAGCCTGATGTCGCCCGCAGGCGGAGAGGTCGAACCAATCGCATCGAGCCGTTCGCGGCGCTCGGCGAACCCTGCGGGCCTGGGCTTGGAGCGCAGCAACTCGCGGATAGCATCGATCTCGCTGCTGGCCATGTGCAGATCCGGTTTTGCTCAGACGCTTCCGCCAACCAGGCCATTCGTCCAAACCCGACAAGGCGCATCGCGGGGCGCCACTGTCGAGAGGTTCGTTGCCCGCGCGTGGTGTCTTCTGTTTAGGGAATGTCCTCGCCCCGTTCGATCCGTCGCATCAGCCGTTCGAGCTTCTCCGAAGGCTTGGTGCGCAGATCGGCGTCGTACATGCGACGAAGCTGCTCGGCGATGGCAAACAGGGTCTCGGTACCCAAGCGAACAACCTTATCCTTCGTGTCGTCCTCGGGCACGGACATCTCGGATCGGCCTGTCTCAGAACGCATTACCGTTTGCCGAAGTCGGTTAACGCCGGCGCCGGGCAGAAGGTTCCTTCGCAAGGGTGGTCTGGCGCGCTTGAACCGTCTCTAGATTAACGCGCGGATCGCTGCTCGCAGACACGCGTCGCGCGTTCCGTACACCGATCATAAGGCCTCGAAAGCGCGAGGACAAATGAGCGCGGGACGTGTTTTCGCCGCGAGTTGAGGTTGACCGCGCCGGACACTATGCCGGCCGCCGCGCCAACGACAGCCACACGCCACCGCCAATCAAGGCCACGCCGGACAGTCGACCCAACAGTTTCGCCCGCCACGATTGCATGAACCATGCTCGCCCCAGCCCGGCCGCGACCGCCCAGCCGGAATCGGTGAACGCCGCGAGCACGACGGAAATGGCGCACATCACCGCGAGCTGCGGCTCAACCGGCAAGGCGGGATCGACGAACTGCGGCAAGAAGGCGGTGAAAAACGCGATCGTTTTCGGGTTCGACAGCGCAACCGCAAACCCGCGCCAGACATGCACGTGCCCGCGCGGCAGGCTGGCGGCGCCGGTCTCGCCGGCGTGGCGCCATGCCTGGATGCCGAGCCAAATCAGATAGGCCGCGCCGATCCAGCGCAAGATTTCGAACAACGTGGCCGCGTTCCTGACCACCCAGCTCAAGCCGAACGCGATCGCGGCGAGCAAGAGCGCGTTGCCGAGCGTGGTGCCGACGACGGTGGTGAGCGCCGCGCGCATGCCCTCTCGCGCGCCGGTCGCGATGACTAGCGTGACGATTGGCCCTGGGGTGATAACCAGGACAGTAGTAATCACGAGGAAGGCGGCAAACAGCTCCCAGTTCATGACGGCTCCAAGTCTCGCGCGCGTCCAGTGCCCCGTTGCCGCTGGTGACGACCGTGTCCTGCAAGTATCGGACCCGCGCTAGCCCCCGTTCTGGTCGCCCTCTTCGCTGATGCGCTCGACCGAGACCACGCGCTCGCCTTCCGCGGTATCGAACACGATCACGCCCTGGGTCGAGCGGCCGGCAATGCGGATGCCCTCGACGCGGGTGCGGATGAGCTGGCCGCCGTCGGTGACCAGCATGATCTGGTCCTCGTCCTCGACCGGGAAGGAGGCAATCAGCTTGCCGGTTTTCTTCCTGATGCTGCCGTCACGCTCGCGCACATCCATGGCGACGATGCCTTTTCCGCCGCGCCCGGTGATCCGGTATTCGTAGGAGGAGGAGCGCTTACCAAAGCCGCGCTCGGAAATCGTGAGCACGAACTGCTCCGCAGCCGACATGTCCACGTAGCGCTGCTCGCCGAGCTCGATCGTATCAGCGGATACCTGCGTTTCTTCGGCGTCGAGCGGCGTTTCTTCGGCCTCGGTCCCGTTGAGACCGCGCCGCACAGCGCTCGCGCGTTTGAGATAGGCAGCGCGTTCCTCGGCGCTCGCATCCATATGGCGCAGAATCGAAAGGGAAATGACCTTGTCGCCTTCGGCGAGCGCGATGCCGCGCACACCCATCGACGTGCGACCCTGAAACACGCGCACGTCGGTGACCGCGAAACGAATACATTGCCCGCCCGCCGTGGTGAGCAACACGTCGTCCCGTTCGGTGCAGATCTGCACGTCGACGATGCCCTCGCCCTCGTCGAGCTTCATGGCGATGATGCCGGAGCGGCGCACATCGACGAAGTCGGAAAGTTTATTGCGCCGCACCGTGCCGCGCGTAGTGGAGAACATCACGTCAAGCTCGCTCCAAGTCGCCTCATCCTCCGGCAGCGGCATGACGGTGGTAACCAGCTCGCCCGGCTCGAGCGGCAGGATGTTGATCAGCGCCTTGCCGCGCGCCTGCGGTGCCGCCTGGGGCAGCCGCCAGACCTTTTCCTTGTAGACCCGGCCGCGGGACGAGAAGAACAGCACCGGCGTATGAGTGGAAGCCACGAATAGCCGCGAGACGAAATCCTCCTCGCGCGTCTGCATGCCCGCGCGACCCTTGCCGCCACGCCGTTGCGCGCGGTAGGTCGAGAGCGGCACGCGCTTGACGTAGCCAAGGTGGGAAACGGTGACGACCATGTCCTCGCGGTGGATGAGATCTTCTTCCTCCACCTCGCCTTCCTCATCGATGATGACGGTCCGCCGCGGCGTGGCAAACTTGTCGCGCACCGCTCTAAGCTCGTCCGTTACGATGCTCTGAATGCGCGCCCGCGAGCGCAAGATGTCGAGATAGTCGGCGATCTCCTCGGCGAGCTTGTCGAGCTCGGCCTTGATCTCGTCGCGGCCAAGCGCGGTCAAGCGCTGTAGGCGCAGGTCGAGGATCGCTTTGGCCTGCTCGGCCGAGAGCTTGTAAGTGCCGGTCGTCGATACCTTGTGCCGCGGATCGTCGATCAGCGTGATCATCGCCTCGACCTCACGCGCCGGCCAGTCACGCGCCATCAACGCTTCGCGTGCCACGTTGGCGTCGGAGGATCCGCGAATGAGCTTGATCACCTGGTCGATATTGCTGACGGCAATGGCGAGCCCGACCAACACATGGGCGCGATCGCGCGCCTTGCTGAGCAGATACTTGGTGCGCCGAGAAACTACCTCCTCGCGGAAGGCGATGAAGGAGGTGAGCAGGTCCTTGAGATTCATCACCAGCGGGCGACCGCCCTCGAGGGCGACGACATTGGCGCCGAAGGTCGATTGCAGCGGCGTGTAGCGGTAGAGTTGGTTGAGCACGACGTCCGCCATAGCCTCGCGCTTGAGCTCGATGACGACGCGATAGCCGTTGCGGTCGGACTCGTCGCGCAGCGCGGCGATACCGTCGATCTTCTTGTCGCGCCATAGTTCCGCAATTCGCTCGACCATCGCCGCCTTGTTCACCTGGTAGGGAATCTCGCTGACGATGATCGCCTCGCGTTCGCCGCGCAGCGTCTCGATCTCCACCTTGCCGCGCATGACGATCGAGCCGCGGCCGTGGGTGTAGGCGGCGCGAATGCCCGCGTGCCCAAGAATGACGCCGCCGGTCGGGAAGTCGGGGCCGGGAATGATGCCGATCAGCTCCTCGATACTCAGGCCGGGATTTTCGATCAGCCCGATGCAGGCATCGATCACCTCGCCGAGATTGTGCGGCGGGATGTTCGTCGCCATCCCCACCGCGATGCCGCCGGCGCCGTTCACCAAAAGATTGGGGAAGCGCGCCGGCAGCACCACCGGCTCCTTCTCGTTGCCGTCGTAGTTGGGCTGGAAATCGACGGTCGCTTTGTCGATATCGTCGAGCAGCTCCATGGCCGGCCTGGCCAGGCGGCATTCGGTGTAGCGCATGGCCGCCGGCGGATCGCCGTCGACCGAGCCGAAGTTGCCCTGCCCGTCGATGAGCGGCAGGCGCATGGAGAAATCCTGCGCCATGCGTACCAGCGCGTCGTAGATCGCCTGGTCGCCATGCGGATGGTATTTGCCCATCACGTCGCCGACCACGCGCGCCGATTTCACGTATTTCTTGTCCGGCGTGTACCCGTTCTCGTGCATCGAATAGAGGATGCGCCGATGCACTGGCTTGAGGCCGTCGCGCGCGTCCGGCAGCGCGCGCGCCACGATCACGCTCATGGCGTAGTCGAGGTAGCTGCGCTTCATCTCCTCGGTGATGGAGACGGGGCGAATGTCGGACGGGCCGGGCGCTTCCGGCTGCTGGTCGTTGTCGTCGGCCAAGGGAAAATCCCACTGGGGTGAGGGCTAAATGTCCTTAGCTGATTCAGCCGGCAGGCGCCACCCAAAAACGCGCCGGGCTTGAGCTATTTTTATATGGTTATTCAGAGACTTACCGTCAAGTTGCGAGAGCCGCGCCGAGCGCTCGGCTCGGCCTCGTTCTGCACGCGATTTGGCGCGGCTTTAGTTCCCGAACGCCACCGCATGCATGACGCGCCCGGGCATCAGCGTAAACAGGCCGGCGATCACGAGCGCGCCGACAAAGATGGCGATCATGGCATTGCGGTGCCGATCGACGCGATGCCGCCGGGCATGCACGACGGCGAGCGGCAACGTCGCGAGCGTGAAGATCGCGAGCAGATGAATCGGGCTCCATGGCCCCCACACGCGCAGCTCATGGATCCAGAACGAGGTCGCCGCCACGATCACCATGAGCACGACCCAGATCCAGCCGATGGTACGATGGGGCAGCGTCCCCTTGGGCGCGGCGAGCTGCAGCGCGCCGAGCCCGAAGGCGGCCAAGGCCGCAAAAGCATGCAGCTGGATCGCGGGGGGCGGCGTTCAATAGCGGCGCAAGCGACACAGCCTTTCTGCGCCTCACCTGACGCCGCGCTTGCGGGATTGCCGGAACTGAGCTGCGCGAGCGGCCACGGGATCCGGACCGTGACCGTCAAAATGGAATCTCGTCGTCCATGTGGCCGCGCTTGCCGGCGCCGGCCAAGGCCGGCTTCTTCTCGCGCCCCGACGGGCCCGAGGCCCCGAAATCATCCTCGTCCGCCCCGAGGTCGCCACCGGCGCGATCACCCGCCCGGTCGAGCATGGTGAGCTGCGAATTGAAGTTCTGCAGCACGACTTCGGTCGTGTACTTGTCCTGGCCCGATTGGTCCTGCCATTTGCGCGTCTGCAATTGACCCTCGAGATAGACTTTCGAACCCTTCTTCAAATACTGCTCGGCAACCCGGCAGAGCCCCTCGTTGAAGATGACCACGCGGTGCCATTCGGTCCGCTCGCGGCGCTCCCCGGTTGTCTTGTCACGCCACGTTTCCGATGTTGCCACGCTCAAATTCGCGATCGGCCGGCCGTCTTGCGTGCGCCGGATCTCGGGGTCTTTGCCGAGATTGCCGACCAGGATCACCTTGTTGACACTACCGGCCATGACGCTCTCCTGTTTCCCTGATCCAACCACCCTAATCCCAAGCTCGGGACGAAGTCGCCGTCCCTCGCCTGTGCCATCATGCTTTTCCACAGCACGCGGCGAGCCGGACCACTCCGCCCATGTTCCCTATTTGTTCTAGCACCAATTGTGCGTAAATGCAAATGCTTCGAAGCGGATTTTGCCATCACGTGGCGGCGTGCCGGGCGGACCGCGGCGGCGCCGAGCGATGTTGCAGCCAGAGAAATATGAAGCCGACAATCGGGACCAAGATGTCGCTGTAAAAAATGATGCCAGCGTTGCCGGGGGCGAAATTGTGCGCCGTGATCATCTGGTAGACGTGAACGCCAGCGGCGCCCCATAGGAAGCAGGCGGGCCCGACGATTGCCGCAAGCCGCAAATCGAAGCTTCCCTTGAACGCCAAAAACCCGACCATCGCAAAGCCGAGGCTGGCAAACCCTACCTCCAATTGGAAAGGGCTGTCCTCCCATCCGATGAAGGATGCCGCCAACTTCCCGAAGAAGACGTGCAGGACGAAATTGTAGAGGTAGGAAAAACCGATCGAGAACAACAGGAAGTACGAGAATAGCGCCTCGACGATCACCGCAAAGCCGCGCGGCCGGCGGGCACGCCAAAGCGCGATGGCGGACGCGAAGAGGCCAATGACAAAAAAGGTCAGCGTGAAGTTGCCGAGGATGAAAGCGATGATGTCTCGCATTGCGCTCTCCGAGCGAACGCGCCCCTGGATGGCGGGCTTGACGGCCTACTCGGATTATCCGATTTGCCGGCATAAGAAAGCCCGCACGGGAACAAGCGCCCGATGACCGCAGCGGTGCGAGCATCGTCGTGCCCTGCATGTTGTCCACAGGCGGGTAAAGGCAGCACTCTTGCGGTTGGGCGGGCTAGCGAAATGCCGCCGTTCTTACTACGTTCCTGCGGGGCACCGCGCGCGGAGGCGCGTCTTGACCTCGCGCATATGACCGCCTTGGCCTCACCGATATGATCGCGCCGACGGACCGCATGAACGAGCTTTTCGACCAGAGCCGCCGCCACGCACCGAGTGAAGGCGGGCGCGTTATCGCAATCCGCGGCGCGCGCGAGCACAATCTCAAGAACATCGATCTCGAAATCCCGCGCGATCGGCTGGTGGTGTTCACCGGACTATCGGGATCGGGCAAATCCTCGCTCGCTTTCGACACCATCTATGCCGAGGGCCAGCGCCGCTACGTGGAGTCGCTCTCCGCCTATGCGCGCCAGTTCCTCGAGATGATGCAGAAGCCCGACGTCGACCAGATCGACGGCCTCTCACCCGCCATCTCGATCGAGCAGAAGACCACCTCGCGCAATCCGCGCTCCACGGTCGGCACCGTCACCGAGATCTACGATTACATGCGGCTCCTTTGGGCGCGCGTGGGCGTGCCCTATTCGCCGGCCACCGGCCTGCCGATCGAGAGCCAGACGGTGTCGCAGATGGTCGACCGGGTGATGGCGCTGCCGGAGGGCACGCGCCTGTATCTGCTCGCCCCGGTGGTGCGCGGGCGCAAGGGCGAATACCGCAAGGAGCTCGCCGACTACATGAAGCGCGGCTTCCAGCGGGTGAAGATCGACGGCAAGTTCCACGAGATCGCGGACGCCCCGGCGCTCGACAAGAAATTCAAGCACGACATCGAGGTGGTGGTGGACCGCGTGGTGGTGCGCAACGATCTCGCGACGCGGCTGGCGGATTCGCTGGAGACGGCGCTCAAGCTCGCCGACGGGCTGGCGGTGGTGGAGTTCGCGGACCCGCCGCCTTCAGGGGTGGGTAGCGCCGAGCACGCCGGACCCACAAAGAAAACGGCAAAAATTCACGACCAGAGCGGTCCGCAGCGCCTCATCTTCTCGGAAAAATTCGCCTGCCCGGTCTCCGGCTTCACCATTCCCGAGATCGAGCCGCGGCTGTTTTCGTTCAACAATCCATTCGGCGCCTGTCCGGCCTGCGGCGGGCTCGGCGTCGAGCAGCACATCGATCCCGATCTGGTCATTCCCGACCGCGACAAAACCTTGCGCGGCGGCGCGATCGCGCCGTGGGCGAAATCGAGTTCGCCCTACTACATGCAAACGCTGCTCGCGCTCGGCAAGCATTACAAGTTCGCCCTCGACACCAAATGGAAGGACCTGCCCAAGAAGACGCAGGAGGCGATCCTCTATGGCTCCGGCGAGGATGCCATCAAGTTCGTCTACGACGACGGGCTGCGCTCCTACGAGACCAGAAAGCCGTTCGAGGGCGTGGTGACCAATCTCGAGCGGCGCTGGCGCGAGACCGAGAGCGACTGGGCGCGCGAGGAGATGGCCAAATATTTTACCGACATTCCCTGCGCCGCCTGCAACGGATGTCGGCTCAAGCCCGAGGCGTTGTGTGTGCGGGTCGGCGGCATGCACATCGGCGAGATTGCCGACATGTCGGTCAAGCGCGCGGGCGAATGGTTCACGCAATTGCCGCAAGCGCTCAACGCCAAGCAGAACGAGATCGCAGTGCGGGTGCTCAAGGAGATTCGCGAGCGGCTCAAATTCCTGGTCGATGTCGGGCTCGAATATCTCACGCTATCGCGCGCCTCGGGCACGCTCTCGGGCGGCGAGAGCCAGCGCATCCGGCTTGCCTCGCAGATCGGCTCCGGGCTGACCGGCGTGCTCTACGTGCTCGACGAGCCCTCGATCGGGCTGCACCAGCGCGACAATGCGCGGCTGCTCGAGACGCTCAAACGGCTGCGCGACCTCGGCAATACGGTCATCGTGGTGGAGCACGACGAGGATGCCATCCGCACCGCCGACCACGTGCTCGACATCGGTCCCGGCGCCGGCATCCACGGCGGGCACATCGTCGCGCAGGGCACGGTCGACGATCTGATCGTGACGCCCGCCTCGCTCACCGGCAAATATTTGTCGGGCGAGATGGCGGTCGCAATTCCCGAGCGGCGGCCGAGGAACGCGCGGCGCACGCTGACCCTCGTCAACGCCCGCGGCAACAATCTCAAGAACGTCACAGCCGACATCCCGCTCGGCCTGTTCACCTGCGTCACCGGCGTGTCCGGCGGCGGCAAGTCGACCTTACTGGTTGATACTCTTTACAAGGCGATCGCGCGCAGGCTCAACGGCGCGTCCGAGGCCCCTGCCCCGCACGACCGCATCGAAGGGCTCGAGCATCTCGACAAGGTGATCGACATCGACCAGTCGCCGATCGGCCGCACGCCGCGCAGCAATCCGGCGACCTATACCGGCGCATTCACCCCGATCCGTGAATGGTTCGCGGGCCTGCCCGAGGCGAAGGCGCGCGGCTACGAGCCTGGCCGCTTCTCCTTCAACGTCAAGGGCGGGCGCTGCGAGGCCTGCCAGGGCGACGGCGTGATCAAGATCGAGATGCACTTTTTGCCCGACGTCTACGTCACCTGCGACGTCTGCAAGGGCAAACGCTACAACCGCGAGACGCTCGAGGTGCTGTTCAAGGGCAAATCGATCGCCGACGTGCTCGACATGACGGTCGAGGAAGCGCTCGAATTCTTCAAGGCGGTGCCGCGCGTGCGCAACGTGCTGGAGCTGCTGCATCGCGTCGGCCTCGACTACATCCATGTGGGGCAGCAGGCGACCACGCTCTCCGGCGGCGAGGCGCAGCGGGTCAAGCTCGCCAAGGAACTCTCCAAGCGCGCCACCGGCCGCACGCTCTACATTCTCGACGAGCCGACCACGGGGCTGCATTTCCACGACGTGAAGAAGCTGCTCGACGTGCTGCACGAGCTGGTCGAACAGGGCAACACGGTGGTCGTGATCGAGCACAATCTCGAGGTGATCAAGACCGCCGACTGGATCATCGATCTCGGCCCGGAAGGCGGCGACGGCGGCGGCGAGATCGTGGCGGCCGGTACGCCCGAGGACATCGCCAAGACCAAGCGCAGCTATACCGGACAATTCCTGGCGCCGGCGCTGGCGCGGCGCGACACCAAGCGCAAGCCGCGCACGGAAGCGGCGGAGTAGCCTCACACCCGCGGCAGCGGCCGCTTCGATTTGGCGGCGGACGGCACCTTCACCCACGCCTCGCCGTCGAGCACGATCTCATCACCGACCTTGCAGCTGCAGGCGAGCCGCGCGCGCTGGCGCGCGGGGATGAGCTCTGCCACCGTCACGGTCACCTCCACCTCGTCGCCAATCCTGACCGGCGCGCGAAAGTTGAGCGTCTGCGAAATATAGATGGCACCGGGGCCGGGAAGGCGCGTGCCCAGCACCGCCGAGATGAGTCGGTCATGCCGACCGAGAGATCCTCGAAATAGAGAATGCGCAATTCCAGGACCATCGGACCGCAACGGTAGCCCGGATTCCACGCATGCTCCATCGGGGCCACAGATGCGCCTGGGCACCGCACATTCCGCGCCTTGCCGCGTCCTGCAGACCTAAAAGCACTAGCTTAAAGAGCGTGTCCCGGGCGCAGCGCAGCACGAGCCAGAAGCGCGTTTACGCGCGTCTTCGACGCGCTATGGCGAAGTGGTGCGCTACAGACACCGATCTCGGGTTTACCCGAGATCGGCGCTTAAACGCGCGCAAGTCGGGCAAGCCCGACTTTGCGTGGACCGTTCCAGTCCGTGACGGTCCCGGATCAGCGGCGCACCGCTCCACTTCGTTCCGCGCTGCACCGCATCCGGGACACATGGCTTAAAGCAACGCCTATGTCCTACAGCGCGCGGCAGCTCACCTCAGGCCGCGGCGAGCTCCTTGTCCCTGGCTTCGGCGCGCTGGAGCGCCGGGCGCGCGGTAAGCCGGCCGGCATAGGCCGTGAACTCCGGACGCTCGGGCAACATTTTGAACATCACGCCCCAGCGCAGCGTGGAGCCTATGACCACGTCGGCGGCCGTGAACTGATCGCCCATGAGGTATGGCCCCTTCGCGAGCGCCTTCGCCGTGACATCCATCACGGTGTCGAAATCGCCGTAGCCCAGCGACGCGCGCCGCGCTTCTTCCTTGCGCGGGAAGGCGCGATCCATGATCGCCGGCTCGATGCAGCTCGGGCCGAAGAACAGCCACTTGAGATAGACGCCGCGGCGCGGGGTGCCGATCGGCACGTTGAGCCTGGCGCGCGGAAATTCGTCGGCGAGGTAGGCGCAGATCGCCGCCGCCTCGGTAATGACAGTGTCGCCATGTTTGAGTGCAGGCACTTTGCCCATCGGGTTTATTGCGAGATAGTCGGGCGTGCGGTTCTCGCCCCTGCTCAAGCTCAAGAGGTGGATGTCGTAGGGTTCGCCGATCTCCTCCAGCATCCATCGCGTGATGGACGAGCGCGAGGGAGCGGCGTGATAAAGCGTAAGCTTCGCCATGCGGTACTCCGTTGTTGGCTGTCCAACCGGGTGTAGAATCAAATCGTGTCGGTTCTGCGAATGGTCGCACGCGAGCATGAAATGAACGAGATGAGATGGATAGTCGTTGTGATCCTCGGCTCGTTGCTTGCCGCTGCGCCGCTCGCGGCGGCGCCGATCGAGACGGGCCGCCAGACGGTCGACCTGAACGGCACGCGCATGGTGGTCTTCACCTACCGCCCGACCGGGTGTCCCGATCCGTCCTTGCTCGTGGTCTTTCACGGCATCGCGCGAAATGCGCAAAGCTACCGCGACTATACGCGTGGCCTCGCGGACCGGCTTTGCCTGCTGGTGGTCGCGCCGGTATTCGAGGAGCGGGCGTTTCCCGGATGGCGATACCAGCGCGGCGGCATCGTCAAGGACGCAGCGGTGCAGGATGCGCGCGATTGGACCGGCAGAGTGGTGCTTGATTTCGTCGCCTGGGTGCGCAGGCAGGAAGAGCGTCCCCTCGCCTATTCCCTCCTTGGCCACTCCGCAGGCGGCCAATTCCTCGATCGCCTCGCCGCCTTCGTGCCCACCGAGGCGCGACGGATCGTGGTCGCGAATGCGGGAAGCTATGTGTTTCCGAGCCTTGAGATCGCCGCGCCCTACGGCCTGGGCAAGGTGTATTCAGAGGCGGATGGCGAGGCTGCGCTACGGCGCTATCTGGAACAGCCGCTGACGATCTATCTCGGCCAAGGCGATACGCGCGACGACGAGCGAAACGACTCTTCCGCGGCGCTGGCCCAAGGGAACTCGCGCTATCAGCGCGGAATAAACGTATTCAACGCGGCGAAGATGCTGGCGCAGCAGCGCGGTTGGCGATTCAACTGGCGACTGGTCGAACTGCCCGGCGTCGGACACAGCGCGCGCAAGATGTTCTCCGCGCCACAGGCATTCGAAGCACTGTCGCCCTAACGACGGTGAGCCGCGCATGCGACTCGCGATCGCTACATCGATCTTGGCGCTCATCGCCGCGCCCGCCGCCGGCGCCGAGCGCGAGCCCGAACGAGCCGTTGCGCGCCACGTCCGCTCGATCGTGCCGGCCGACGGCGGAGGCGGCGTTGCGGTGGCGCTGCGCATCGGCGGCCGCGTGCTGTTCTTCAATTACGGCTGGGCCGACCGCGCCGCCAAACGGCCGATCACGAGTGATGTGCTGTTCAACCTCGCTTCGCTGCGCAAAGTGTTCGAGACCACGCTGCTGGCGCAGGCCGTCCACAATGGCGAACTCCGGCTCGACGAGCCGGTCGCCAAATACGTGACCGAACTAGCGCAAGAGAGCGATATCGGCCGCGTCACCCTTGGCCACCTCGCGACCCATACGTCGGGGCTGCTGCTGCCGCAGGACCATCCGCCCTGGCCGGATTGGGGCTACACGCTGCCGGAGTTCATCCGCACGCTCAATGATTGGAAAACGGAAAAGCCGCCCGGCACCCAGCATCTCTATACTCACGCCGGTTACGTGCTGCTGCAGCTTGCGCTCGAGCGCCGCTACGGCACACCGATAGACCAACTGATCGAGCGGCGAATCCTGCGGCCGCTTGGCATGACCTCGACGATGTTGCCGCGGGGCGATGACAGTCCGCGCGGACAGCTCTCGCGCAGGCCCCTTGCGGTGCAGGGCTACGCCGGCGACGGCACGCCGGACGGAGAACCGGGCAGCCAACAGAGCTACTATCACTGGCCGGGAACGGGCCAGATGTACTCCTCGCCGCGCGACATGGCCGTCTTTCTCGCCGCCAATCTCGGCGAGCTGCCGGTCGAGCGCTCGCTGCGGGAGGCGATGGCCTTGGCTCAGCAGGGCATGGTGACCATCGGTCCGCGCAACGAGCAAGCGCTGGCCTGGGAAATCTCGTTCGGAGACGAGCCGACCATCATCGACAAGTACGGCGGTCTCCACAACGCGTCGGCCTATATCGGGATGATGCCGCGCCGAAAACTAGGCATCGTAATCTTGGGCAATCGCGGCAATCAGTATCCCAACGAAGTCGGACGCCGCATCATGCTCGACCTCGCCGCTCCGCGACGGCGTCGATCATGATGGAGGCGTTGCGCAGCTGGAGCACTCGCGAAGGCGGGGCCCAGATTCGTAGCCCGGATGAGCATCAGCGAAATCGGGGTCCCCCCGCATATCGCCATAGCGCGTCCTTAAAGGCGTTCACGCCCGTCTTCGACGGGCTATGGACGCGCGTAAACGCGCTTATGGCTCCAGCGGGCTACGGCATTCCCGCCTGCGGTGGACCCTCGTACTCCCGCACGCGCAGCTTGCGCACGGTCAGCTCGTCCACTTCGAGCGCCTCAAAGCGCGCCCGCTTGACCGTCACACGGCCGAGAGCGAGCCGGCCGATCGCCAGCGCCCCCACAGCTATGGCTCCGAACGCGGCTGCCCCGAGCGCAAGCGCGATCATGCTGGCAGCGGGAACGGCTTGGGCTGGGCGGACTATGCGGCGCGGCATCGGTGGTCTCCGTCAGGCCGGGCGTGGGTGCCGCCGACTTGGCTATATCGGACGCCGGGCCAACGATCCGCAACGCCCTCCCCCGCAGCAGGGGTGCCATTGCGATCCGGCGGCATGGGGGGCCAACACGTTTTCTCCGACAATGTGCTATCATAATCTCGGGTCACGGCTCGACGTGAAATTAAGACAATAAAAGACACCCTCGTTGCCTCGGGAGGTACGACCATGGCGCAGCTACACGTTCTGATGGGAGCGGATACGGTCCGCGCGCGTCCCGCAGTTCGCACCATCGGGCTCGCGGACCTTAAAGATGCGCTGGCGCGCGGGCTGCGGCCATCGGCTTTTACGAGCTGAGCCGGCGACGCGAGCAGGGTCTCGACATTTCCTGGGAGGACGCCTTCGACGTGGTGCACTCCCCCTCGCGCGACGCGATTGCCGCGCTCGGGTTGCTGCTGTTGGTGATCTTCGCGATCTGGATCGCGGTCGCGCAAGCGATCTACATTGCCAGTTTCGGCTATCAGCCGGCCGCCTCCATTCCGCATTTTGTCCGTCAGGTCTTCACCACGCCCGAGGGCTGGATGCTGATTATCGTCGGCAACTTCGTCGGCTTTCTGTTCGCGGTTGCAGTGTTGATCATCAGCGTCGTGGCGTTTCCGCTGCTGGTCGACCGCGAGGTGGGCGCGGTCGAAGCGGTGCTCACCTCGGTGCGCGCGGTCGCCGCCAATCCGGCCATGATGGCGATCTGGGGCTTGATCGTCGCCGCGCTGCTGGTGATCGGCTCATTGCCGTTCTTCTTCGGCCTCGCGGTGGTGGTGCCGGTACTCGGACATTCGACCTGGCACCTCTATCGCAAAGTGGTCGAGCCGGACCTGAGCCCGCGCCAGGAGCATCCGCGTCCGCAGCACAAGCGCCGCTATGCCGCGCAGTTTCCCGCCGCACTGTTCGCCGGCGAGGACAAGGAGCCGCCCGCACGCTCGTAGAGCGCGCGCTGCTCGTTACGCTGCCACGTTCCGCGACGGTCGCCCCGAATATTCACGCGGCAAGCCTGCTCGGGGAGAAATCGCACACCTGCGTCGCCGGCTGCGGGAGAACGTCCGCCTCCAGCTCGTAGCCGACCACCCGCAGCGTCCCAGTTGCCGCGCACATCTCCACCGCCATGCGGGTAAACGGATTGAGCACGGGCGGCGTCACCCAGGCGAAATCGCCGCCGAAAGGGCGCGGCCAGGACGCGAGCGCCTCGCGCCGGGCACGGCTATGCGCGGTCGCCTCCTCGGGCGAGCTCTTGAGCAAGAGCGTCGCGCAGACCCGTGCCTCCCACGGCATCGTGCTCTGCAACCAATCATTGGCTGCCGAGGTGTCCTCGACACGAGTGGAAAAGCCTTCTTCCGTTCGTTCGATGACGCAGCGCTCGCCGCGCTCGCAACCGATGAGCGTGAAGATCACGGGGCGCGCCACCGGCACCGTCTCGAGCCTATGCTTCGCCTCGCCGAAATCTCGGCAGGTCTCGAACACCTCGCGCAGCAGATGGTCGGGCGGGCGGAAGCGGATCGGCCATGTGCGCAGCGCGTTCGCCACGAGATCATAGGGCCGCAGCCACGGCTTGCGCGTGCGCCGCCAAAGCGGCGCCTGATTGATGGCGGCCGCGAAGCGAGCTTCCGCACAGGCGGTCAGCGTGCCCGCGTAGCCCGGCCAGGTGACGTTGAGGAACTCGCCCGCGACGCCGCGCAGGCGCGCGATCTCGACATGGCGGCCAAGCCCGGGGAAGGGCCAATCGAGCGTACGCGCGAGCCAGGGCACGCCATCCTCGTCGCGCGCAAGCGCGGTGCAGCCCCACTGATAGGTGCCGTTGAGAAACCAGATGCCGGGAAAGCCGAGCGCGGCCGCAATCGCTTCAAGCTCTGCGACGTAAGGCGAATACGAGCGTTTGAGCCAGCGGCGCGTCATCGCGTCCATAGCGGGAAGCAGCATGCGCGCCCCTCGCGGTAACCAAGTCACGCAATGATCCCGCAGGGCGCGCGCGCGACCGCGCGCGTCGACCGCGTGGCGAACGGGACCGCCTTCGCGGACGTCCACGATGGGAATGGAAACGAGCTCGTGCATGGCGGGCGATGGCTTACGACAAATCCCGGCGCTGAACCATATCGGCCGCGGGCTGTGCCTGCGACCCCCTGCCGCGGCGCAATTGATGATTGGCCGCTGCCGCGGCATTCTCTAAACTCCGCAAAAACACGGCTTTCGGGTGGAGGTCCCTAAGTGATCAAGGTTGCACCCAAGGTGTTGACCATCGTCGCGCTGGCAGCGCTCGCAACCCCGGTCCGCGCTGAGGATGACTTCCCGATCGTCGGCACCTATACGGAAAATCAGGCGTGCAAGCCGGACGGCTCCGATCCCGGCGTATCACGCGTGAAGATCACGTCGCGGGACATCGATTCCGTGTTCGGCCTTTGCACGATCCTGAGCAAGAAACGCGAGGGCACCACTTACATGGTGCATGTCGAGTGCAAGGGCCCGGGCGGCAGCCAAATGCTGGGCGACGTCAACTTCACCCCGCGCGAGGACAAGACGATCGACTTTTCCGACCAGGATCAGACCTACAAGGCGATACTCTATCGGTGCCCTGACTGAACAGGGCACTGCGTGGCCGCGCGGCCGCACGGCCATCAAGCTGTGAGGAACGGCATGACCTATGAAAGTATGCTCGCGGAAACGGTTGCGTTTCGCGGCCACCGCGGAGACATCGGCGAAGCCTATTACGCGCGACCGCTCGGCGCCCCGTTGCCTGGCGTGGTGCTCATCCATCACATGCCCGGCTGGGATGAATGGATCAAGGAAGCGACCCGCAAGCTCGCCCATCACGGATTTGCGACCATGACACCGCATCTCTATTTCCGCGAGGGGCCGGGCAATCCCGACGATGTCGGCGCGCGCGTGCGCGCGGCCGGTGGTGTCGCCGACGAGCAAGTGCTCGGCGACGTCGCGGGCGCCATGGAGTTCTTGCGCGCGCAGCCCTACGCCAACGGCAAGGTCGGAGTGATCGGCTTCTGCTCGGGCGGGCGGCACGCCTATCTCGCCGCCTGCTCGCTCGACGGCATCGACGCGGCAGTGGATTGCTGGGGCGGCAATGTCATCGTCGACGATCCCAAGCAGCTCAACGCCAAGCGGCCGGTCGCGCCCATCGATCTCACCGCCAAGCTGCGCTGTCCGCTGCTCGGGCTGTTCGGCAATGACGATGAGAATCCAA
>WNFU01002034.1_pt1 | contig 29111 bp, 20 predicted proteins | sample 5400121 | NCBI WGS metagenome assembly WNFU01 (sample SAMN13153360, study PRJNA577476) | soil metagenome | isolation source: 100 cm soil or saprolite under grassland replicate 1 | place: USA:California | collected 2016-06-15 | reverse complement strand
CCTTACCGCCGACGCTTGGGTGTTCCGCTCCGAGCGCGGGCTTCGCCCGCGCCCCGAAAGGGGGAGGATTCGGAGGGGGCCGTCGAGGCCCCCTCCGAGAGAACGCAGCAGATGGGCCTTTTTCAGCAGCCTGCTAGAGCACCTGCCAGTAGCGGCGCCCCTGGAGACGCACGACCTTCCCAAAGCCGGGGGCCTGGAAGTGTCCTGCCGCCACCATGATCTCTTCGCGCTCCAAACGGTCCATCAGAGCCCGTCGAGTCTGGCGTGTCAGCTCCGGGTCCATATCGGCTCGCGATACCCAGTCGGGCTCGTGCACCTGCACCGGGCTGTGCGCCGCGTCCCCCAACACGAGCGCCCGCTCCCCTTGCGAGGTGATCAGGATACTCATATGCCCGGGCGTATGGCCGGGGGTCGGCAGAGCAGTCAACTCGCGTGTGAGGCTGTGCTCGCCCTGCATCAGCTCCACCAGGCCAAGCTCGGCCAGCGGCCAGACACAGGTGGGGGCGTTTGGAAAGCGCTCCGGCTGCACCTCGGGCCGGTGACACACATCCCAATCCTTCGCACTCATCCAGTAGCGAGCATTCGGAAAGGTCGGCACAGGACTGCCACCCTGTGCTAGCAAGTTCCAGCCGACATGATCGCGGTGCAGGTGCGTCAGCACCACCATGTCCACTTCTTCCGGCCGCACGCCATTGGCCTGGAAGTCGTGCATGAGCCGGCCCCACGAGACGTCCGGCGCGTCTGCTGGCTTGGGGCCGAGGCCAGTGTCAACGAGGATCGTCCGCCCGTCCGATCGTATCAGATAGGAACCGAGATTGAAGCGGACCTTGTGGTCTTCTGTGAGGTGGGACTCGTATTGCTGCCAGTCGTCATGCGGGATGGTCGGGAAGAAGTTACACAGATCGAATTCGAGCTTACCGTCTGACAACGACAGGATTTCCGCGTTGCCGACCCGCATGACATTGTTCGCCATGATGCAGGCGTCCCCCTTCCATTGGCGCTGACGGCGGGCACCGTCAGCAGCAGCCTCGCATGGACGCGCCCGCCGGAAGGGCAGGATCAGGCTCCCAGCCCCAGGGCCGAGGCCCCCAGTCGGGCGTGTAGACCTGGCCTCGCTTCACCGTCACGAACGGGACTACCGCCTGAGTGACTCTCAGGGCGGCGCCCAGGACGTCGTAGACCACCCAGTCGCCCTCGCGCAGCTCCAGGACCGAGATGTCGGCCTGCCGGCCCACCGCCAGGCTCCCCAGCCGGTCCGCCGCGCCGATCGCCCGAGCGGGGTTCGCCGTGCACATCGTCACGACCTGCGCCAGCGTGAACCCGAGCCCGAGGAAACGGGTCATCATCTCCGTCATGCTGTGAACGGTGTGAAGCCGGCCGGGGACCGTGAGGTCGGTGCTGATGCAGTGCGGGAACAGGCCCTGGTCGATGATGCGGCGCCCCACGTCGAAGCTGAAGTTCATCCGCCCGTGAGCGGTATCGAACCAGACGCCCCGGTCCGCGGCCTCGCGGGCCTCCGGAACCAGCTTTCCGTTGGCATCCAGGACGCCGCCAGGGTTGGCGGTGAAGTAGTGCGTGAGGATGTCGCCCTCCTCGAGGAGCGGCAGGAGCGAGCGGATCACCGTCGGGTCGTAGCGCTTCTCGGTGTCCCCGATGTGAACCATCAGCTTGATGCCGCTCTCCCGGGCTGCCCGCTTCGCCAGCCGGGGCATCTCCATACCCATGATCTCGAGCGCGGGAGAGACCATGCGCGCCTTGATCCCGCAGATGAGGCCCTTGTACTGCTCGGCCACGCGCAGCGTGTCCTCCAGGTTGATGCTGCTCTCCGCGATGATGTCCGGCAGGGTCGCGAGCCCTGTCTGGCAGATGTGCAGGAAGGGAATGACCTCGGTGTGGCAGCGGGGGATGATGTGCCGGGGGAAACCCCCGAACGTGGCCGCCCCTGCGCTGCCGGCATCGACGATGGTGGTGACGCCGGCGTGCACTCCGCCGAGATCGGGGTGCACGCCGCTGCGGTTGAAGCCCTCGAAGACGTGCGCATGAAGGTCGATCAAGCCGGGGGTGACGATCTTGCCCGCCACCTCGATCGTGCGCGTGGCCTCGGCGCTGGGGATGTCCGTGGCGATGCGCGCGATCACGCCGTCCTGCACGGCGATGTCGGAGATCCCATCGAGCCCCGAGGACGGATCCACCACGGTCCCACCCCTGAGCAGGAGATCGTGCATGTCATTCCCCCGATGAATCTACTCCTACTTCATGGCCCCCGATCTCGGCTCATCCACGGCGAGCTCCAAACGTGGTTTCCCCGCAGCTCCAGTTCTATGTCAACGGCCACGAGTGGCTGGCGCTCTAAACCAGCGCTACGTCAACCAAGCTATCCGAATATGTCCCGGCCTGGCCCAAGTTGCAGTGCCTGTCTGCGCTGCATGCATTGACGGTGTTCCCGGTGCGGCTTAAGCTGCTCCAGAATCCTAGGTTGGCCATGACGAGCCCCGGCATAACGTCCTCGGTCAATTCCGCCCTGCCCTCAAAGCTACCCCGATCGTTCCATACCCGCACGTATTTCCCTGATTCGATTTCCCGCTTTTGGGCGTCTTGGGGATTGATCAACACGAGTTGTTCGCCTTGGCGCTTCTGCTGAACCGGCTCGTTCGCATATTGCGAGTTCAGAAAGCCGTGGGGCTTGGGCGAAATCAAGTTAAGCGGGTAGCGTTTAGCCAGTTCCGGATTTGAATGCGGTGTCTCGTACGATGGAATATAATCCGGCACCGGATCGACCGGCTCGCCTGGTTGCATGCCCTCGTACATCGAGCGCCAGACAGGTACGACAAAGTTTCCGCCTTCAGCTGTGCTGGCCTTGAACTCGCATTTCCCCGATGGTGTCTTGAAGTTGCCTTCCGCGTGCGGCGCCCGCTTGTCAGGCGTACCTACATTAAGCCGCATCCATCCTTTCTCTTTAAGCAAGTCCAAAGTGATGTCCTTCAGAGCAGGCGAATCCCAGTCGTAGAATTCCATCAGCATCTCATCATCGCTCATGTCCCAGTACGCGTCGTTGAAGCGCATCGTCTTTGCGAGCCGGCGAAACATTTCAACGTTCGGCACGCATTCCCCTGGCGGGGGGATGGCCGGCTGGTTGACCATCATGTAAAGATGGCCCCACGTCACCTGGAGGTCATATTGCTCGGCCTGCAAGGTTGCCGGAAGGAGGATATCGGCATAGCGCGCAGTGTCCGTAATGAACAGTTCGCTCACCACCGTGAACAGATCCTCGCGCTTGAGGCCCTGCACGACCTTGTTCTGGGCCGGAGCCTGGGACACCGGGTTAGAGTTGTAAACGAACAGCGACATGACCGGAGGATCGAGCTTCAGCTCGCCGGTGAGTGCAGCCCCGAGGTCGAGCTCGTTGATGACACGCGTGCCCGGTTTGATCCAGTCGGGTCGGCAAATTTTGTCGAACTTGAACGGGAAATCCCAGATCGGCATCTCGACGGCGCCGCCCCCGACGTGGCGCCAGGCGCCGACGAGTGCTGGCAAACAGGTGATAGCGCGGATTGCATCTCCGCCGCCACGGCTACGCTCGAGGGCCACGCCTTCGCGGATGGCCGAAGGCTGGGTAGTGGCATATTCGCGTGCCAACGTCCGAATATCGCTTGCCGGTACGCCGGTGATTTCAGCGACCTTTTCCGGGGGATATTGGGCGGCGCGCGCCTTTAATGCCTCGTAGCCGAGCGTGTATTTCTCCACATAGTCGTGATCCACCAGATCTTCCGCGATGATCACGTTCATCATGCCCAGCGCCAGTGCGGCATCTGTCCCAGGTTTTATCGGGATGTGCCAGTCAGCTTGTTTAGCTGTGCGTGTGCGCAGCGGGTCGATCACCACTATCTTGGCGCCTTTCTTTTTCGCCTCAAGGATGAAGGGCCAGGCGTGTAGGTTGGTGTTTACCATGTTCATCGCCCATACGATGATGTACCTTGCGTAGGCGAGACTTTCCACATCGAGCCCGCCGGTTGCGCCCACGGTCATTATCCAAGCGGTGGAGGAACCCGACTCGCAGTAGGTCTTTTCTCCTATGGTGGCGCCAAGCCGGTTAAAGAATGCATCGCCGCTCGTCAGTCCGTTCAGTGTACCTTGATTCCCCAAGTAAACGTGAGGCATGATGGCTTGCGCGCCGTATTTGGCCGTGATGTCTGTCCAGCGCTTCTTGATCTCAGCAAGGGCGTCGTTATAAGAGATGCGCTGGAACTGTCCACTGCCTTTCGCCCCGACGCGCTTCATGGCGTACAACAGGCGGTCGGGGTTATAGTGATGCTCGGCATAGTCCTTGAGCTTCACGCAAAGCCCACCGCGGGTCATCGGGTGATCCGGGTCGCCGGTCACCTCCACCAGTTTGCCGTCCTCCACATGGTACAGAAAGGCGCATGTGTCGGGACAGTCTTGGGGACAAGCGCCTTTGACGATACGCGTTTCACTCACATGCGTAGACATGGTCTTGCTCCTTTCCTACGTTCTTCCGGCCTTCGCGTACCATAGCGCAGAGGGCAGCTCGGGAGGAGTCATCCGCGCCTCGTTTAGGCCCCGGATGACTTCCCTCGAAGTCCTGATAGATCCTCGACCCAAGACCTGTCAAGAAGAAATTTCGGTGCGCTTTTGTTTTCCTGCTCGCGCCGGCCTCCTGCTCACGCATCCCGGCGTCGGCGCCATCACCGCCCTGACCATCGTCCTGGTCCTCAGCCTCGCCACGCGCTTCCCGAGCACGTGGCCGAGCAGAGAACTTCAACAAAGTCAGGCTAATCTGGGACGAGGTGAACCAAGCCGTCGGGGAAAACAGGCCGGAAACGGGCGCGAAACCGAGTCCGGGCCGAGGCCGCGGCGACGAAAACCTGAAAACCCAAGAGCAAGCCTGCGAACCGGACGCCGCCGGGGTTGGCGGTGAAGTAGTGCGTGAGGATGTCGCCCTCCTCGAGGAGCGGCAGGAGCGAGCGGATCACCGTCGGGTCGTTAGCGCTTCTCGGTGTCCCCGATGTGGACCATCAGATTGATGCCGCTCTCCCGGGCTGCCCGCTTCGCCAGCCGGGGCATCTCCATACCCATGATCTCGAGCGCGGGAGAGACCATGCGCGCCTTGATCCCGCAGATCAGGCCCTTGTACTGGTCGGCCACGCGCCGCGTGTCCTCCAGGTTGATGCTGCTCTCCGCGATGATGTCCGGCAGGGTCGCGAGCCCTGTCTGGCAGATGCGCCGGAAGGGAGACCTCGGTGTGGCAGCGGGGGATGATGTGCCGGGGGAAACCCCCGAACGTGGCCGCCCCCGCGCTGCCGGCATCGACGATGGTGGTGACGCCGGCGTGCACTCCGCCGAGATCGGGGTGCACGCCGCTGCGGTTGAAGCCCTCGAGGACGTGGGCATGGTCCTCCCGCGCGTGCGTCGCGGGCTGGGCGACCCGTGGCGTCCCGTGAATATGCGGCTTAGAAGTCCCCGCCGTGCGGCATGGAGGGGGCCGCCGTCTTCTCCGGGATATCGGTGATGAGCGCCTCGGTCGTCAGGAGCAAGGACGCGATGGACGCGGCATTCTGCAGGGCGATCCGCTCGACCTTCGTCGGGTCGATGATCCCCGCGTGCATCATGTCCACGTACTCGTTGGCCTCGGCATCGAAGCCCTCCGCCAACCCCTGGGCGGCCTTCACCTTCTCGACCACCACGGCGCCCTCGAGCCCCGCGTTCGCCACGATCTGCCGGATCGGCTCCTCGAGCGCCCGCCGGACAATGTTGGCGCCGGTCGCCTCGTCCCCCGAGCGCGTGCTGTTGTCGAGCGCCGTGGCGGCACGCAGCAGCGCCACGCCGCCGCCCGGCACGATCCCCTCCTCCACCGCCGCCCGCGTCGCGTTCAGCGCGTCCTCGACCCGCGCCTTCTTCTCCTTCATCTCGGTCTCGGTCGCCGCCCCCACCTTGATGACGGCGACGCCGCCGGCCACCTTGGCCAGCCGCTCCTGCAGCTTCTCGCGGTCGTAGTCCGAGGTCGTCTCCTCGATCTGAGCCCGGATCTGCTTGATGCGGCCCTCGATGTCCTTCGGGTTGCCCGCGCCCTCGACGATCGTGGTGTTGTCCTTGTTCACGACCACCTTCTTGGCCCGACCCAGGTCCTCGAGCTTGACGTTCTCAAGCTTGATGCCGAGATCCTCGGTGATCGCCTTCCCACCCGTCAGCGCGGCGATGTCCTCGAGCATGGCCTTCCGCCGGTCGCCGAAGCCCGGCGCTTTGACCGCGCAGCAGGCGAGCGTGCCACGGAGCTTGTTCACCACCAGAGTGGCCAGGGCCTCGCCCTCCACGTCCTCGGCGATGATCAGACACGGCTGCCCGGCGCGCGCCACTTGCTCGAGCAGCGGCAGCATGTCCTTCATCACGCTGAGCTTCTTCTCGTGGATCAAGATGAGGGCGTCCTCGAGGACCGCCTCCATGCGCTCCGGATCGGTCACCATGTACGGCGAGAGGTAACCGCGGTCGAACTGCATGCCCTCGACCACCTCGAGGGTGGTCTCCATGGCCTTGGCCTCTTCGACCGTGATGACGCCGTCCTTGCCCACCTTCTGCATCGCCTCCGCGATCAGTTCGCCGACGGCCCGATCGTTGTTGGCGGCGATCGTCGCCACCTGGGCGATCTCCTTCCGGTCCTTGGTCGCCTTGGACATCTTCTTCAGCTCGGCGACCACCTGCTCGACCGCCCCTTCGATGCCGCGCTTGAGGGCCATCGGGTTGGCCCCGGCGGTGACGTTCTTGAGCCCCTCGCGGACGATCGCCTGGGCGAGGACGGTCGCCGTCGTGGTCCCGTCCCCCGCGATGTCCGAGGTCTTGGCGGCCACCTCCTTGATCATCTGGGCCCCCATGTTCTCGAACGGATCCTTCAGGTCGAGCTCTTTGGCCACGGTCACGCCGTCCTTGGTGATCGTGGGGCTGCCGAAGGTCTTGTCGATGACGACGTTCCGGCCCTTGGGGCCCAGCGTCGCCTTGACGGCGTGCGACATGATGTTGACCCCGCGCAAGAGTGCCGCGCGGGCTTCCTCGTTGAACATGAGCTGCTTGGACATGGCTACGTTCCTCCTGAGTGGGCACCACTGGTTACCAGCGGCTCAGCCGCGAGTTTCACGAACCGAGAATGCCGAGCACGTCCTCCTCCTTCATGATGAGATACTCCTCGTCGTCCAGCGTGACCTCGCTGCCGGAGTACTTGCCGAACAGGATCCGATCGCCTGCCTTCACCGCGAGGGGGATCGTCTTCCCGTCGTCGGTTACCTTGCCGGTCCCCACCGCGACCACCTTGCCCTCCTGGGGCTTCTCCTTGGCGGTGTCGGGGATGACGATGCTGCCGTGCGTGACCTCCTCCTCAAGCCGCTTGACCAGGATCCGGTCGTGGAGCGGACGAAGCTTCGTCTTCGTTGCCTGAGCCATTGTGCGAGTGCCTCCTCTTCCAGCTGTGTCTGAGCGTGATCACCCAATCCCGGGCACCATCGAGGTCCGAGGCGATGCTCCTACCCATACTCATTCCGGGAGCTCCGCGCGGCCTCTCTGGCCTTGATCTCTTCCGCGAACAGACCAACTTGCAGCGGGCAGGGCGGTTGGTTCGCGTCAACGTACTGACACTCCATCTGGTCACACTGAACGAAATATCCTCGATGGGGCTCGAAGCCGTCCGCTCGACGGAGGCGGATCAGCACCATTTCGGATACGCCCGTGCACCAGAACTCCCGCGTGCCCCGTCGGCTCACCGTGATCTCCGATGGAGCGGTTTGGCATCGAGCGTCGCTCTGACCCCATTCATCTGTCGCATACTCCCTCCCCGGTCCCAATGAACGGACGTGTTCCCAGTTGCAGCTTACTGGCCACCGATCGCCACAGTGAACTTGACCGTCTCCTCCTTGTACGGCGACGGGATATACGCGATCTCGAGGCGGATCTCGCTCAGCTTCTTCGCCTTCAGGGCCTCCGCGGGGAAGTCCACGTCCACGGACTGGGTCGCATCCTGCCCGGGATCGAGCCGGTCGGCGCCGTACGTGGCAAACTTGATCGATGAATCCGTCCGTGCCTCCTCGAGCTTGATCAGTTGCCCCTGCGCGTCGATATAGTGGATCTTTCCCCCAACCAGGCGGACCGCCTGATCCTTGGAATTGTTCTTCAGCTTGAGTGTCCCGGTGAGCTTCGCCGGAGAGACGACGCGGTCGGAGCCCTTCTCGATCCGCTCCGTGACCTTCATCTCCGTGACCTCGCCCGCGATGATTCCGGCTCTCACCGTCACCGACGCGGGTGTCACCGTATAGGTCTTCTCCTCGATCGCTGCCGCCGTCCCTGACGGCTGCGCGGCGCAACCGAGAGCCCCCACAGCCACCGCCGCCACCAAGACCGTCACCCCTACCCATTTGAGCATCGTCGTCTCCTTGCAAAGAATTCCGCCACTCGGCATTCGTTGTCGCACATCCGCTCGGACTCGTCTCGCCGCTGGATCGCTCCCTCGATCCTCATGTCCCGCGTCTCTGCCGCTCACTCGCGTTCAACCTCGCAGGACTCTCGACCCGAGATTCCTGCGTTCCACCTCGGCTCTCCCTCCTCGACCCGCCAGGCTCCGGATGCGGCGGACCGCCCGGGCTTGGCCCTCGACGTTGGCGAGGAGGTTCCGGTCGCCATCCCGCTTCAGCCCCTCCTCGATGAGGGCCCGGAGGACGATCTGGAGGCTCACCGGGAGCTTGAGCATGGTCGTCGCCCTCCCGGCCAAGACCCGCGCCCCGTCGAGGAGGTGTTGGGGGAGAATGAGAAGGACTTTGGTCCTATTCTCGAGCATCACGACGCCTCCATTTCCTAGCGGCCGGGCCTCCTCGCCCGATGCGCGGCCTCGGTCACCAGCACATAACTTCTACTTGACCTATAACTTATATAATGATATAGATGTCAAGTCAAGCGAAACATGTGGCTGTACGGTCACACGAGGCGGGAGGCCAGGGAAGGGGACGACCCTTCGAGGGCTTACCGACGAGAGGAACCTTTCACCATGCCCCAGGTCTACATCTGCAATCGATGCGCCGAGAAGATCGACACGGACAAGCAGGATTGGGTCATCCTTTCGATGGACACCGCGGGCACCTTGGGGCTCGAAACCCGTGCCCATGCTGACTGCGAAGTGAAACGACTGAAGGACATTCAGCTGAAGGGCATCCAGGGGCCCCACTCGATGAGCCGCGGAATCCGCGCTTAGGTACCCGCCCCTTCAGGCCCACCCACCAGCCCGAATCCGTACACGGAGCGACGGCCATGAGCGCGGACCCACGGGCGGGGAAGCCCGCCGACCCGTCGATGCTGGCGAACATCCCGCGGCTGATGACGGCGTACTACGCTCGGCGGCCGGATCCGTCGGTGCGGGAGCAGCGGGTGGCGTTCGGCACGTCGGGCCATCGCGGTTCCGCCTTCGACAGCGCCTTCAACGAGGCCCATATCCTCGCGATGACCCAGGCCATTTGCATGTACCGACGGCAGCAGAGGATCGACGGGCCTCTCTTCCTCGGGATCGACACCCACGCCCTCTCGGAGTCGGCCTTTGCGAGTGCCCTCGAGGTGCTGGCCGCCAACGGGGTCGATGTGATGATCGACGACCGCGACGGGTACACGCCCACGCCGGTCATCTCCCACGCGATCCTCACGTATAACCGCGGCCGGGCCGGCGGCCTCGCGGACGGGATCGTCGTCACGCCATCGCATAACCCGCCCGAGGACGGCGGCTTCAAGTACAACCCGTCGAACGGCGGTCCCGCCGATACCCACGTCACCGGGTGGATCCAGGATCAGGCGAACGCGCTGCTCGCCGGCGATCTCACAGCGGTGAAGCGGATCCCGTTCGAGCGGGCCCGCCGCGCTCCCACCACGCACCGCCACGATTACATGGGCGCCTACATCGGTGACCTCTCGAGCGTCGTGGACCTGGACGTCGTCCGTGGCGCGACGGTCAAGCTCGGAGTCGACCCGCTGGGAGGCGCCGGGGTGCACTACTGGGACATGATCGCCGAGCGCTACAAGCTGCCGCTCACGGTGGTGAGCGAGGCGGTGGATCCGACCTTCCGCTTCATGACGGTCGACTGGGACGGGAAGATCCGCATGGACTGCTCGTCGCCCTATGCGATGCAGCGGCTGATCTCGCTCAAGGAGCGCTTCGACGTCGCCTGGGCGTGCGACACCGACCACGACCGGCACGGCATCGTGGCCAGGAGCGTCGGCCTCCTGAACCCAAACGACTATCTCGCCGTCGCCATCTCCTACCTCTTCACCCACCGGCCGGAGTGGCCGAAGGACGCCGGGATCGGCAAGACGGTGGTGAGCAGCAGCATGATCGACCGCGTGGTCGCCCGGCTCGGGCGCCCGCTCGTGGAGATGCCCGTCGGGTTCAAGTGGTTCGTCGACGGGCTCCTCGGCGGTTCCCTCGGCTTCGGTGGCGAGGAGAGCGCGGGGGCTTCGTTCCTCCGCCGCACCGGCACGGTCTGGACCACCGATAAGGACGGGATCATCCTCGGTCTCCTCGCCGGGGAGATGACGGCGGTCATGGGGTGCGACCCGGGGGAGCTCTACCGGGGACTCACCCGCGAGCTCGGCGAACCCGCCTACCAGCGCATCGACGCGCCGGCCACACGGGAGCAGAAAGCGATCTTGGCGCAGCTCTCGCCGCGGCAGGTCACGGCCTCCGAGCTCGCGGGTGACAAGATCACGGGCCTGCTGACCACGGCGCCGGGCAATGACGCTCCCCTCGGAGGGCTGAAGGTGGTCACCCGGAGCGGCTGGTTCGCCGCCCGCCCGTCTGGAACCGAGGACGTCTACAAGCTCTACGCGGAGAGCTTCAAGGGCAGAGACCACCTGGGCCGAATCCAGGAGGAGGCGCGCACGATGATCCAGAAGGCCTTCCGAGCGGGCGCGGCAGGCTGAACGCTACAAGCGTCCGGTGATTGCCGGCAGCGATCAGCAGCACCTGGCCGCGGTGACGACGTCCCGGCGCCACCGGCCGGCGGCGGACGCGAACCCGACCGGCCACCGCCTGGCGATCCTCTCCGTCACCGCCCTCGGCATCGTCTACGGCGACATCGGGACGAGCCCGCTCTCTGGCACCGAGCCGGCGTTACGGCTCTCGAAGTCCCTGCGAATTCTCAGCCGCCTATTCCTCTGGGTCTTGGTCGCTCAGCTCTGCTCTGCGGCTCACGCGCCCGGCGCCGAAGGCCAGGACCGGAAGGTGGTCCTGCCGCTGCACACGGTCGAAGGGCTGCAACCAGTACCGATTGCTGCTGTGGATGAGGGAATTCGCACCACGCTTCAGGCCAATGCTGGACGTCCGATAGAGTTCTACACCGCATTCCTCGATCGCTCCTGGTTCTCAGGCGAGGTGTACGAACAGCGCCTGGCGAGCTTTCTGCGCCAGAAGTATGCGGGCCTGATGCGGCTACCGCCGGGCAGCATCGTGCGATACCAGGAGATACCGCTCCGGGGGAGCTACCGATGGTACGTCATCGTGGGGGTGGGCCTGATCCTCCTCGAGGCAATGCTCATCGCGGGTCTCGTGCTCCAGCGAGCGGGCCAGAGGCGCGCGGAGCAGTTGCTCTCCGAGCGACTGCGCTTCGAGAGCCTGCTGTCCGAGCTCTCCGCGCGCTTGATTCCCGCCGCGGTGAGCGAAGTGGCTGCCGAGATCGAGCGGGGCCTTCAGCGGGTCGTGGAGTTCCTGCGTATGGATCGAGCCAGCCTTCACGAGTACGTTCCAGGCGGGGCGGTCATTCGCCTCTCCCGGGTGGTGGAGGGGGCCGAGAGGCTGTCACGGATCACGGAGACCGATCAGTTCCCGTGGACGACCGGGCAGCTCCAGCGGGGACACGTCGTCCGATTCTCCCGGATCGACGAGCTCCCCGAGGAGGCGGCGATCGATCGGCAGGGCTATCTGAGCGTGGGCACGCGGTCATGCCTGTCCTTCCCGCTGAGCGCCGGTGGATCGCTGCTGGGCGTGCTGTCCTTCGACTCCATCCATCGCGAACGAACCTGGCCGGACGAGTTGGTGCAGCGGCTCCGGCTTCTCGGCGAGGTCTTCGTCGGCGCGCTCGAGCGCAGGCGCCTGGAGCTGTCGCTCGCCGAGCGCCTGCGCTTCGAGACACTCCTGTCGGAGCAGACGGCCACGTTCAGCAGCCTGTCGGCGACCGACGTCGATCGCGAGATCGAGCGGGCGCTTGGCCGGATCGTCGACTTCTTCGAGGCTGATTGGGGCCGTCTGGCCGAGTTCTCCCACGACAGCCGGATGGCCCGCATCACGCACTCATGGGTGGCCGAGGGGGCGGTGCCGGGGCCGTCAACGGTCCCGCTCGCGGAGATCCCCTGGGTCGTGGCCCGGCTGCAGGGTGGCGAGGTCGTCCGCTTCTCGCGGATCGAGGAGCTCCCGGAGGAGGCGGCGCTAGTGGACCGGCGGACGTATCTCAGACTGGGCATCAAGTCGCAGATCGAAATCCCGCTGAAGATCGGGGGGGTGCTCGTAGGAGCACTCGCGTTCAGCACGCTGGGGGCCGAGCGCGCTTGGCCGGACGAGTTAGTGCAGCGGCTCCAGCTCCTCGGGGAGGTTTTCGCGAATATCTTGTCGCGCAGGTGGTCGGAGATGGAGGCGCAACAGCTCCGAGAGGATCTCACCCACGTGGGTCGGGTCTCGACGATCGGGGAGCTCACCGCCTCGCTGGCTCATGAGCTGAACCAGCCTTTGACCGCGATCCTCAGCAATGCCCAGGCGGCCCAGCGTCTTCTCGAGTCGAACGCCGTGAACCTCGAGGAGGTGCGCGAGATCTTCGCGGACATCGTCGAGGACGACAAGCGAGCCGGCGCGGTGATCCAGCGGCTGCATGGTCTCCTCAAAAAGGGCAGCCTCGAGTTCACGGAGCTCGATGTCAACGAGATGGTGGGCGAGGTGGCGCGCCTCGTGAGCGGCGATGCCGGCCTTCGCAACGTGTCGCTCCGCCTCGAGCTCACCCCGCGGCTCCCTCGAGTGCGGGGTGACCGGGTGCAGCTGCAGCAGGTGGTCCTGAACTTGGTCCTCAACGGCTTGGAGGCCATGCGGGAGTCGGCCACTGGCGATCGGACACTCGTGCTCCTGACGGCCGAGGAGAACTCGGCCGCCGTCCGGGTCGCGGTGCGGGACTCGGGGGCCGGGATCGAGGAGGCCGATTTGGAGCACATCTTCCAGGCCTTTTACACGACCAAGGGCGCCGGGCTGGGGATGGGGTTGGCGATCGCGCGCACTATTGTTGAAGCGCACGGCGGGCGGCTGGAGGCCGAGAACAACCGGGAAGGCGGGGCGACGTTCTCCTTCACGTTGCCCGTCAGCGAGCAAGGGCCTTGACAGCGCCAACGGCGCCGCTCGTGTTCATCGTGGACGATGACCCGTCCGTGCGGAAGAGTCTGGCGCGGCTGGTCAGGGCCGCCGGGTATGAAGTTGAGACTCTCGTCTCAGCCCGCGAGTTCCTGGCTCGCCCCTCCTACGACGGTCCCTCTTGCCTGGTCCTCGACCTGCGGATGCCCGGCCCGACCGGGCTGGAGCTCCAGGAGACACTCGCAACCGCGGGGCAACGGTTGTCCATCGTCTTCATCACCGGCTACCGCGACGTGCGGGCGAGCGTCAAGGCCATGAAGGGCGGCGCGATCGATTTTCTCACCAAGCCCGTGAATGACCGGGACCTCCTGGATGCCATTGAGCGGGCGGTGACCAAGAGCCGCCGGGCGCAGCATGACCAGACCAGAATCACGGAGATCCAGAATCGCATCAAGACCTTGACCCCGAGGGAGGCTGAAGTCTTCGCGCTGGTCGTGACCGGGAAGCTCAACAAGCAGATCGCGTCGGAGCTCGGCGTGAGTGAGAAGATGGTCAAGGTGCATCGGGGCCGGGTCATGGAGAAAATGCGGGCTGGTTCACTGGCCGAGCTGGTCCGGCTGGCTGACGAGGGGGGAGTGACCTCGCCGCACTCCTGATCCGCCCACCGCGGCATCGGCTCCCCTCGCCGATGGGAGGGACTAAGGTCCACTACCCCGCGCAGCGCCGTCCCGCTAGAGTTCTTCTTGAGCCCTAGTCCATGCCTCGCACCATGCCGCTGATTTCCATCGTTGACGACGATCTCTCGGTCTGCCGGGCGCTGCGCCGATTGGTCCAGTCAGCGGGCTACACGGTCGAGACCTTCGCGTCGGCCCGCGAGTTTCTCGACTCGTCTCCATCGGGCCGAACCGCTTGCCTGGTGCTGGACGTTCACCTGGGCGGAATGAGTGGCTTCGAGCTCTCGGACCGGTTAGCGGTGGACCGGGCCGCGATCCCGATTGTCTTCATCACGGCCCATGACGACGCCCTGACGCGCGAGCGCGCCAGACGAGCCAGCGTCGCCGCGTACCTGCCCAAGCCGTTCGACGAGCAAGCCCTGCTCGATGCGATCCGGAGCGCCGTCGAACGTCGGTAGCGGTGCCGTGATCACGGGCGGGTATGCACAACAGGAAGGACTCCGAGCCACGGGTCGGGTGAATCTTTTTCGATGGACGGCGACCCACTCCCGGCGGCTCTGTCCCGTCGTGAGTCAGCGCCACGCCGCGATGCTGTGCCATCGCAAGTGGACGGAGGGCTACGGTAGTGCTACTTAGCGGCGGCGGTCTTGACGAGCTGCGACGCGCAAGCCTCTGCGACGTCGCGATTGGGGTCCTCTTTTCCCGGGAACGTCGCCCAGCCGGCCTTCATAACGAAGTCTGTCTGTTCGTACGACGATGTGATGGCCTTGAGCTCGCCGAGCTTCTTGGCGCGGGCGACATCGGACTTCTCCCCGGCGAGACAGATCGGCACCAGTGCCGCAGTGACCGCGGCGTCAGCTTGCTTCATCGCTAGCTGATTCGCAGTGGTACTCGTCGTCCAGCCGCCCCAGTTGAACCCGACAATCATGGTGAGAATGCTACCGATCACGACCCCCCAGACTCCTGGTTTCAGCCACGCTCGTTGCCCTTGCATAAGGCACCTCCTGCGACTTCGGACATTGTGTGAGTAAGAGCGAGTGTAGCGGGCGCTCTCCGACCTGGATAGTGGACCTTGGTCTATCATGCCGAAATGCCGAAGCGCCTCTTCGATCGCCTCACGCTTTTCGGGCGGGCACGGCTCGATGTCACGATCCCGACGGGCCCGGTTCGCCCCACGCAGCGTCGGTATGCCGTGAACCTCCTTGACATGAGCGATCCATCCCATTTTCGGGATGAAGCCGTGGTGATGCTGCACGAACTCCTGAATCTCGGCGTCCGTGGCCATTTCATGCCCTCCACGATCGGACCTGCATGAGGGGGACCTATGATGCTCGCGTGACTGATTCGTCGCAGGTGTTGCGGGACTCATGCCGAGCAGTTTGCGCATCAGTCGGCGTTTGACCACCTCGACGAGGACGAGATAGGTCATGGTGGCGGGGTAGTCAAGGTGGACCAAGGTCCACTAGGACGGCCGCATGGCGTCGACTAGGATCAAGTGAGGCCGCCGCCCAGTCCAGTCGTTCCAGAGATCCCAACCCGTGCGCGACGGAGTGGAGACCAGCACCTTCAGAACTCGACCCCGGTCATGAGGCACGCCATCCGGACGGAACAAGGAGAAATCGGTCACGTCGAAGATGGCCTGGTGGCGCACGCGATGATCCAGAAGGCCCTCCAGGCGGGTGCGGCAGGCTGAGCGATGCCGAGCGGCTACCCTTCCCTGAAGGTTGCCCCACCCCCCCTGGAAGAGCCGATCCGGGCGGAACTCTTCGGCATCGAGCGCCTCGAACAGCATGCCGAGAGCCTGGCGGTCGCCCAGCGTGTCATGGGCGAGTCGGGCAAGGCGCGCCCATTGTTACCGCGCGTCCAGGACAACGGACGCGTCCTGCGCGAGGCGTATCGCCTGATCGCCACGGCCATCCGAGAGGAACGCGCGATCGTTCCGGCGGCGGAATGGTTGGCCGATAACTTCTACATCGTGGACGAACAGCTGCGCGAGATCCGCGACGACCTGCCGGCCGGCTTCTATCGCGAGCTGCCCAAGCTGGCCGAGGGGCCCCTCGCCGGCTATCCCCGCGTCTACGGAATCGCCTGGGCGTTCGTCGCACACACGGATAGCCGCTTCGATCCCGAAACACTCCGTCGGTTCGTGCGCGCCTACCAGCGCGTACAGCCCCTGACCATCGGTGAGCTCTGGGCGGTGGCGATCACCCTTCGGGTCGTGCTCGTCGAGAATCTTCGCCGCCTGGCGGAGAGCATCGTCCGGGGGCGGGCGGCGCGGCAGGAAGCCGACGCGCTGGCGGACGACCTCCTCGGACTCAGCAGCCGACCTGGGGAGCCAGCGGGGACCACCCTCCGACGTCTCGAGGATGCCCCGCTGGTGACCGCCTTCGCGGTGCAGCTCGTCCAGCGGCTGCGCGATCAGGATCCAGCCGTCACCCCGGCGCTTCTGTGGCTTGACCAACGCCTGGCGGCCCAGGGGACGACACCCGATGACATCGTCCGGGTCGAGCATCAGCGCCAGGCCGCGATGAACGTGACCGTCCGGAACGTGATCATGAGCATGAGGCTGATCTCCGCGCTCGACTGGGCCGAGCTCTTCGAGAGTGTCAGCCTGGTCGACCAGGCGCTTCAAGCGGGCCCGCACTATGCCGCGATGGACTTCGCCACCCGCGACGGTTACCGGCACGCGATCGAAGAGCTCGCACGAGGCTCCGGCCGCTCCGAGCTCGAAGTCGCCCAGGAGGCGCTACTCCACGCGAAGCGCAGCGGGGTCACGACGCCGGGAGCCGGGGACCTGCCCGACGACCGGCGGGAGGATCCCGGCTTCTATCTCATCGGGCACGGGCGGCTGGCCTTCGAGCAGGCGCTTGGCTTCCGAGCGCCGGCAGCGCGCCGCCTCCTTCGCGCCTATATCGCGGCGCCGACGTCCGCGTACCTCGGAACGATCGCCGTCCTCGCTGGCCTCATCCTCGGGCTGCCCCTCCTCGCCGCCGGTGTATCGGGCGCGGGAACGGTGGGCCTGCTCGTGCTCGGGCTTCTGGCAGTCATCCCAGCCTCGGACCTGGCGATCGCCCTTCTGAATCGCGGAGTCACGGCGCTGCTCGCACCGAGCGTGCTGCCTCGGCTCGAGCTCCGCGACGGCGTGCCGCCGCATCTGCGGACCATGATCGTCGTGCCGACTCTGTTGACTGACCGCATCGAGGTCGAAGAGCAGCTCGAGCGGCTGGAAGTGCACTACCTGGCGAATCCGGACGGCGATGTTTGCTTTGCCCTCCTCTCCGACTGGACCGATGCGCCCACCGAAACCGCGCCGGGTGACGAGGAGACTCTGGCGGCGGCGCGCGAGGGGATCGGGCGTCTCAACTCGCGGCACGGCCCCGCTCCAGGCGGCGGCGAGCGATTCCTCCTCTTCCACCGCCGACGGCTCTGGAATGAGGGCGAGCACACGTGGATGGCGTGGGAACGCAAGCGCGGGAAGCTCCACGAACTGAATCGCCTGCTTCGAGGGGCGCAGGACACCACCTTTCTGACGACGGCAGGCACAGCGCCTGTCGTGCCGCCCGGCGTCCGCTATGTGATCACGCTCGACGCCGACACACGGCTGCCGAGAGGAGCCGTCAATCGGCTGGTGGGCACGATGGCGCATCCCCAGAATCGGCCGCGGTTCGACCCCAGCACGCGACGCGTCGTCGAAGGGTACGCGGTGCTGCAACCGCGAGTCACCCCGCCCCTGCCCGGCCGCGAGGGTTCTTTCTTCCAGCGCCTTTCGTCGGGTCCGTCCGGCATCGACCCGTATGCCGCCGCCGTGTCCGACGTCTACCAGGACCTCTTCGGGGAGGGCTCATACACCGGCAAGGGCATCTACGACGTGGACGCATTCGAGGCGGCCCTGGCGGGACGGGTTCCGGAGCAAGCGCTGTTGAGCCACGATCTCTTCGAGGGCGTCTTCGCGCGTGCCGGCCTGGTCACCGACGTCGAACTGTTCGAGAGCGCCCCGTCCCATTACGGGGTCGCCGCCGCCCGCCAGCACCGATGGGCGCGCGGCGACTGGCAACTGCTTCCGTGGATTCTCGGGTCCGGATCCCACGCCCCGATCCCGTTGATCGGGCGCTGGAAGATGCTGGACAACCTGCGGCGCACGTTGTCGGCGCCGGGAGCCATCCTGGCGCTGGTTGTCGGATGGGCGTTGCCAGGCCCGTCGCCCGTTGTATGGAGCGTGTTCGTCGTCGCGACGATCGTTCTGCCCGCGCTCCTGCCGGTTCTCACTGGGTTGATCCCACGGGGCCGCGGCATTTCGAAGCGCAGCCACGCCCGTGCGGTCGGCAGAGACCTCGGTTTGGCTGCGTCGCAGACGGCGCTCACGATCACGATGCTGGCGGACCAGGCCTGGCTGATGACCGACGCGATCGTGCGGACACTCGTTCGCGTGTACGTGACGCACCGCAACCTGCTGGAGTGGGTGACCGCCGCCCAGGCGAAGGCTGGTCTCCGCCTGGATCTCCGTGGCTTCTACCGACGAATGGGCGGGGGCGTCGCGCTCGCCGCTGTCGCGGCGGCCGTCGTCGCGTGGGGGCGACCGGAGGCCCGGTTGGTGGCGCTGCCCTTTCTGTTGCTGTGGGCGGGGTCGCCCGTGGTGGCTCGGTGGATCAGCCTCCCGAGGCTCGACGCGAGGGTGAAGCCGCTGTCGTCCGGGGATGCGCGAGCCCTCCGGTTGATCGCCCGTCGGACCTGGCGGTTCTTCGAGACGTTTGTCGGCCTGGAAGACCACGCCCTGCCTCCTGACAATTTCCAGGAAGACCCGAACCCGGTCGTGGCGCATCGCACGTCGCCCACGAACCTGGGACTGTATCTGCTGTCCACCGTGGCCGCTCACGATTTCGGCTGGCTCGCGACGCTCGACGCCGTCGCGCGAGTCGAGGCCACGATCGAGACGATGAGCAGCCTCGAGCGCTTCCGCGGCCACTTCTACAACTGGTACGACACGAAAGACTGCCGTCCCCTCGATCCCAGATACGTGTCGTCGGTGGACAGCGGAAACCTCGCCGGCCATCTCATCGCGCTCGGGCACGCCTGTCGGGAGATGATCGACCGCCCGTTGCTTGGCCGGGCGGCGCTCACCGGGATCGAAGACGCCGCGCTGCTCGTCCAGGAATCGGCACGCGGGCTGGACGAGCACCGGCGCACGCGCACGGACACCCGCCAGCGCCTGGCCGAGGCACTCGACGGCGTCACGGCGGCGGTCAAAGAGACTCCCCACACTCCGGGGGAGTGGGCCCGGCGGCTCGCCGAGATCGAGGCACTTGCCCTCACGGTGACGGCCACCACGCGAGCCCTGGTCGAGGAAGATCGTGAGAGCCCGCAGACCGACGCTCTCGTCTGGGCGGAGGCGATCCGCGCGTCGGTCGAGAGCCACGCGCGCGATCTCGACACGATCATGCCCTGGGCGCGGCTGCTCGCCGGGAACGCCATGGCGAGCCTCACGTCGGGGTTGGCGGCCATGGAATCCCTCGCCGTTGGCTTCCCGCCCCTGGCCGACACGCCGGACCGTTGTGAGACCGCGATACGCGAGCTGGTGACCCTCCGCGCGCGCCTGGTGAGCGCGGGCGGCGTACGGCACGACGCCGTCCATGGAATCGATGCGCTGATCGGGGCCGTGGAGCGTTCCGCGGCCGCCTCCAAGGCACTGATCCGTCGCCTCACGATCCTCGCCCGGAGTGCGGAAACATTGGTCTCCGCCATGGAGTTCGGCTTCCTGTTCGACCCGATGCGGAAGCTGTTCGCGATCGGGTACCGTGTCACGGATGGCAGTCTCGACGCCGGTCGGTACGACCTCCTCGCCTCAGAGGCCCGTCTCACGAGCTTTGTCGCGATCGCGAAGGGGGATGTCCCCGTCTCGCACTGGTTCCGGCTGGGCCGTGCACTGACGCCTGTGGAACAGGATTCGGTCCTCGTGTCCTGGTCGGGTTCGATGTTCGAGTATCTGATGCCGGCGCTCGTGATGCGGGCGCCGGCGGGGAGCCTGTTGGACCAGACATGCCGGCTCGTCGTCCGCCGCCAGATCACGTACGGCGCCGAACGCGGCGTGCCCTGGGGGGTGTCGGAGTCGGGCTACAATACGCGCGACTTCGAGATGACCTACCAGTACTCGAACTTCGGTGTGCCGGGCCTTGGGCTCCGACGGGGGCTCAGCGAGGATGTCGTCATCGCCCCCTATGCGACGGCGTTGGCCGCCATGATCGATCCGGCGGCCGCGGTCCGAAACTTCCGGCGCCTCGCGGCCGGTGGTGCCAGGGGTGGGTACGGCTTCTACGAGGCCCTGGACTACACCGGCCCCAGGCTCCCGGAGGGCGCTCAGGTCGCGGTGGTCCGTGCCTACATGACGCACCATCAGGGAATGCTGCTCGTCGCGATCGCGAATGCCCTCGACGAAGGGGCGATGCGCGCGCGATTTCACGCCGATCCGATTGTCCGGGCAACCGAGCTGCTGCTCCAGGAACGGACGCCCCGGGATGTCGCGGTCGCTCGGCCGCGTGCGGAAGAGGTGGCCGCCGTCGGTGACGTCCGCGAGTTCGTGGCTCCGGTCGTGCGGCGGTTCACCTCGGCCCACGGGCCGACGCCACGTACCCATCTCCTGTCCAACGGGCGATACGCGGTGATGGTCACGACGGCAGGCTCGGGATACAGCCGCTGGCGTGACCTGGCGATCACCCGCTGGCGCGAGGACGTCACACGCGACGTGGGAGGCACGTACGTATTCCTTCGCGACGCAGCCAGTGGTGAGAGCTGGTCGGCCGGCTACCAGCCGCGTGGAGGTGAGCCGGACAGTTACGAGGTGACGTTCTCCGAGGATCGGGCGGAGATCGTCCGCCGGGATCGGTCGATCGCGGCCACCCTGGAGGTGATCGTCACGCCGGAGGACGATGCCGAGGTTCGCCGCGTCTCGCTCACCAACCTCGGGGTGAGAACCCGAGAGATCGAGCTGACGTCGTACGCCGAGGTCGTGCTGGCGCCGCCGTCCGCCGATGCGGCCCACCCCGCGTTTTCCAGCCTGTTCGTTCAGACGGAATGTGCGCCCGAGGTGGACGCTCTGCTGGCAACACGCCGGCCGCGCTCACGCGGCGAGCGGCCGATCTGGCTGGCCCACGTGGTGGTGGTCGACGGCGAGACGGTTGGCGGCCTGCAATGGGAGACCGACCGCGCCCTGTTCCTCGGCCGCGGCCGCGGGATCCGGACACCGCTCTCGGTGATCGACGGCCGGGCGCTCTCCAACACCGCCGGCCCGGTGCTCGATCCGATCGTCAGCCTCCGGCGCCGGGTGCGGCTCCGGCCGGGCACCACCGCCCGCGTCACGTTCTCGACCCTGGTCGCGCCGTCGCGCGAGGAAGCCCTGGCGCTGGCTGACAAGTACCACGATGTCACGACGTTCGAGCGCGCCGCCACGCTGGCGTGGACCCAGGCCCAGGTGCAGCTGCACCATCTCGGCATTGCGCCCGATGAGGCCCACCTCTTCCAGAGCCTCGCCGGCTCCATCCTCTACTCGGATCGGACGCTGCGGCCTTCCACGGACGTGCTCACGCGTCACACGGGCGGCCCCGCGGTCTTGTGGCCTCACGGAATTTCAGGGGACCTCCCGATCGTCCTGGTCCAGATCGACGACCCCGAGGATGTGGGGATCGTGCGGCAGTTGCTCCGCGCGCACGAGTACTGGCGGATGAAGCAGCTGGCGGTCGATCTGGTGATCCTGAACGAGCGGGCGCCATCGTATGTTCAGGAGCTGCAGGCATTGCTGCAGACGCTGGTTCGAACGAGCCAGTCGGCGGGCCCCAGCGGAGGCCACGAGCGGCGCGGCAGCGTGTTCATCCTCCGGGCGGACCGCGTGACGGCGCCGCAACGCGATGTGCTGCAGGCCGTGGCGCGCGCAGTGCTCTCGAGCCGACGCGGGACTCTGGCCGAACAGGTTGTCCGCCCGCAGCGATCCGAGGCCGCTGCGGTGTCCCTACCAAAGCGACAGCCCGCGACGCAGCCGCCGCCGGACGTCCCGCTCCCGCGGCTGGAGCTCGAGTTCTTCAACGGCATCGGCGGCTTTGCGGCGGACGGACGGGAATACATGACGATCCTCGGCGAGGGAGAGTGGACGCCGGCCCCGTGGATCAACGTGATCGCGAATCCGGCATTCGGCTTCCAGGTTTCCGAGTCGGGTTCGGGGTATACATGGTCGATCAACAGTCAAGAAAACCAGCTGACCTCGTGGTCGAACGATCCCGTGAGTGATCCGCCGGGTGAGGCGATCTATGTCCGAGATGAAGAGAGCGGCGAGCTGTGGGGCCCGACCGCGCTCCCGATTCGGGAGGAGAGCCAACCCTACGTGGCCCGGCACGGGCAGGGCTACAGTCGGTTCGACCATGTCTCCCACGGCGTCTCGCTCGCCCTTCTGCAGTTCGTGGCGCTCGAGGACTCGATCAAGGTGTCCCGTCTCACGCTCAAGAATGAGTCGGGGCGGTCGCGGCGGCTCTCTGTCACCGCATATGTCGAGTGGGTCCTCGGCCCGTCACGAAGCGCCGGTGCGCCGTTCGTCGTGACCGAGATTGACCCGACCACGGGGGCGATGTTCGCGCGCAACGCCTGGAACAGCGACTTCGGCGCGCGCGTGGCGTTTGCCGACCTCGGCGGGGCACAGGCAGCGTGGACGGGTGATCGGTCGGAGTTCCTCGGGCGGAACGGCACCCTCGATCATCCGGCGGCGCTCGAGCGACGAGAGCGACTCTCAGGACGGGTCGGCGCCGGCCTTGACCCATGCGGCGCCCTTCAGGCGACGGTCGAACTGCGACGTGGCGAGCGTGCCGAGGTCGTGTTTCTCCTCGGCGAGGCGGCGACCCGGGAGGACGCCAGGGAGTTGATCCTCCGCTACCGAAGGGGTGACCTTGATGGAGCCTTGCGTGCCGTCGTGGCGCGCTGGGACGACGTCCTTGGCACGGTCCAGGTGACGACCCCGGACCGGTCCATGGACATGCTGCTCAACCGCTGGCTGCTCTACCAGACGCTGGCCTGTCGCGTCTGGGCGCGATCGGCGTTCTACCAGGCCAGTGGCGCATACGGCTTTCGCGATCAGCTCCAAGACGTGATGGCGCTCACGGTGCCCAGGCGAAACCTCGCGCGCCAGCATCTGCTCCGGGCCGCCGGGCGGCAGTTTGTCGAGGGCGACGTCCAGCACTGGTGGCACCCACCGGCTGGTCGGGGCGTTCGGACGCGCTTCTCCGACGATCTGCTCTGGCTTCCGTACGTGGTCAGCCGGTATCTCGAGGTCACCGGCGATGGAGGCCTCCTTGACGAGATCATTCCCTTCCTCGAGGGGCCGCTCCTCGCGACCGACCAGTCCGAGTCGTATTTCGAGCCTCACGCGTCCGAACAGCAGGGCACTCTGTTCGAACACTGCGCCCGAGCGCTCGACCGCAGCCTGTCGGTCGGGAGCCACGGTCTCCCGCTGATGGGCACGGGGGACTGGAACGACGGGATGAACCAGGTGGGTTCGGAAGGGAAGGGCGAGAGTGTCTGGCTCGGCTGGTTTCTTCACACGGTTCTCTCCGAGTGGGCGAGGCTGGCCGACGAGCGCGGGGAGGCCCAGCGCGCCGAGACATGGCGCCGCCACGTTCGCGGGCTGGGAGAATCGCTCGAAGAAGAGGCCTGGGATGGCGACTGGTATCGACGCGCGTACTTCGACGATGGGACGCCGCTCGGTTCCGCTGTCAACGACGCATGCCGTATCGACTCGATCGCGCAGTCATGGGGAGTGATCTCGGGAGCCGCCGACGCAGCTCGTGCGCGGCGCGCCATGGCGGCGGTGGAGGAGCAGCTCGTGCGTCGAGCGGATGGCCTCGTGTTGCTCCTCACGCCACCGTTCGACCGCACGCTCCTGGACCCCGGCTACATCAAAGGGTACCTGCCAGGCGTGCGGGAGAATGGCGGCCAGTACACGCATGCGGCGATCTGGTCGGTCATCGCCTGGGCATCGCTCGGCGACGGAGACAAGGCCGGCGAGCTCTTCGCGATGTTGAACCCGATCAATCACGGCAGCACGTGGACCGGGATTCACCGCTACAAGGTCGAGCCCTACGTCGTCGCCGGGGACGTCTATGCCGAACCTCCCCACGTCGGCCGCGGGGGTTGGACCTGGTACACGGGGTCAGCGGGGTGGATGTATCGGGCCGGGCTCGAGTGGATTCTCGGGTTCCGCCTGCGAGGCACACGACTCGTGGTCGACCCCTGTATCCCGCGCGCGTGGCAGGGCTTCACGATCGCGTTCCGCTATCACTCCGCGCGCTATGACATCGCCGTCGAGAATCCGCGGGGTGTGACCCGGGGGGTGTCGTCCGTGGAGGTCGATGGCGTGCCCCTCGACGGCCAGGCGGGCATCCCGCTCGCCGACGACCAAAAGACACATCGGGTCCGAATCGTTCTCGGCTGAACAGCTTCAGCAGGGCGATGGTGTTTCGGCACCAGGAGGAGAGCAGCGGTAACCCATGCTCCCAGGCGTAGGCGAACGATGTTGCGATGACACACCAGCAGGAGCCCACGCGAGCCCTGCGGGCCAGCCTATTCGAGCCGCGGAACCGGGAGGACGCCTCAAGTTCGGCAACGACAATGTCTTCCAGCTCGAGCTCCGGCGGCGGGTCGAAGAGTACTTTCGAACCACCGGCCGGCGGCAACGCGACTGTTGGCAGATGTACTTGAAGACGGCGATCCTCGTCGCCGGCTTCGCAGGCTCGTATGTACTGCTGGTGTTCGTGGCTCAGGCCTGGTGGCAGGGCCTGCCGCTGGCCATGCTGCTCGGGTTGTCCGCGGCCGGGATCGGGTTCAACATTCAGCACGACGGCGGCCATCAGGCCTATTCAAACTACCCCTGGGTCAACAAGCTCATGGCCATGACGCTGGAGTTGATCGGGGGAAGTTCCTACCTCTGGCGCTGGAAGCACGCCGTCTTCCATCACACGTACGTCAATATCACCGGCCACGACACCGACATCGACCTCGGCATCCTCGCCCGGCTGACGCCGCATCAGAAGCGGCTCGCGTTTCACCGGTGGCAACACCTGTACCTCTGGCCGCTCTACGGCTTCCTGGCCATCAAGTGGCAACTTGTTGATGATTTCCGAAAGCTCATCTGCGGCCGGATCAGCAACCAGCCGTTCCCTCGCCCGAAGGGTTGGGATCTGGTGGTCCTCGTTGCCGGCAAGGCGATCTTTTTCGCGCTGGCATTCGGGATTCCACTGCTCCTCCACCCCGCCCGTGTCGTCGTATTCTATTACGGCGTGGCCGGGCTCGTGACGGGTATCGTGCTCAGTGTGGTGTTCCAGGTGGCCCACTGCGTGGAAGAGGCGGAGTTTCCGCTGCCCCGAGCGCGCACCGGGCGTATCGACAACGCTTGGGCAATCCATCAGGCGGAGACGACCGTGGACTTCGCCCGGCGCAGTCGAGTGGTCGCGTGCCTCGTCGGCGGCTTGAACTTTCAAATCGAACATCACCTGTTCCCCCGGATCAGCCACGTCAATTACCCGGTGATCTCGAAGCTGGTGGAAGAGACATGCCGAGAGTTTGGGATCAGATACACGGAGTACAAGTCATTCCGGGCAGGGATGGCGTCGCATTTCCGGTGGTTACGACGGATGGGGACGCCGGACACGACCAGATGACGTCGAAGACACACAAGGTTGAAGGCACACAAGGGCCGGGTCGAGGCCGCCGACGTCAAGCGCATCGCCGAGGAGCTTCTCGGCGCTCGCACCCCAGGCTGACCACCATCCACGCAGACGCCCGGATACTCGAGGATGGCGTGACGGGGGCCGAGGCGGAATCGAGAAAGGTCGGCGGACCATGACGAGAGACATCGGCTTCATCGGCCTGGGCAGGATGGGAGGGGCCATGGCCCGCAATCTGGCCGCGGCCGGCTACTCCGTCCACGCCTTCGACATCGACCCGGCGGCGGCCGCCAGACTCGCCGCCGCCGCGAGCGGCATCACCACCCATGGCTCGCCGCCCGACGTCGCCGCGAAGGCCGCCGTACTCTTCACCGCCCTGCCCGACGATGCGATCGTCAGGAGCACCTACCTCGGCGATCGCGGAATCCTGTCAGGGGGCAAGCCCGGCCTCATCACGTGCGATTGCTCCACCGTGAGTCCCGAGGTATCCCAGGACATCCAGGCAGCGGCCAAGGCCAGAGGCGTCGCGCACCTGGACACTCCCATGCTGGGCTCCTCGCCCCAGGCCGAGTCCGGCGAGATCTTCTTCATGGTGGGCGGCGATCGGGACAAGCTGGCCACGATCCAGCCCATGCTCGATGTGATGGGCCGGCTCACCATGTACGTCGGCCCCTCGGGCACCGGCAACCGCATCAAGCTCCTCCACAACGCGCTGGGCGCGGTCAACGCCGTGGCGGTCGCGGAGTCCCTCGCCCTCTGCGTAGAGCTCGGCGTGGACCCGAAGACATACTACGAGGTGGTCAGGAACGGCGGCGGCATGGCCTACTCGACATACTTCGACCGCCGCGCTCTCCGCGTGATCGAGGGCAACTTCGACCCCACCTTCACCCTCGAGCTCATGCTCAAGGACGTCACGCTCGCCACGCAGATGGCGGGCGCCCGCCTCCACCACATGTCCGTCCTGCGGGAGACGCTGGCCGCCTTCACCGAGGCCAAGAGTCTGGGCTGGGGCGGCCTAGACTTCTCGGGCGTCACCCACGTCATCGAGAAGCGCTTCGGTCGCAAGATCTCGCAGCCGTAAGCGGACGCGACTCGCCCAGCGTCGGCGGTTCGACGGGGAACCTACTGAACGCTGGATTCGCGTATGATATGCCGGGCGCGTCAGAGTGACCTCCGTTCGAGCGCCGGCTCCGCCGGCGCAACCCTGCTCTTGGGGGAGGCCTCGGAGGGGGCCGCCGAGGCCCCCTCCGATAACTTTACGGCCGCATGCGGTGCACGGACGGCCCCGGCTCGCGCAGCGGCGCCACCAGCTCGGCGAACTGGCAGAGGAGCGGCCGCGTGTCGCGCGGGTCGATGATCTCCTCGATCCAGAAGGTCTCCGCCGACCGGAACGGGGAGCGGAGCTTCTGGAGACGTTGCTCGATCTCGGCGAGCTTGGCCCGCGGATCGGCGGCCGCGTCGAGGTCGGCGCGATAGGCCGCCTCGATGCCCCCCTCGAGCGGGAGCGAGCCCCAGCGGCCCGACGGCCACGCGTAGCGGAAGCCGTAGCGGGCGCCGTTCTTGTGGGCCGCGCCCGCGACCCCGAAGACATTCCGGATGATCACGGAACACCAGGGGACGGTGGTCTGCCAGATTGCCGACATGGCGCGGACGCCCTGCTTGATGGTGCCCGTCTGCTCCGCCTCGAGGCCGATGAGGAAACCGGGGCAGTCCACGAGGTAGACGATGGGCAGGTGGAAGGTCTGAGCCAGGTCGACCCAGCGCTCCACCTTCTGGCACGTGTCCGCGGTCCACGCGCCGCCGTAGTGGAAGGGCTCGCCCGCCATCAGCGCCGCAGGCCAGCCGTCGAGCCGGACGAGCCCGGTGATGACCGAGCGGCCGTAGAGATCGCCGATCTCGAAGAAAGAGCCGCGATCCACGACGGCCTCGATGATCGCACGCATCTTGTAGACCTTGCGGGGATCGCGCGGCACCGCGTCGCCCAGCCACTCCTCGCGGCGCGAGGCATCATCGGTCTGGGGTCCCCGCGGCGGCACGTCATGGATCGACGCCGGCAGATAGGAGAGGAAGCGGCGCGCGCAGGCGAAGGCGTCCTCCTCCGTATCGACGGCGTGGTCCACGGCGCCCGCCCGGAGCTGGATCCGCCAGCCGCCCAGCTCGTTCTTCGTAGTGGGCGGCCGCCAGGTGCGCGGCGCCGAGCCCGGCCACGGATCCCAGCCCGAGCGCCACGCGCGGGATCGTGCCCATGTTGGCGACGACCCACTCCCAGCCCGACACGCCCGGCACATTGGCGCGGCCCGTGGTCTCGATGGTCTTGCCTGAGCCGCCGCCGCCCGAACCCTCCACCAGGCGGATCAGCGGGAGCCGCAGCTCGTTGGCCATCTGCTCGCACTGCAGGTGCTTGCCCTTGATCGTCGCGTCCGCCGAGCCGCCGCGCACCGTGAAGTCGTCGCCGCCGACCACGACATGGCGTCCGTCTACCCGTGCCCGCCCGAAGACGAAGTTGGACGGGACGAGCCTCTCCAGGTCGTTGTTCGCGTCGTAGGTCGCCCGGCCCGCGATCTTGCCGATCTCGTAAAAGCTGCCCGGATCGACCAGCCGCGTGATCCGCTCCCGGATCGTGTACCGCCCGCCCTCGTGCTGCCGCTTCACCCGCTCGGGGCCACCGAGCTCTTCGACGAACGACTCGCGGCGTCTGAGCTCGTCCATCTCCGACTGCCAGTTCATGCGCGATCATCCCCTCTGCCGCCGCCGTGGTGGCGTGCTGCTGTCGGGGGCGGCTGGGCGATGTTAGCTGCCCAGCCGCACGAATAGCAAGCCAGAAGGCTTCGACCTGGCGACTCAGAGCGCGCTCGGGGTCGGTAGTCCCCCGCTGCGCCCACGGATCGCGCGACGGCGCAGCCAGCGGGCCACCCGCCTCACGGCGGGCGCCACGAGGACGGATGAGGGGCGGCGGCGGTCCGCGCGCAGCGATGACACGAGGGCTTCTCTCGCGCTCGACGCGCGGGCCTCCGCGAGCTTCATCTCGACCTGCCGCTCCAGCACATAGATGTTCAGATCCATGAACGCCTCCGTCAACGAGTGGCCGCGATCACCCGCGCCGCGGACCCGACCGGGCGGTGCCGCGCCAGCCGCGATGCGCCGGCGACCGTCGCCGCTGACGGCGGCGCGGGCGTGAGGACGACTTGGAACATGTCCGAAGCATGGCCTGACGCAAACACCCGATCGGTGATTTGCAAGATTACCCCGACCACCGCCGGGCGATCGAGCGGCACCATCATGTGGACCAGCCAGCCGCCGCCCCAGCGCCGTTGCAGCGTGGGCGCGGCGGCCGCGCCCAGCTCACGATGGATGGCGTCGGTCAACTCGATCTGCCGAGCGTAACGC
>WNFU01005781.1_pt1 | contig 29148 bp, 29 predicted proteins | sample 5400121 | NCBI WGS metagenome assembly WNFU01 (sample SAMN13153360, study PRJNA577476) | soil metagenome | isolation source: 100 cm soil or saprolite under grassland replicate 1 | place: USA:California | collected 2016-06-15 | reverse complement strand
GGATTCGACGCTATAACCTTCGCTGCGGATGAAATCCGTCAGCGTCAGTATCAAATCTTCTTCGTCTTCAATCAGGAGAATTCGTTTGCTCATCCTTTTCCGTGTAAACAGGCAACCGGATTGTAAAGGAACTGCCGGCTCCGGCGCGGCTCCGGACGGAGATTTCGCCATAATGCGCTTGAATAATGTTTTTGACCAGACTCAATCCCAATCCGTTGCCGTGGATTTGCGCGGCTCTGGCTTCGCTGCCTCGATAAAAAAGCTCGAAGATGCAGGGCAAATCTTCTTCGGGGATGCCCAGGCCGCGATCCTGGAGCGCGACTGTAACCTGTGGTGGTTGAACGGAGCTATCTACCCCGGCTCGCAGCCCGATCCAACGACCTTCGCCGCTGTACTTCATCGCGTTGCTGAGCAGGTTTTGCAGCGCGCGCGCCAGCGCGGGGCCGTCCCCCAGCACCGGAGGTAGCGCGGGTTGAATCTCCTGGTGAAGTTGAAACCCGCGCTCGTCCAACAGCGGCTGGTTGGCCTTCGTCATTTCATCCAACAAATGATTGAGGTTCAGCGGTTGAAGGTTGTAAAGCCGGCATCCCGACTGAATCCCGGCGAATTCCAGCGTCTGCTCGACCATCTCTTGCAACTGTCGCATCTGTTTGCGAATGATCCGGCCGTAACTCTGAATCTGGTCAGGATCGCGTGTCACGCCTTTGGCGAGGTTATACGCGGCGGAGTCAATGACTGTGATCGGCGTACGCAGTTCGTGTGAAACGCCCGCGACGAAGTCCATTTGTTGTCGAGCCAGGCGCCGAGCCCGGCGCGTCGAAAGCGCCAACATTGCGACGGCGGCCGCGAACAGGATCAAAATACCGTAGCTAAGCAGTAAATTCTGGCGGCGCGCTTGCGCCACGGCGGTCTCCAGTGAACCGGAGCGATGTCGCAGGTGCAGGCGCCAAAGTCCATCCTGTTCATTCGCCTCCGGCAACCCTATTCTCATCACCTGCATTATCGGGAAGACCGAAAAAAAGCTCTATGAAGGGGGATGTCAAGAGAAAATTCTTCCCCTAACCCGGCGGTCAGGTCTTTTTTCCTGACAGCCAGCCCCGCGATATTGGTGGAACCTCGGGCCGTGGCCGGTCACGCTCTTTGTCAATTCAAGCAATGCGAATCACTCGGGCTGTGGATTCCGCAATCCCTTGCCGGATGCTGCTCATTTGGCAACCACGGTTCTATCTGTGACTCGAGGCCGATTGCAATTTCAGGTCATCCGCGGGGGACTATAGTGGGGGCGTGGCCTTGATGGCCCAGCTTTTTTTTTGAGACTCTCCCGCGACCTGTGATGCGGTCAGCTCCGTGAGCCTTCGCATCGCAGCTTGTAGCAGCAGCTTGACAAAGCTCTTTCTCGGCTCAATCACGACTCAGTTCTGAGCGGTGATTTTCTTGGGATCGTATTTCTCCTTGCGTTTCCAGAGTGTAAGAGTGATGGCCGCCAGTTTACGCGCCACCGAAACTCGAGCCAGCGCCGGTCGTGTTCCGCGCTCGACCAATCGCTGGTAGTAAGCCCGAATCTCCCCGCGGTGTAAGGCGCTTTGAGCCGCGCCTTTGAAAACCTGTTTGAGCCGTGGGTTATGATTCCAATTCAAGCCACGGGTCGAGACCTTATGAGATTTGACGATTCTTCCCTCGACCTCTTTGTAGTCAGAGCTTGATTTGGTGACCACTGCCAGCCCGATATAAGGCCAGAACTGCCGCTTGGTACGGAAGCGATCCGGCGTGATGGCAATCGCCAGCAACTCTCCGACGCGAACCGCGCCGAATCCTGGCACTGAGGCCAGGATCGGGTAGTCAGGATGCTTGCGCGCCTGCTCCAGGAATCGACTCTTGGCCTGTTTGCGCAGCTCTCTGAGCGATTCGATTTGATCGAGCAGAGATTCGGCGCGGAATCGAGCCGCCTCATCTGAGAGCCTGGCCAGATAGTCGGCGCGCCGCTCCGGGCGATAGATTTCCGTGCCCGAAGAGTCGAGCCCGCGCCCCCGATAGATGGCCTTCAGGCGGTTCTGTGCGCGGGTGGTGTCTTCGACCAGATTCTTGTAGGCGCGACACAACTCCTTGAGTTTTTGCTGCTCACAATCGCCCTTATAGACGGCCTTAAGCTCGCGCATCCGCAGCAGACGGGCGAGCGTTTCGGCATCGTCGTCATCGGACTTGTTGACATCGCCGATCAGCTTGTTGTGGCGCGGATCGCAAACCGTCACCTCCGCGACCAAAGGTTTGAGTAGTTGATACAACCAGGCGGAGTGAGCGCCTTCTTCGAAGACCACTTCGACTCTGCCGCTCAGACCGCGGAAGAAATCGCGGAAATTTTCGGCCTTAGTTTTAACCTGCGTCCGACTCTCAACGTGGCCGGCCGCATTGAGAACGACAATCACGGTAATACCTTTGTGGACATCCATGCCCACATACTTGACACTATTCATGGGACGCCTCCTTGCTGTTGATAATCTTGGTTGTCGCTATTCAAGATTACTATCAGCGGGGCGTCCCTTCATATTACGTGGGGGAGATGCGCATCAGACTTCCCATATCCATCACTGACCGCAGTCAGATCACCAACCTCCCCGTAGACATTCAAATTCTTAAGGGGAGAACGACCTGGCGCAATCCGCCTTCCATCTTTCTGATCCTGAACGATTTCGACCATCTCCCACGCTTTTTTTTCGGTCTCCGGAACCCCGGCTACCATTAGCCCGGGGCCTTTCGCTTTTCAGTAATTAAGGCCTGTTCGAATTCAGAAGTTCCAGGGCCTTCGCGAGGCCTGGATCCCGGCCGGCCGACAGATCCGCGGCGGTCACCGGCGCGAAGAAGTCGGGGGCGACGCCGATGGTGTTGATAATCTCCTTGTTGGCGCTGAGCGAGTAGACCTTGGGCAGGTCCAGGCTACTCCCATCTTCCAGCGCATAGGGAGCTGTGGGGCCAGATGCTATGCCAGCGGTACGCGTCCCAACCAAGGGGCCGAGGTGGAGATCCTTAACCGCGCCGGCGAAGATATCGCACGCCGAGGCGCAAAACCGGCTGACGAGTGTAACCACAGGCAGGTTCAGTAATTGCACTGAGTCGTCTGTGCGGGTCTCCGTGCAGTGACCGTTTGCGTCACACCGGTATTCGATGACCTTGCCATGCGCCAAGGCGCCGAGTAACCTGTCGGGCCCGGAGCCCCCCCCATTGCTGCGCAGGTCGATAATGAGGCCACGCAGTTGGGCGCTTTTACGCATCTCCGCGATTGCGGCAAGCATCTCGTCGACGGACTGCTGGGAGAAGCCGGGGAGATTGACATAAGCTATGTTGCCGTCCAACAGCTTAGGGAGGTCCGGAGTTGGTGACATTGGCGCCGGCGTCACCGAAATATCGAAGGTGGAGTCGGTGGCGGGTCTGTGCAGTGTGAGATTGACTGGCGTGTTTCGTTTGCTCTCGGTGATCCATTTAACAGCGCCCTCTGACAGCGCTCCATTAACATATGGCGGCGCGCCGTTTATCGCTACGATTTCATCGCCCGCTCGAACCCCGGCGCTTTTGGCCGGGTCTGTCACGGCGGCGACGTAGAGCGGCGCGCTCGCCGCCGGATCCTGAGTAAAGAAACCCTGGGTGCCGGACAAGGTAATGCCGCTGAAGTTCGCGGGAGGCGCTGAGCGCTTCCATCCCACATGGTTGGTATTGAGGCTATCCACCATGGTGCGCATCGTGGCCTCCGCAATCGCCTGCCTCACCTCAGGGTCGTCCGGCAGCTTGGCCGTGATCTGTTGGTACACCTGGCTAAACGCGGCTATATCGTCGTCGACCTTGCCCGTGAACGCCGGCGGCATGGCGCGCCTCTGGTCAAGTCCGCGTCGTTGTAGCTCCTGGGTGAGGCCGGCGAAGGCGGCGGTCAGCAGCGAACGATTATTCAAATTCGGCCCGTCGAAGAAGTTGTCGAGAATGCAGTAGTACGCCTGCCCGATTGTAGTGATCGTGGTCGGCTTCTCCTCCGGCGGCGGCGGGGGCGGTTGTGTGGGGTCCAGCGGCGGCCGCAGGTAGCATGCCGGCGGCCGTTTAGCTTGGTTATGACTGCTGGGCGCGCCGTATCCGGTGAGAGTGGTCGAGGTGGCCGGCGCGGCCGCGCTGAGAGCGGTCGAGGCAACCAGCACAACCGAGACGGCGAACGTTATTTTGTTCGTCTTAAAGTTCATTTTAAGGTTCATTCGTTTATACTCCTTTAGTGTTACTACCAGTGTTATTATGTTAAGTGTTATGCGCCGCGAGGTATTCCCTGCCCTAGAGCCGGAGTAAGACTAAACGCCAGTCTAGGTGAAAAAGATAATTGAATCCCATTGTCGCGTCCTTGGCGGGTAGGGCGCGCGATCAATTATCATTCGGTCTTTTTACTCTTTTTTCCGGCTCAACCTTGGGCGTCCCAGGAGTTCCGGTTCTGAAGCCGAAGCCTCTTTCCTCAATCTTGTAATCAGCGGGGGCCTGAAAAAGCGACGGATCAGGTTCGCTGCGGGCAATATTTGTCAGCCGATAGGTGGTTTCGCCAGTGCGCGGATCGCTCTTTTTGACCAACACGACGGTTTGCAGTTCCGGCGAATACCATAGCTCGTTGATCGTAACAATGGGGCGGTCATTGCCGATCTTGCCGACGGGTATAGTGAAAGTGACGCGCTTGCCTTCGGCTACAACTCCCTCGATGGTCTGCGCGCCCAACGATTCCTGATTGACCTCAGTTCCACCGGGCCGGTTGATAACTCCATTCCCCGCCGAAATCGGAACGCCCGGCGCGCCGGCGCCGGCTTCAGCGCCATTGGCCGCTTTCAGTTTCAGTTTATCTTTCATTTTCGCCTTCAATTCTGCGCCCGCCTTCACATCTCCACTAAGGTTGAGCGCCTGAAGTGTCAGCATCCTATGCGCGGTCTTCGAATTTGAATCGAGGCTGTAACCGACGCCGGATACCGGATCATTGATGAAGATCATGACCGGAGCCTCTACGGAGACCGCCCACGGCCCCTCCATCTTCATCGCCTGCTCGCGGCGCGTGCGGCCTGCGCTATCGCGATAAATCCTGGCCGAGGAGTTCCGAACAATCCGATTGCCGTCGCCCAACGTCTGGATCGTTTCGGTGACGGCGTCCGCCGAATACGGCGCGTCTTTGACCACCTCGTCGTCAAAGCTGAACTCATTGTGGATGAACCCAATCTGAGGCGCGGCGTATGCGACTTCCTGACCGGGAGCGGCAAACGCGATATGAAAAGTGGGTTCCGGCGGAGGTTCGCCGATCTGGAAGACGATATTCGGAATCCCCGGCTCCTGCCAGGCAGTCGATTTCGTTTCCTGCTTTTTATCTTTGCTTTGCGCAATGACCTCCACGCTATTGGTGAGCATCGAGAACGCGCAGAGCATCGCCATCAACAATTGTTTCTTTCTTCTCATAAGTTCCTCTCTTATTGGTTAATAGACCAGCCGGATTGCGCGCCAGCCCGTCATTGCTGATGAGCCTTCATGTCGCTACAGCGCCCCCCGGAAAAGAATGAAAATCAACCACGAAGCGACGAAGAACTTGAATGAAGAACAGAAGAAACCTTCGCGTTCTTCGTTTCTTCATGGTTGATTTTCCGCAGGAGCGCATCGGCCTTGATCGTTTCATTCGCGCGTCATTCGCGCGCTCCTGACGCTCTTGGGCTTTGTCCCCGCGCAGCCGCCGCTTCAACAGCGCGCGCAGATGATCCCTCAGATAAGGAAGCAGTTGGTTAGGGTGAGGTAAGAACTATGTAAGAAGTGTAAAAAGAATGACCGTCTTCAGCCTATAAATTTATAGCCCAGGCCGTGAATGGTGAGTAGATATCGTGGGCGCCGCGGATCAGTTTCGATCTTCTGGCGCAGTCCGGCGACGTGGACATCGACTGTCCGGGTTGTGACCATCGCGTCATAACCCCAGACTTCGTCGAGCAACTGATTGCGCGAGATCGTCGCGCCGCGATGGCGAATCAGATAACAGAGCAATTTGTATTCACGAGGCGGCAGGTCGATCGGGGCGCCGTTGCGAGTCACTTCGGCTCGCAGCGCATCGACGCGGATCTCCCCAAACTGATAGACCTCCAGCGCCGGGATCGGGGGCGAATAGGGAACGCGGCGTAGCAAGGCTTCAATCCGCGCCAGCAATTCAATGGGCTCGAAGGGCTTCACCAAATAATCGTCGGCGCCGAGCTTCAGTCCGAGCACGCGATCTACCACCTGACCACGCGCCGTCAGCATCAAGAGCGGTGTTTTTATTCCTTGCCCGCGCAGATCGCGGCAAATGTCGAACCCATTCTTCTGCGGCAACATGACATCAAGAATGATCAGGTCGAATGGTTCGCCTAGCGCTCGCGCCAGCCCCGTTTGTCCGTCGACTGCCGTCTCCACCTGATAACCTTCACGTTGTAAACGATCCGTCAGGGCGACAACCAATCCGACCTCGTCCTCAATCAATAGAACACGTATGTTCATCCGATTCCTCGATGGATACTCCATCCATAGCCGATAGGCTTGGATGGAGAGGAAATCGAGACCGGATGTGAGTTGAAGGGCTTTGCCCTTCGACGAACATACGGTTGTTGTAACCGCGCCATCCGGCCTGACGTATAAAACTTTGCGCCTAAAGGCACTGCCTCTGGCAGAGAACAGTTTCTAGGCGCTTTAACTAGCGAATCGGGCATGAGAGCCGTAAGGCTCTGCGGAGAACAATCAGGCGTGTGGAAGATGCCCACGTGGATTCTTCCAGTCTCCGCTCCCCCTTCTGCTGGGCCGCGATCAATAGTGATCTTGAGATTCGCCATCTGATCGTCAACCGGCCCTAAGCAGTCCGTTCCCGGAAGTCTCTTCCGGGCGTGAATACGAAACTTGGAACTGCAAGCTCCATCTATAACGCGCTAGCGTTTAGATGGAGTAGTTGACACTTACATTCTTTACTTCGTATTGTTGCTGTGAACGTTCTCAGATGGCGCCGGGAGGTGTAATGTAAAGACGCTGCCTTGACCCGGCGCATTCTGAACCGTGACCTCGCCGCCGTGAGCCGAGACAATGCGCCGAACGAGGTAGAGCCCAAGCCCGTTGCCCGGAATTTGCGCCGCGGCGGCGGCCGCCCCTCGCTTGAATGGTTCGAAGATGATAGTGCGCTCTGCCGGCTCGATTCCGATCCCGTGGTCCTCGACGCGGATTTGCACCTCAGTCTGCCGGCTCATTGGCCAGGGTTTGAGCCGGGGCTTTCGAATGACCTGTGCGCTGACTTCGATCTGGCGGCTCTCTCCGCTGTATTTCACGGCGTTGCTGATCAAGTTTTGGAGGGCGTTTCCCAGCGCCGCGCGATCTCCCCAGACTTTCGGCAGTGGCTTTGCGATCGTAGTTTTGACTTCGAAACCGGCAGACTGCCACTCGGCTCGGCAGGCGTCGAGGGCTGAGGCGACCAACGCTTCGACTTCGACTTCGCCAAATTGATACGGCTTGCGAATCATCTCCGCGCCGGCGAAATCCAGGACCTGCTCGATCGATTGCGCCAATCGCCGTCCGGCATCGTAAATCAGACGGCCGTACCTTTCGACTTGCTCCGGGTTACGGATCAGTCCGTCGGCCAGATTGGCGCTCGTCAGACAAACCACCGAGACGGGCACGCGGAGCTCGTGCGAAACCCCGGCGACAAATTCGATTTGCTGGCGAGCCAATCGCCTGGCGCGATGCGATGAAACATAGATCAGCGCGGCGCTGGCGGCCAGCAGCAGCAGAATGCTGAAACTGACGAACAGATTCTGCCTCCGCAGCTTCTCCACGGCGCCGTTCAGCGATCCGGCGCGATGTTTTACCAGCAACTGCCAGGAACCGGGCTCTCTCGCCACTGGGAAGCCGGGGGGCGGGTGGGCGACTAAGGCTCCCGAAGATGCGGCGTTGATGAGGTCAATTCTCGGCCGCCCCGAGTGATCAGGGCTGGCGCGCTGGCTGATGTGCAAGCCGGGATGATCAAGGCTCCGCCGACCGGCCGGTGTGCCCACGCCCACTGGAGAGGCGATTTCAAAGGCGAAATTTTCCACCAATTGCGGCCGCAAAGTCAGCATCGCGCCGGAAGCATCTACTTCTGAGGCTGTCAGCGGTGTCGAAGCTGTCGAATAAATTATCTTCGCCGGATCAGTCTGACTGATGATCGAAAGCTGGTATTCAGACGCGCGCGCCTCAGCGCCAGCGCTGAAATACCGCTTGGCAAGCTCGGGAATAAACTCGCGCCGAATGTATTCAGAATCGAGCCGCGCCACGATATAACTGAGTGTGTCCCGCTCAGGCAAATTGAGAGTGAACGCGGGGAGTAGGGGAGGCGCCTCCAGGGTCTGCGGAGTGACCGCCTGGAGCGGGGGAGATATCTCTTCAGGCGGCGGAACGACCGGAATGAGCAAGAGTGGCGCATCCGCAAACACCTGCGGAAAGAGCGACTCTCTGAAACGGTCTGGAAGCCGCAGCCCCTGCCGCTGCTTTTCCATTTTCTGCCGGAGCAACTGCAACTCGGCAGGCGCGCTAGAAGGCGCGAATGTCTTGGCAGCCGGATCGAATTGCTTGACATGGAGTTGTCCTTCGCCGCCTTCCGAGACCAGAAAGAGAGCGTTGACAAGTCGCGGATGTGGGGATTGCTTGACCCAGCGGGCGTAACGTTCGCCGAATTGAGCCCATTTCCGGCTCCGTAGTGTCGCGCCATCCATCCTGAACGCGACCCAGGCGCGCGCAAGCTCACGGTCGAAGTCCTCGCAGAAGCGCGCAACGCTAGTCTGCAAGGCCGAACTCATTCTGACACGCTCGCCGGAACTGAGCCGGCTTAACCAGTGATATTGCAGCATAGCCAACAGCCCAAGTAGCGCAAATGAGCCGATGACGACAAGCAATGTGGGTAGCGAACGGTAACTGCGGACGTCTCCCATGACCGGGTTACCATACCATGAATGCCCGCCTTCCGGATTTGGTAGACCCGTAATTTTACATATCTTACAAATTGTAGAAACCTAAAAATCTGACAAGCGGGCGGCCAATTGCGGAAGTAAGACTTTTGCTTGTTGCTCGGACAGACGATCGATTTTCATGCCTGCTTCTTGATCTCGACCAACCAGGCGATGGCGTTCAGGTCGTTGAACACGACATCGGCGGGACTGATTCCACACTCAATGAGGTTTGATAACATGCCGTCTCGCGTCCACCTTACCGACCAAAAACCTTCCGCAGTCGCCACAAACCGCATTCCCGGAGGCGTCACAACATGCTGGTTCGGATTGAGAAATGAGGGCCATGGTCAGAGTGATGTATTAACATTGTAAGAAATGTGTAAACCTTGTAAGAAATGTAAAATCAGAGAGGCCTGCTTCTTTGCGCTTGGAAAGCCGTGCTAGACTAGCAGCAATGAAGTCGAGAGGGAAATATCATTTAGCATCGCTCTTGATAATCATTGGGTTGGTCCCGCTGGTCGCGCTGCTCGCAGCCTTGCAGTACAAATGGCTAGGACAGATAAGCGAGAGCGAGAGAGAGAAAAAACGTATTACCCTGCAGAAGGATGCGCAACGCTTTGGCGAAGACTTCGACCAGGAAATTACTCGAGCCTACCTTTACTTTCAGTCAAATGGTGATGATTTCAACCGCAATAACCTGGGGAATTTTTCTGAATACTATGATCGCTGGGCGAATCAAACTCCACATCCACAACTAGTCAGCAATATCTGGTTAGTGACAATGGAAGCTAAAAAGGCAGTGGTTTCCCTCAGATTACTGGAAAACACTGGCCCGGTAGCTTTCTCTGAGGCGCTCCCGAGAGCGGTCGTGGGATCTAAAATGGCTCGAACTGTCTTACGGCTGAGAGATGAGAAAGGAGCCGGGCCAGTCCACACTAGAGGCAAGTCCGGGGCGATATTCTTTACCAGCGGCGGCTATGTCGGTTCCGGCATCCACGTCAACACAGATGTCGATAGAGGCTCTATCGGCCTCGACACCCTGCAAGCTTTTCATATTTCCCATTTCAATCGAGAAACCGGACGATTTGAAGCGACTGACTGGCCTGCCGAACTGGAAAGACTACGACAACGTCTTGAAACTGAGCGTAAAAACGGCTCGCCGGTCTATACTCTCCAACACAGCGTGCTCAAGACGGTTGACGAAGACTCCCTATCATTAATCATCCCAGCCTATTGGTATCCGCCTTACTTCGATCCACTTTCACAGAGTAAACACCCGCCCGGAGCGTCCAATCCTTCATATAAGTTTGTGGTCGTAGCTCTAAACATCAATTACATTAAGGATGAACTCATTCCGGCTCTGGCCCGTCGATATTTTGCAGACGGGTCGGCTGCGGGAGGCCTTGAATACAACCTATCTATCATCAGCCGTCTTAACCCTCACTCTCCTATCTTCGCTACGGATCCTCAAGCGGCAAAGGATGCCGCCGCTTCAGCTGATGCGACAACAAACCTCTTTGGAGTGCGATTCTCGATGTACAAAAATAGAATCGAGAGCGCCGGCTTTGGGCCGCCATTGCTGAGATTCAGGAATCCGCCATCCGACGGCCCCGTTGAAGTCGGCGTCGTCGGCGCGTCCATTCCGCCAATGCCAATGCCGATGCCAATATTTAAGGATTCGCAATCCGAAAGCGCTACTGCCAAAGCTGCCAATGAGACCAACGACCAAATGAAGAACGGGGCGATCGTTCTATCTCATGACGATTTACACTGGCAATTGTTGTTGAAACATCGCGCCGGGTCGCTGGATCTGGCCATCGCCAAAGCTCGACGCCGCAATTTGGTAATCAGCTTCGGCATTCTCCTGCTTTTAGTCGTCAGCGTAATCATTGTCTTCGTTTCGTCGCATCGAGCGCGAAGACTTGCCCGACAACAGGTTGAATTCGTCGCCGGAGTCACACACGAATTGAGAACCCCGGTGGCGGTAATCGGCATGACAGGCTCCAACTTGGCCTATGGCAGAATTCGGGATTTTCAGAAGGTCAAGCAATATGGCGAGTTGATCCAGGCGGAGGGGAGGCGGCTGGCGGAGATGATCGAGCAGGTCCTCAGTTTTGCCGGAGCAGACGCTAAAACCTCAAGTATGTCGCGTGTGACTGTCGACGTCGCCGTGATCATTGATAATGCGCTGGGCGCAATGCGTCCGCAGATGGAGGAAAAAGGTTATGTCTGTCTCAAGGAAATTTCTCAAGACCTTCCGCAAATAAACGTTCATGCAAGATCTATCGAGCATGCCGTTCAGAATTTGTTGAGTAATGCGGTGAAGTATAGCGGAGAATGTCGTCATATCGAACTCAGAGCTCAACTGGCAAAAAGCAGGTATGGCGCTGAGGAGATCCGGATCACAGTTCAAGATTATGGGTTAGGAATCAAACCTGATGAGCTGCCCGAGATCTTTGAGCCGTTTCGTCGAGGGCGCGAGGTGATTGAGATGAATATTGCAGGGACCGGATTGGGTTTGAGTTTGGTGAAGCGAATTATGGAGACTCATGGCGGACGAGTCAGCATTGACAACGTATATCGACAGGGCAGCGCTTTTACACTCCATCTACCGACCGTCAGAGAGGGAGCGAACGGTCAATAAAGCAATCGGAAATAGAGGCTTATGAAGAGGCGCATCTTGTTGATTGAAGATGAGAACGGGTTACTGGTGTCGTTGACTGATCTGTTGACCGATGAGGGGTACCAGGTGGAGACAGCTCAGGACGGAGTGACAGGATATCAACGAGCCGTTAATGAGCCGTTCGATCTGATTATTCTTGACATCAAGCTTCCACGGAAAAATGGTTTCGATATATGCCGCGACTTGCGGAGAAAAGGAATTGACGCCCCTATCCTGATGTTGACCGCGATGGGACAAGTTGTCGATCGGGTCTTGGGTCTAAAGCTCGGCGCGGACGATTATTTAGTTAAACCCTTTGAACAGATCGAGCTGGTCGCTCGAATGGAAGCCTTGCTCAGACGCGTTCCCAACGCGGCGTCTGTTGTATCATCTCCGGAGATATATCGGTTCGGGCTGGTTCTGATCGACTTTCGCTCCGGTGAAATCGAGCGCAACGGATCGCAGATTGTGTTAACTGCGCTCGAGTACAAACTAATGCGTTATTTCATCGAGCATCGGGCGGTGGTCGTCTCTCGTAATCAACTGCTTGATGAAGTATGGGGGTACGAGGCGATGCCTTCTACAAGAACGGTAGATATGTCTATTTCCGGTCTTCGCCAGAAAATAGAAATGAACCCCAAGCGCCCCGAGTACCTGCTGACGGTACATGGATTAGGCTATAAATTCGTAGGTTGAAGAAGAGAGAATACGAAACAAACGAAAAGGCAAAAAAATTTCGTTTGTTTCGTATTCTCTCTTCCTCTCATGTGCGAACGTTTCATTGAACACGACGATCTATTGGGAACGCTTGTCTGTGGCTTCAATAATTGGGCCACTCGGCGTAGTTGGGGGCTGCTGCGCGATCGAGCGACGATCCTGCTCGTCTGCGGCCTGGGCGCGGAAGATAACGTCTTCTATGCTCTGCGTGAGGCCGGATTGCTGTGTGCCGGCCAGATGCGCGAGGTGGTCTTCAGGGGTGATCTCAACGGGGCGGATGATATGTGGTGTGACGGTGATGACGATGTCACTCTGGCTTCGCGTCTGGTTAGGCGCCGAGAAAAGGCGGCCGAGGATCGGGAGCATCCCGATCACCGGGATTGTGGCGCGGCTGTCGCCCTTGTTGTCCTGCTTGACGCTGGCGACTACGGCTGTGATCCCGTCTAGGACGCGCGAAATCGTCGTCAGTGAACGTTTGGTGAATGAGGGGGTTAGTGTAGAGTCGGAGCCGGAGGCCTCGACATTGCTCGATTCGAGCTTCATCTTCACCTGCACGTAGCCTTCGTTGGTGATCACTGGAGTGACATCAATGACGAGGCCGACATCACGATATTGAATGTTATCAACCGTGTTGTTGTTGTTGTTCCCCGACGTATTGGCGCCGTTGAGGAAGGTAGTGCCTAAGCGGATCGGCACGCTGCGGCCCACGACGGTCTGATTTTGCTCACCGTCCAGCGCGTGAACTTGCGTGCTCGCGAGCAGCTTCGAATTGCCTTTGGACTGCAACAGACTAAGTGAGGTCAGCGGCAACCCGATGAGCGCTCCTGAAGTTCCAATGAACGCCTTGTTTCTGCCTGGAGCTCCTTTCCCCTCCAGGTAACTTGAAACACCGCCAAGGTTGTTGAGACCTAATGAGTTTTCGGCGCTCTGGGGCGCAATCTGGTTGCCGATTTGGAGCGAGGCAGTGTTGGAGACTTCGTAGATATCCACATTGAGGATCACCTCGGACCGGTTCTTGTCGAGGCTGTCGATGAGAGCCTGAGCCACCGCGAGTTCGGAAGCGGTGGCGCGCACGACCAATGCGTTGAGCTGCTTGCTGACGTTGACCTGCCGCTGGGCGCCCAGATTCGCCTGTACGAGGGCGCGGGTCTCGTTGATATCGGCATTGCTTAAGTAGAAGGTCTTGACCAGCAACGTCTCCAGCCGCTGGCGATTGGCCGGATTGTCGGCGTAGATCATGATCGTGCGCCGATCAACCTGCACAAAGATGAGTTTGTTTTGCAGCAGAAGCAGGTCGAGAGCTTTGGCAAGTGTGATATCGGTGAGCGTGAATGAAAACTTGTTGGTGTCCTTAAACGACTCGTCAAAGATGACATTGAGGTTGAGCTGGCTCGCGAGATTGGCGATGACCAGCTTGAGGCTCGTCCCCTCCTTGAATTTGATCTGTTGTAAAAGATCGCCCCTCGACTGCGGCTGAGGCGTGCGAATCTCGTCGCTGACCCGCACGATGGCGCCAGTCCGCGGATTATAGCGAGATGGCGCGCCCGACCCGGTCTGCGCTTTCTGTTGCTCGATCATGCGCTTCATCTTGATGCGAGTCGTCTCATTGGTCGGGTCGTAGGTGGAGGCTAGCGCATAGGCGTGATACGCGCCGGCATAATCGTTTTTGGCTTCGAGCAGATCGCCACGCGCGCTGAACATCAGTGAGGCCATTTGCATGGCGCGGAGTAGACGCAACCGGTACTCGGCATTGTCCGGCTCGGCGGCCACGGCGAGCGCGTATTGTTGCGCCGCGAGATCCCATTGCTCGGCGGTTTCATACACAACGCCTTCCTTGAAATTTTTCTTGCCCGCCTTGCCTCCAGCAAAACACGTGCTCGGGAGACTGAGGCAGATCGCAAGCGTGAGCGCAAGTGACATCCGTGCGGCAGAGTACGTTTTCATGACTACCTCCAAATATGGTTCTGCTTTTAAAACTTGAACCGTGATGCGCGACCAATGGTTTTATCGGCGAGCGGCGCCACAACTGTCTGCTCAGAGATGTCTCCCGGCAGCAATGGCCGCTCGGGCAACGTGTAATTCAGGTCCACATATTCCCCTCCGCGAAAGATAGTCAGGTTGACGGTTTCGCCGACTCGCAACTCCGCCAGCGCGGCGATGATATTTTCGGGAGTGGTCAGCGGCGCGCCATTCAACTTAGTGATGATGTCACCTCCGAGAAGGTATTCGTAACCGGCGATCGTCAACTCCAGCTTTCCGCCGCGCAGGTCAACTTGCTCGGCAGGGCTGCCCGGCTCCGCCACCTCGACCAGAAAGCCGACCTCCAGCGGGATGCGGAGCCATCTTTGCAGAATGTGATCTATGAATTGCCCATGAAAACCAAGCCAGGGACGGATGAGGCGGCCTTGTTGAACGAGCGACGGCAACACCTCCTTAGCAATGTTGATCGGGATCGCCAGTCCGATGTTCTGAGCGTTAGGAACAGTTGCGGTCGTGATGCCGACGACTTCGCCGCGGCGGTTGAGCAGCGGGCCGCCTGAGTTGCCCGGGTTGATCGGCGTGTCGACCTGGATCAACGGTTGCCGTAGCGTGAAGGATATCGGTGGTAGAACCCTGTTGATCGCCGAGACGATCCCGCGGGTCAGACTATGATCCAGACCGAGGGGACTGCCCAGCGCCAGCATGAGTTTGGGGATACGCAGTACGGCAATGTCTAAGATCGGGTCCGCGCCGATGAGCCGCGCCGGCAGGTCAGTGCCGTCATTGAGCCTCACGACCAGCGACTGACGGCCAAAGACGACGTGGGAGTTTGTCAGCACCAACCCCTCCGGATCGATGATGAAGCCCGAGCCGACCGAGTGTTCGACGCGCTCGGTTAAGCTATAAGGGTTGATCGATACCGCGTGAATTAAGACCACCGCCGGGGCGACGCGCTCATAGATTGCGGTCGCCATCTCGGCATACTCATCCTTTCGCCCTGACTCTTGTTCCTGACAATCAGGTCGCGGCTCGACAAGAATGTCGACGCGCGACCGCGACACAGAGGCGGTTGCTGCGATTTTTCCGACCAATATCAACATGGTCAGCGCGACTAACGACGCACAGCGCAATTGGGCGCTTCTCTCAATGCTCATAAGATTCTCCGATAAACGAAACTCTTCTTTCGCTGACAGGGCCGGTGACGCAAGACGTTCTTGCGTCACCGGCCCTGTCGCCACGGGGAGACCGGCCGGTCAGAACCGGATAACAAATCCCGCTGATGGTTGCGCCGTATGTGTGGTCGGGCCGGACATGAGTGATGCCGACCCAAAGTCAGGCCGCTTATAGACGAGCCCCCGGTATTGGAATCTCAAAGCAAAGCGTCGAGTAAGGTTAATGTCGCCGCCGCCGCCATAAACGAAGGCTGCCTTCGTCTGTAGATCACTCCCTAACAGAAATCCTCTCGTGTTGCCGGTCGTGTTGCCGGTTTGATCAAATGTCAGCGCTCCCATCCCTGCCAGGGCGTACGGACTGAACCCAAAAAAACTTCGTGGGGAGGTCACCACCAGTGCGCCCGTAGTTTGGTGCATGTTGGTTTGAACGTTTAACCTGCCCGTGGATGTGAAGTTCTGAAGCGTGTTGCGTGTGTAGCCGTAGCTGCCGTCGGCGGCGAGCCAGCGGTTGAAGTGGAAACGATAACTGACCAGGAGGCCGCCCGAATCGGTTGTGTGTTGTCTGATTCCATTTCCTTGGGAATCCTTAGTCAAAAAGCCTGTCCCCTGCGCGCTCACCTCATTCCGTAGCAGTTCCTGGGCAATGGACGGTGAGGTGAACAACAACGCTACGAACAAACCTGTAACTAACATCTTAAGTCGTATCATTTTCCTTCTCCTTGCTACTGATATTGATAGCTAATGTTCGAAATTGAAAAACAAGCGAGTGGAAGAGGACTGCGGCCTCTTCCACGAGTTAGGGGGTAGTAATAGATTGCGGCCGGCCTCACGTTCACGGCGCCAGGACGACGATGGCTACACTCGAAGCCCCTCCGCCTTTCTTCGCCATATCGCGCTCGACTGACCGTTCGGCGCCTGACTTCAATAATTGACGCCCGTCGTCGGACCCCGGCTCCCAGATCTGGAAAAGGAAATAGGTCTCCTCATAACGATGGAAGAGCAATAGCGCCGTTTCCGGGATCTCCTTACCACGAACTGGCATCGTTAAACTCACGCACGCCTCCTGACCGTCCTCGCTGCGAATTAGGAGCGCATCTTGAAAAATACGCTCGACGCGGTAGACGCCGGCGGGAAGAGTTTTATCCCTGATCGAGAAATCAAAGGGAATCTTCACCTTGCTGATCAGTGTCCTGTTTTGCGCATAAACTGAGATTGCTGAGAGTGAGAAGATAAGACTCAACAATATGGATACGTTGAAAGCTAGCTTTTTCATTAGACCTCCTTCTGGTCTGCTTGAATATGGCCGTCGTATCTGACCGGCCATCTGGTGATGTATAAAGTAAACGGGACTTGCGCCCCATTCACTAATGGGTCGGACTATCGCGGTATTCCGCGATGGTTGTGGGCGGGTTGTAACACTCCTGTGTGATAGTTCGTGAGTGCGCGCAATTCGGTGTTGCGCGCGTGCGGGAGGTTTTTCCGGCGGGTGCTGACTGAAAATGATGTCGAAAGTATGATCTCGGCGGAATGGTCTGACCTTCTTTTCCTGATTTGATTCCGATGTCAATTCATCCCACTACTGAAACCGCGAACGCGCCTGCGCTCGCAGTTGAGAACATAGCGGATTCAATAGTAAATTTGGTTAGGATGAGGAAAAAAGATTGTAAGGAATGTAATTCCTCATCTTGATCAGCGGATCTTCACTCCCCGGACTTCGGCAATCTCGGTTTTCAGGCGGCGCACACCCGTGCGTATTTGGCACATGGCAACGATCCTTAATCACTGAAAAGTGACGGGTGAAAGCCGCTTGTGACGCTAAAACTCGCATGAATAGCCTGTTTGGCGCAATTGTTGGCCTAGAATCATTGAAAAATAGGCCCTTTTATGAACTGGCTTTCTGAAAACCTGCATTTTTATTGATGTTTTGAAGCCAGAGAAATTCGCGCCGGTGTATTTCCGTTCTGGCTTAAAAAAATCATTTCGATCAATATTCACGGGCATCCGAGCGATTTGATAGGCTCGCGCCCGTCACTTTTCAGTATATTAGAACGACGGCGATCCCCCGAAAAATCTGGGATTTTGCTGGATTTGCCAATTGCTGAGCGTGGACTCCGTAGTAGATATGAGATGCAAACCATATCTTACTACGAGGAGGCCACCCTCTATGGCAGCTTGCGCTGCTGCTCTTGACACTGTTCAGGCTGACGCTCAAGGGCGTGTTGACTCCTCTCGGCCACTGGAAGAAAGATGACAATCCCGCTGAAGTCGTGCGGGCAATGGTCGTCCGAGACGCTCTTCACTTGCTGGCGAAAGATCGCAGCTGGATCGATCCCCTTAATTCGAATGCGGGATTCAACAGCAAGGACCTCGCGCCGGCAATGGGAAGCTCATAACCGGAAGTCGACAGATCGACCGAAGTGGAGCTTCGCGCCTGAAGATGGCGCGCGGCTCGCTCATCGGAATATTCAATCGACTCGTCCGTGAACTGCCGAGAGTGAAGACGCCGTGGGAGCGCATCCTGCGCGATTTTCTTTTTCGCCACGCGCGGCGCAAACGTAGGCCCGATTTGTCACGTCCCTCTCGGTGCTGGCTCGCGCTGGAAAGCGACCTCAGAGAACGCGAGGGTGTCGATCTGCCGTTCGAGAGTGCCACGAGAGCCGCTCGAACGGGGCGCATCGCGCCCGCCGTGGACACTTCCGGCTCGATTGACGAAAGCCTTCTCAGACGTTTCGCAGCTGAGGTCGCAGCCGTGCTCGAAAAGACCGAGCCGCTGCTTCGCCTGATCGTCTGTGACGCCGATGTCCATCAGGTCTATGATTTTTCCGGACGTGAAGGCGTAAAGATTCTGCGGCGGTTCACGTTCAAGCGGGTGCGGAGGAACGGATTTCAGGCCGACCATAGTCGAAGCGGCGAAGTGGAAGCCAGATCTGCTCATCTACCTGACGGACCTGCAAGGTGACGCGGGTGAAGAACCGGCGTTTCCAGTCTTGTGGGCCGTGCCCGAAGGCAAAGCAAAACCCTCCTGGGGCAAAATCGTCGAGTTGGGGTGATGCGATGAATCATCGCCGGCCGTGGCTCCACGCAGGCCGCGCAGAAAAACGCAGCCTGCTTTAAGCGCAATCACCATGCCACAGGGGATCTGGAGTCTTACCGTCTGCGCTCGAAATCTCCTTATCGCCCCCTCACCGCCGGAGGCCCGCGCAATGATGCAGGCCACGCTCATTGCCGCTCTATAAAAGTTGAGCGGGCGGCATCAGCGCGCACAATCTGATCACCCGCCGGTTACGATGGTCGCCATGCACGTTACCTGATCACACGCGGCTTTCTTCACCCGGCGCCAGGGAGGGAACGATGTCGGACGTAGACGAAAAACTGATCGTCAAGCTCGGGCAACGAATAAATGAGCAGAATGAAATACTCCGGATGATTGCGGCAAGCCTCGAAGGCGTCGAATCACATCTGCGCCAGATCGCCGTCTCGTCAAACCCTGCTCCCAATTACCAGCGACATTTGAGCGAATATCCTACGTTTGACTGGTCATCGATCGGCGCAACCGTTCTCAATCGGGATGGCGACGGCGTGACGGTAGTCGAATGGAACGGCCAGGTCTTCACGCGTCGGTCGCCGAGTAATAAATTCGCAGAGGCGGTCTGGTTTTCGCGCCATCTTGGTCAGGATTCTGATGGCAATAAGCGGTATGCCCGGCTAATCACTTTTAGGGCGTTGAGCGACGCGGAGCCGATCGCCGCCAAAGCGAAGAAGGCGATCCGCACATAATTACACCTGACAATGCGGTTGCGAAGCTATAGCCTTAGCGCCATCAGAATATAAAGGAGAGTTGATAATATGCGTTCGGGAGGGAGGCCAACCAACCATGTCCGACTACGATCACGATCAAGACCTGTATGATTATGATGATGACGAGCGATTCTATGAAGAGACCGTTTACAATGAAGAGTACTATATAGATCGGGAACTGGAGTTTATCAGAGAGTCGAATCTCGAGCTTGAGCATGATGAGCTTGAGGAAAGACAGGTCCGTGAGATGCGCGAAGAAGGCTTACTACGTCCCGTTCTCATTAAGTCTGGAGAGAGCGAGTCCGACGCCGAAGAGGGATCGCCGCTCGATCATCCAGCGGGTGAAATTCCCTTCTGACTATAACCTGAAATCTTCGATCGTGTGAAGGTCTTACGTCAGCGCGTGAGACCCTAGCATTACTCTGTTATAACCAGCCACCCTCATATTTTTCCGCCCTCTTGGCGCAAACGCCGCAGCCCGCGCCGAATCCGCCTCAGATGTGAATATGACAGTCCTTCAGTTCTCTCCTTGCGCCGCCGCCCCGTACACCCTGAAGAACAGGGCGGATGGCAGCTCCCGCATATTGATTGATAGCTCGATGAGATCCAAGGGGGCTCCAAATGCTTTTCGATATATTGCAAACGATTACCGACTTCGTCGTGCTTCTGACGCGCCTCACGACCGAGGAACTTGCCGATGAACAGCGGATGGCCCTGATCGATCAGTTCATCCACTTTCAGGGGCTTGAGGCCGCATTTCAATTCGATCTTCACGACCTGCTCATGATCCTGATAACGATGCTGATCATCATCTTTTGGAGAGCGTGGGATAGTGCGTACCGTTGGCCGTATTGCTGATTCGAATCGTGCGCAGACTCTCGAACGCCACAGGTTTCTCCATGCGGTCCCCTTTGTGAGCCGTAGGGTTTGGCTGCGGGTAACGAAGCGAGCCTTGCCAGGCGAAGCGCCGGCACACTCGATCTTCAAACTCATATCTCAAGGGGGAATACCAAATGTTTTCAAGAATCGAGAGAACTCGTCGTTCAAACCACAGCATTTTCCTTCCGCAGAATTTCGGATCGCCTTTCAACGACACGGCGGAACACATCACAGGTCTCGGCCTGGCGCGAATTGACTTCGAGCGCTGCGCAGTCGCCGGAGAGGTGATTTATTCGGTCGAGGGCGATTCGATTCCGACCAGCCAACAGGATGAAGAATCGCGCATCGCGACGCTGGCCCATGCGCTCAAGAAACTGGGCAATCCGGAAGACGCCGCCGAATTCATGCGCTGCCTAAATGCGATCTGTGAGGAGGGCGACGCCCGTTACCGGCAGGTCGCGGCCTCTTACTACTACGGCGAAATCGCCGAGCGCGGGGCAGGTCCCGTACTCAAGGAGATGGCGCTCATTGCCATGCATCTCGCCAGCCTCAATCCGGGCGCCAAGGAAGCGGAGAGCGACTCTGAAGCGGTCTATGCGCTGTCCGCGGAATCGAAGCCGAGGTCGATCTTCGATCTAGAGGTGTCCGCAGTCAATCGGATGATCCGAGGTCGCCGGAAAAGGGCGGGCTTTGTCCATGATGAATGGACAGAGTGGTTGAACGACCTCGAAGCGAACGGCGCAACCATCGATGAACTCGATGACGCGTTCGCGCATGTCGAAGCCTTGGATCAATACGACGAGGGAGGCGCGATCGTCCGTATGTCCGCGCATGAGCGCACTTTCGCTTGTGGCCGCGTGGATCATGAGTTTACGGCCGATGATCTGCCGGAACAGGCGCGCTTTCTCGCCGGCGACTTGCTCCGCGCTTATGCGTCCGGGGTCGAAATGGAGGAGATCTGGAACGAGGTCACCGCGCATCTCGACATTCTCTTCCCTGTGACAGGGAGGACCGTAGAGGGCGGCAGATTCTTCTCCCGGGCCAATCTCGAACTCCAACGCCTTACCCGCGACGCGCTTGAAGGGATCCTCGAAGACTGCTTCGGCGATTACCACCTGACCGCGATGCGCAATAACCGTTCGCACCGCGGTTTTTATGCAAGGATTCGCCGCTCGACTGATACGAGGGCGATCGGCGAGTTGATGAAGCAGGCGTACGAGGCGCGCCAGGCCGGCGAGATTTCAGTTAAACATTTCATCGCTCTCAATGCGGTAAGCTTATCGAGGAGATCGTCACGGCGTCCGAGAAGAAGCTGAGGTATCTGGCCTGGGCGATGTACGGCGCCAATCAACCCTCACATCCAATTCACAAGCTTAACTCGTGTGAACAAACGCGGGTTTGGGAGGTCATGACGGCACGCAAAGCGGCGGCTCTTCTCCCGCGACTCTATGCGAAGTTGTGCTCGACTTGGGGGCAGGCGCTGCCAGGCGACTGTTTTATCGTCCTCGCGGTGTTCAAAGATTTCTTCGAACTGCCACGCCTGCGCAAAGCATTAAGCGCCATCCGGAACAAACGGCCAAGCTCTTCTAGAAGGGTGTCCTCGACGCCGAAGCCGCCCGATCCAACACCTGGACACTCCGCGATGAAAAGAGGCGCTGTCGCCAGATTGCGCCCACAGGCGGCGTCCTGCGCACAGCAATAATCGACTTCGGTGTCGCGGCTCCGCCTCTGATGACGCCGTCAGTTTCAGCCATTCGCCTGACTGCGCGATTCATAGGTCGGAGCTGCGCGTAGGCCTGTGAGCAGGCGGGGCAAGCGCCTCGCCTCGCGCTCAACGATTTCAACCTCAATCTGAAGGGAGTTAAGGAAAGATGTCATTCAACAAGATCACCATCGTCGGTTACCTGGGTCGTGACCCGGAATTGCGCTATACGCCGCAAGGAACTGGGGACGCCAGGCCGAGCTGGCCGCCGAATATCTGGCGAAGGGCAGGCAGGTCTACGTCGAGGGGCGGTTACGCCGCGAAGAGTACACCGATCGCGAGGGCGTTCAGCGCGTCAGCCTGGAAGTCAACGCCAGCGACATCCAGTTCCTGGGCCAGCGCGCCGAACCTGCGGAGAGGGCCGAGGAGAACGGCCAGGTCGATGAAGAGACGGAGAACGAGAAGGCGTCGAAGCCTGTCTCGTCCAGGAATGGTAAAAGGCCGACCTCGAAGCGCGCTCCGGCGAAAGAGGCTGCTGGCATTGAGGATGACGACGTACCGTTTTGACAAGGATGAGACTCTGAGTGTTTCCCTAGTGGAGGGAGATCGCGCGCACGGTCTCCCTTACACGCCTCGATTTCCGTCCGGTCAAATAGATAGGACACAGATAGGGTTCTGCTGCTCGTAGCGGTCCGGCATTTGGCTGAAAGGAGAATTCAAATGATTCGGATCGAGAATAAGAAATACTATCGCGGCGAGGGCGTTTACATCGGCAGACCATCCCTGTTGGGGAATCCATTCAAAATCGGCAAGGGCGGGATGCGCCAAGAGGTCATCCGGAAGTATGGCGTCTGGTTATGGGAGCAGATCAAGCGGCGGGGAGCTGTTTATCGGGAGTTGGAAAGATTGGCGGCCATCGCAAGACTTGGTGACCTCACTTTGATCTGTTGGTGTAAGGAGCGAGATAAGGACGTGGATTGCCACGGGGATCTAGTAAAGCGCGCAATCGATTGGTTGAACTCAAATGCCGGCCAATAAGTAAAGGAGCCAACGCACATTTCCTGATTTCTATTGGAGGTACTGATGGTCAAAGTTTTTATAGGCGGGTCTCAAAGCATAAGGAAATTGCCGACGCCTGTCGCAGCCAGGATCGACAATATTGTTGAGAGGGATTTTACAGTTCTCATCGGCGACGCAAACGGGGCCGACACTTGTGTCCAAAAATATCTGGCTGAAAAAGGCCATGCCTATGCGCTCGTGTTCTGTACGGGCGTTTGTCGAAATAACGTCGGCGGCTGGAAGACGGTCGTCGTCTCGGCAAACGCCGGTGAGAGGGGCTTCGATTTTTACGCTCTGAAAGATCGGGAGATGGCCAGAGAGGTGGATTACGGGTTTATGGTGTGGGACGGGAGAAGTAAAGGAACCTTGTGGCGATCTTCGAGGAAAGACTCGAATTATCGAAGCGATTATCCCGTTCTCGCGGGCCGGCGCAAAGCATCGCCTGAAGAGATGAAAAGCGGAGTGAGACAGAAAGCGAGACGGAAGACAATTTGAGCGGACAGGATAGGGTTGTCTCACTTGAATTTCTTATTGACAGACAAGGATTTCGAGCGAGACAGAAATTGAGCAAAATGGCCTTTTGCAGGAATTATTGTCTCACTCGTCTCATTCATCCGTCTCACTTGAATTTCTTATTGACGGAAAAGAACTTCGAGCGAGACAGGTGAGTGCGATATGGGCGGTTTTGATGAAAAGGGTGTCTCGCTCGTCTTATTTGTCTGTCTCGTTTGAATTCGCAGATTCTTGCGGCTGGTAGCTTTCGAGATCGATCCCCAATTTCCGGGCGACGAGCAGCGCCTTGTCTCGCCTGGCCGGATCCAGGGAGAGGTTGTGAAGGCGGAAGGAGATATGTTCTCTGATCTTGCTTTTAGCGTCCTCGAAACCACTCTGCTTCAGCGTCTCCAACTGCTCACTCGCTATACTTAGCGGGGTTATTACTTGCAGGTCCGGGTCGCGCCATCGGAACTTGATCGCCAGTCTGTTGCCTTTATCGCGTATATCCCACCATCCGTTCGACGCTTCCGGCAGAATGCTTTTCAGCCATTGCGAGGGACGCATAAGCTGCTCACCCCGATCTTCATCTTCATGAGTGAGGCGCTCATCCGTCACACGATCTTTGCCTCCAGGTTCGTTAGCGCTTACTCGCCCGGCGCCACTTTCGTCACTCTCCAAGCTTTGCTCACCCAACTGCTCACCCGTTGGCGCAGGATGGACAACCGATTCACTCACCCCACTTGAATCGGTAGCATCTCCCGACTGAGCGTCTTTCCGAGACGCGCCCGGCAGATACAGCCCGCTCCAGATATTGAGCTGCTCGGGACGTCCCTTTATAACCTCGTCGGTCTGCCCGACATAGTCGGCGGGAAGGTCTACTTTCCCGCCGAGCAGTTCGCGCGCCAGCGTCGCCCCGTCGATCAGCCCTCTCAATTTCGCCGCAAACAGCACCAGCGGATTGCCGAGCATCGCCGCCTTTCGGAGTGTGATGAGGTCCTGCTTGGCAGTTTCGGCTTTGAGTTCGAGAATTTTGTGCGCCACAACTGGATTGGAGTCACGTACTGCGGCGACGCCGAAAAGCGCCAAAATGAAATGCACAACGATCGACCAGCGATTCCAACTCGCCAGGATCGGCGGCATTGCGACTCCGGTGACCCAGGCGCACATGACAGCCGCGTTCAGGCTCATGGTGATCTGGATCGTTCTGTAGCACAGAGTCGCTGCGAGCCTCTGCATTCCGGATTTGTAGGTGGTCGACAGGCCATGCCGCAGCGTGAAATAGAAGACCTCGACAAAACCCGTAATCAGGATCGCCAGCGCGCCCGCGCCTACCCATCCGATCCTATCCTTATGGGCAAAGGCGTTTACGCACCCCGTGGCGCCAGCAGACACCTCAGCGATCGCCACCGGCTTCACGAACGGATTCGCCCGCCGCGACCGGATCGGCGACGAGGCCTCATTCGGCCTGGCCGTGCTGATCGTGGCGTTCGTCGAGCGCTTCTACTTCGTGCTGCGCCACGGACTCACAACCACCTACCAGGCCGGCAAGCAGCGCTTCTATGCACTTCTCTGTTACCGCGCCATCCAGATCACCATGATCCTGAATGCCGCCATCCTGACGGCCTACATCGTCGGCCTCGACCTTCCGGTCTGGCTTCAAGTCTGGAATCGCTGGAGCATCGCCTTTCACTTCGGTTTGGCATTAATCGGCGTTCAGGCCGTGCGCGACTCGGACGCCGTTGTTGAAAACGCAATGCTCGAACTGAAGGCCGCGACCGCCGCGCAGGACATCATCACGGCTCAGCGGACCTCGGCGGTCGGCAACCCGTTGGTCCTCATCACGGCCCGGGTTCGAGGCTTCTTCGACGCCGTATTTCTGGCCCTGCGACTGCTGTTCAGACGCGGCAATTTTGCCCGGGAGTACCTTGAGCAGATTGACGCCATCCGCCCGCCGACGTCCACGTCGGCGACACATCGAAAGCCGGGATTCGTCGCCCAGAATCCGGCCCCAAAAGCGCCGCGCAACTGGATCTGAACGCCGCGCCGGTTGCGCCGAAAAAGAGGCAATCTGTTACTCGTAACAAGACGCCCGTAAAGTCTTCAAAATTAATCGGTAAGCCGAAGCAGAAGAGAACAGCGAAACCCGTCGCCGTGAGCGGCTATCACTGGCGCAAAAATGGCACCGGTTGGGACCTCAGAAAGGACGTCTATGTTACGAGTAACGGCATGAGGAAAAGAAAGCAGCCATACGTCGCGCATTTGAGCCGGGAAGCCTTCAGGGAACTGAAGCGCCAGCACAAAGGCGCAGCGCTGGAGTGGGCGATCGCCGAGTGGATCGCAGATCACGACAAGCCGTAAATACTAAGAGGCCGGGTTCATCGCCCGGCTTTCGCTTTTTGAGTGTGGGCGGTTTCGATTGGCGCGGAGTTGGGGAGTTTGCAGATTGTCACACCCTTGACACATGGACAAACCGCAAGCGAAAATTCGCTTGGCGATATCTCCTTAGTTTATAACCTTTTGCAGGTCGCCTTTTGTGCTTTTCCGCCAGTATCGGAACACCGACAGAATTTCTCGGCATATTTTTTTGAGATGTTTTGTGAGCGGTTTGAGTTTGATAATTTCCGATCGAGTCAGGCCGAAGTAAGTTGGGGTTCACCAAACCACAGCGCGTGATCTGATGGAGCATCAACAAGTTGATTTAATGGCTAACACACGCAAATCGCTGTTAAGGCGATGTGTGAAGCTGCGAAGAAGATCGAAAAATGATGCTTCTATGCCTCGTAATGTGTTTGGCCCAACAGAGGAGTTATTATGGTTAATATCATTAAGGGTACGACTAAAAAGCCTATATCAAGTGAACGGTTGGCTAACTTCTTCGCTCACAGCACAGAATACGAAGGATTTTTGTATATCGGCTACCCAATCATAGGAACGGCTGAAGGCCCTTTCCCAATCGACGCAATCTGGGTATCGAGAGAGAAGGGGCTAATTATTTTCAATCTTATTGAAGGCCGAGAGTTGAATAAGATCGAGGAGTCACAAGACGATAGCGCTAATAAGTTAGAAGCTAAGTTACGTGGACACAAAACCTTGATGAGAGGAAGGCAAATTCAGGTTCCTATAAATGTTGTGACATTTGCCCCAGCAAGATCTGACGTCGCAAAACACTCTACTGAGGACTACGTAATCTGCAATGAATCAAACTTGAAAGAATGGCTAGAAACTATCGAATGGCCGGATTCATCCGTATACCAGGAATTAGTAGCTGTTATTCAAGCGATCTCGACAATCAGGAAGGGGCGTAAAAAACGCGAAGTCAAAAGAGAAGATTCAAGGGGTGCTAAGTTAAAGCGACTAGAAGATTCCATTGCAAATTTAGATAATCTACAAGGGCAAGCAGTTATTGAAACTGTTGATGGCGTCCAAAGAATCCGAGGCTTGGCAGGCTCCGGAAAAACGATAGTTTTAGCACTTAAAGCAGCCTATTTGCATGCACAACATGCCGACTGGAGAATAGCAGTTACCTTCCATACTCGTTCACTCAAAGGACAATTTAGACAGCTCATAAACACCTTTACGATCGAACAAACCAACGAAGAACCCGAATGGGAAAACGTGAATATTATTCACGCCTGGGGGGCTCCCGGTGGGGGTGATCGAAACGGCCTTTACTATTTATTTTGCCAGCTAAATGGATTGGAATACTTGGACTTCAACTCCGCCAGAGCTTTATTTAGGAAAGGGCAGGAATTCGATGGTGCCTGCCAAAAAGCGCTAAAGGAATTATCAAAAACTACAGAAGGCATTTATGATGTGATCTTGATTGACGAAGCACAAGATTTTCCACCATCTTTCTTACAACTTTGTTATGAACTACTCAAGCCTGATAAACGTCTCGTATATGCATACGACGAGTTACAAAACTTAGGCTCTCAGTCTTTACCATCACCAGAAGAAATCTTTGGGACAAAAGAAGATGGAACCCCTCGTGTTCGGTTTGAATCAGCGCAAGAGGGGAGGCCTAAACAGGACATCATCTTGAAAAAATGCTACCGGAATTCAAGGCCTATTTTGGCGACAGCTCATGCCCTTGGATTCGGCATTTACAGGGCTCCTAGTCAGAGTTCAGAACCACAAGCAGCATCAGGCCTAATACAGATTTTCGATCACAAGCAACTTTGGCTGGATATCGGTTATTCTGTATCTAATGGAGTATTAGAAGAAGGCCAAGAAGTAACATTGCAGAGAACCCAGGAAAGCAGCCCGACCTTTTTGGAAGATCATTCTCCAATTGATGACCTGATTCAATTTCGTCGTTTCGCCTCAACGAAAGATCAGGCACAATGGCTTGCTGATGCAATCCAAAAAAACCTGACTCAGGATGAGTTGCGCCATGATGACATAGTCATTATCAATCCTGATCCATTAAGCACAAGGGGCGTTGTTGCGCCAATTCGCCAAATTCTTTTTGATAAAGGTATTCAATCACATCTTGCAGGTGTTGATACCGCCCCAGATATCTTCTTTAACCCTGAAACCGAGTCAATCGTCTTCACTGGTATCTACCGGGCAAAGGGCAATGAAGCCGGAATGGTTTACATTATTAATGCTCAGGATTGTTATTCCTCTTATGGCAACTTGCGAAGCGTGAGAAATCGTCTGTTCACTGCAATCACACGTAGCAAAGCTTGGGTTCGGGTGTTGGGTGTTGGGCCTGGAATGAATAGACTGATCGGGGAATTTACTGAGATAAGGCGAAACGACTTCAAGCTGAGGTTTCGCTACCCTACTGCAGAAGAGAGGCAGCACCTTTCTATTATCAACCGAGATATGACTGAGGAGGAAAAAAAGCGGGTAAAACAGGGAAAAGAGTCTCTACAGACTCTTATTGCGGACCTAGAAAGTGGTGTGATTCACAAGGAGGATTTAGATACTGAACAAATCAAAAGGTTGCTAAACTTCCTTAAAAAGAATCGAGGCTGAAAAAAGGAGCGAGGCTGATGAGTGCTGCAACGGAAATATTCAATCAAATCAAACTGCTCACGGCCGATATAATTGGGCTAGGATTATGCGACAAACAAAACTTCCCCGCTATACGCTAAGTCGGCGATGATATATTTGAAATTGATATAAGTGAAAAAAGTATTGGCAGCACCGTCTTACGGAACCTACCGTATAAAGTGATTTACAACGAATTATTACGCACTGAAGCATACAATTTACTGATGCTTGATGGCGCTTTGATTCAGATGTCGTACCGCGTCAAAAATGATTTGGTCGAGACGCATCGTTTGGCTTTTTTCCCCTCACCTTACCTTGAAGGTTTTCAGAACGAGCCAGATTTGTACATTGAAGAATTGGTTTATGCCGAAGTAATCTGGAAGAACATTGTGCCATTTCCATTGCGATTTGACTTCGATTCTCGTGAAGGCGTTTATGAGGAATTGAGGCATCCCAAATCACATCTAACGCTGGGGCAATATAAAAACTGTCGTATCCCTGTTTGCGCTCCCTTAACACCATATCACTTCGTCAGCTTTTTACTGCGACATTTTTATCACACTGCTTATCAGGGCAATCGCCCTATAACGTCAAGAATTCAATGGTTTTACGTCCAGGATTTTAAGCAGATAGTTTCGATCCCAACCGGCCTTCAGCCTCTTGGTCTGAATGCCGCGTTTCAATGTTTTTTCCTGTTGTAACAAGTTA
>WNFU01003637.1_pt1 | contig 29168 bp, 28 predicted proteins | sample 5400121 | NCBI WGS metagenome assembly WNFU01 (sample SAMN13153360, study PRJNA577476) | soil metagenome | isolation source: 100 cm soil or saprolite under grassland replicate 1 | place: USA:California | collected 2016-06-15 | reverse complement strand
CGGATCTTTCGTGGTCGCCAAAATCGATCGAGGAACTCCCATGCGGCGACCGCCGTGACGGCCCCAGCCCCAAGCGCGATGCCCGTTGCCCACCAGGACGACTCGTGCCAACCGAGCGCAGTTGCCATCTGCACGCCGAAGCCAAAGACGAGGAGTGCTGCTCCGACCTGCGCATCGGCGGTCTGCGCGGCGAGGCCTGCGTCGAGCGCGGCGTTAAAGTCGTATCTGGGCGTGGACTCTTCGAGGGCCTCCTCGGGCCTCTTGAGGACGAGGCCGCGCACCAGGATGATCGCTCCGGCAATGTCGAGGACGAGGCCACCAGCGGTGACTGCTGAAGGACTCATTGTCTCGCTGGACAGTAACTTCTAGCCCGAGTCGGTTGGATGCGGGCCGGGCGGCGAGCCGAACGCCGCGGACGCTTCCCACGACCCGGCCCGCGTTGAACGTACGCCCGTGAGCGCGAGTCGTCCAGATGGCTCTTGTGTCGGCGACTGGACTTTCGCGCGCTCTATCGCGCACTGGCCTCAATCGGCATGGCTGAGCCAAACATGCATGATTTTGAAGACCAGTTGGGGCACCGGCCCCAGCCACTCCACGGCGGACATTAACTAGACCGGCAACCCGTCCTCGACCCAACCCTGCGTCAGGTAGAGCCAGAAGGCGAGACCGGCCCACTCGCCGTAGCGCTTGAACCGCCGCTCGATCGTCGCGTCCTTTAAGACACTGCGGGCGCCGGAGAGCTTGTAGTACGTCGGGCGGGTCCACGAGTCGAGCACGAGCCGGGAGTAACGGCCAAGCGAGGTGAGCATCACGTGCGCTGCGGCGTACGGCCCGACGCCGGGAAGCGCGAGCAGGCGCGCGGCCACCTCGTCGTCCGGCAGGTCCGGGTCGTTTAGTTCCTCGAGGTCGATGGTTCCTTCGGCCACGTCGGTCGCGAGCTGCTTGAAGTACGGGCCGCGATAGCCGGCGCGGACGACCTGCCGGTAGAACCCCACGTCCATCTCGGCCATCGCCTGCGGCGTCGGAAACGTTCTGCCGCCGCCTGGGGCCTCCGCCCCAAGGTTGTCGACGAGCGCGTGCGTCATCTTGCGCGTGCCCGACCAGGCCGTATTCGTTGTGCAGATCGTCTTGACGACGTCCTCGAACACCGTCGGCGCGCGCAGCATCCGTCCCGCGCCGCTCGCGCACCAGGACAGGTCGCCGTCGGCGCTGACGGCCGCGTAGAAGCCGGACAGATTCTCGTCGAGCCTGAACATGTGGGCGACGGTCGCGGCCAGTTCGTCTCGCGACTTCACGCCGACTCGTCCCGAGACGACATCGGTGCGCAATTTCCCGCCCGACTCGGTCAACCGAACCGTTCGCACGCCCCCCGGCACGAGCAGCGTAGTCTCGAAGGAGCGTCCGGCGAGGTCGACGCGATTCGGCGGCAGTTCGGCGACCCCATGGGAGACGATGGTTCGGGCGAAGTCGACCGGCTCGCCGCCAGCGCCGCGGAGTTGAAGGTCAGCGACGCGAGTCAAGGCATTCGAGTATCTCGAACGCCCGTCGCGGTGGCCATAGACGTGCTACTCGAACATTGCGGCCACGGAGTCGGCAATCTCCTCACGCGGGACACTGCGCAGGTGCTGTGCAAGGCCCCAGCGGTGGCCGAAGGGGTCGGTGATTTGACCGTAGCGTTCGCCCCAGAAAACGTCCTGGAGCGGTTGCCGGACCTCCGCGCCCGCGTCGACCGCGCGTTTCCAGAGCGCATCGACGTCATTCGTGTACAGGTGTAGGACGGTGGCGGTGCCGCCAACGCTGAGTGGCGACAGGACACCCAGCTCGCGGAACTCGTCCGCCAACATCACCGCGGAGTCGCCGAACCACAACTCGACCTGCATGAGTTTTCCTCCGGGAACCTCGATGCGGCTCCGCTCCTCGGCGCCCAGTACCTGCTTGTACCAATCGGTGGCCGCTGTCGCATCGCTGACGACGATGTGCGGCGTGATCGTGTGCATTCCTTCGGGTGCCTTCGCGATGGACTCGGTCATGCCTCGATGTCCTCGTAGAGCCGCTCGCCCCGGTGCAGCCGGCGGGCGATCTCGAACGTCTGTCGCTGTGAACGCGACGTGGCAGCGTGCGCGGCGAGGTAGCGCGCTGCGGCGATCAGCGGTAGGCCCGCGGCCTCGCTGGGGGCTAACAGCTCGTGCTGGCGGACGGCCGCCTCGAGGCACTGAATCGTGTGGAAGTTGCGGTCCTCGCGCACCAGCGCGGCGCCGAGCGAGGCGACGAGCCTGCCCGGGTCGCCGCCCGCGCCCAGGAATGAGGCGACAAGCTGGCCCGCTTCGGCGACCTGTTGCTGACGGTCGAGTAGGCCCGGGAGTTCCCCTAACAGCAAGTCCGGGTCGGCGTCGGGGTCAGGGACGGGCAGCCTTGTGGCCGGCACGTTGAGGAAGCGGTCGAGGTGGATGCTCATCGCCGCGTCGAATACACCGCGGACGAGTTCCGGTGATGGCGACCGGCGGAGTCCCTGCTCGACGGCATTCGCGAACGTAAAGGTGTGCAGAGCCGTGTCCCAGTCGCCGAATTCGTTGCTCGTCGGGAAGCGGGCGATCCGGAGGACAGCGGCGGAGGAGACGGCGGACGCAAGTTTCACCTCACTCGCACCGTCGCCAAGAGCCGCGAGGAGCGCCTCGATGCTCGCGGTCGGATCCTCACCGAGGACGGTCTCGACGACCGCGTCATGCCCCGACCAGCCGTCGACGTGCGCGCCCATTGAAAGCGCGCCCGGTATCCGCGCGAACGCCTCGTCCAGCAGCGCCACGAGGTCGATGGGATTCCGCCAGGCGTTCGCCTCCTCCATTCGTTGCGCGCCGGCGAGCTGCGTCGGCAGCGACGCGAGCACCATCTCTGCGCGCTCCCAGCCGGCGAGATCGAGTGCTTCCAGCGCCTTGTTGACGAAATCGAGTGTGTGTCCACCGTCCAGGTAGCGGTGGTCGGTCGCGGCTGCGAAGAGCATGTCGGCGAGTTCTCCAGGCGTCGCGCCCGCTCGCGCGGCGGACACGAGCGCGCGCTCCGCGCCTTCGGCGTCGCGCACCTCGATGAAGTCGCGGAACCAGCGCGCAAGCTGTGAATGGTCTGCCGGACCGGGGAGCGGGTCGAGCCGAAAACGTGGCGGCTCGCCGGCTGAGTCGGCCGCGACGTCGGCCAGCCCGTGATAAAGCGCGGCGGCACGATCCGCCTCCTCGAGCCTGGGCAGAAGGTTCATCAAGCAGGTGAGCGTCGTCAGCCCTCGAAACCAGCCGCCTCCGCGCCGCGCGACCCCGAAGTCGAGCCCGTCGGAGAAGGTCTCGACGCCGGCTGGATCGGGCTTCATGAGTGCAAGCGTTGCTTTCGCAAGCACGAGCGGGATGTCCCGCTCGAGCCCGTCACGCAGCCGCTTGCGCTGGTGGTCGACCATGTCTTCGAGTGGGCTCAGGTCGAGGAGGACGTCGTCGCCGCGGAGCTCGACTCGGAAGCGGCGGAGGTCGTCGGCCCATTGGTCGAAGGTGCCGCCGGTTGAGAGGTCGAAGCGGGCGTGGTGCCAGTGGCACGTGAGGATCCCGTCGCAGAGCGTGCCGCGGTGGAGCGGGAAGCCCATGTGCGGGCAGCGATTGTCGACGGCGTAGACCTCATCCTCGTCTGCGAACAGACAGAGTGTGTGTCGGTCGACGTGGACCACAAGCCGCCCCGCCGCACGCAGCTCGGCAAGCGACGCGACCCGGACCAGAGGTTCGGTGGCGACGGCAGTCATCTGCTCCTCCTTGATCGCGGCAACGCTCGACAGCCTAGAACCTCAACTATGGTTTAAGTCAAGCAGGATGCCCAGTGAGTTGACCATCGGCGAAGTCGCCTTCCGCAGCGGGGTTGCGCCATCAGCACTCCGCTTCTACGAAGAAGAAGGCCTGATCGTCTCGCGCCGAACAACGGGGAACCAACGCCGATACGAGAGGGCCGTCCTTCGGCGGATCGCGCTGATCCAGGCCGGCCGCGCCGCGGGCATTCCCCTCGAACGGATCCGTGCAGCCCTTGCGACCCTTCCCGCGAACCGCACCCCGACCCGCCGCGATTGGGAGCGGCTGTCCCGCGGCTGGCGCGAGGACATCGATCGGCGCATCGCCACCCTCGAGGCACTCCGCAACCGGCTTACGACCTGCATTGGCTGCGGTTGCCTCTCGATTGACGCCTGCGAGCTCCTGAACCCCGACGACGAGGCTGCCCAGATCGGTTCGGGTGCGCACTACCTTCAACGAGACAGCCACCGGGTTCGCTCGTCCGCGTAGACCATGGCGTGTGGCGCCGTCGGTGCCTCTTGGCGGTTGTGACTTCAGCATTCGTTGGCGCGTGCGAGATCGCGGGCCGTGAACAGCTACGCGATGCTAGGCGGATGAGCCTTGTCCGAGATGCCGTGACCGAGAAGGCGCGCGCAGTCGTGCTGGTCGAAGGCATCAGCGACAAGGTCGCCCTGGAGGCCCTCGCTACGCGTCGTGGATGGGATCTCGTTGCCGAGGGCGTTGCCGTTGTGCCGATCGGCGGCGCACAGGCGATCGGCCGCTTCTTGAGGGTCTACAGCCATGAGCGATCGAGCGCTCGGTTGGCCGGTCTCTGTGACGCAGGAGAAGAGCTCGACTTCCGGCTTGCTCTCGAGCGGACCGGCTTCGGCCACGACCTCGGACGCGCCGACATGGAACGCCTCGGATTCTACGTATGCGAAGCGGATCTGGAGGACGAACTGGTTCGTTGTCTCGGCGCCGATGTGGTGCAAGAAATACTCGCCGCCCATGGGAAGCTGGTTTCGTTCCGCACGTACCAGAAGCAGCCCGCGCATCGAGCACGGAGCACCGAGGAACAGCTCCGTGGCTTCCTCAATAACTGGAAAATTCAATTCGCAGCATCGCTCGTCGATGCGCTCGACCTCGACCGTGTGCCGCGCCCACTCGACTGTGTGCTCGCTCATGTTCGAACTGCCGGCCGAGCTCCTGGGGGCGTGTGACGCGAAGAACTCCTTGGCGGCTCCTCACCTACTCGCCACAGGGCGGATCCTAGACCGCCCTCGAGAATGCATACCTTGCGCGGCGGCGCCGAAGGGGGCATGCCCCCCTCAGGGCTTGGCACTAGCCCGGCCAGGCGTGACACTTAGGCCATGAGCGCGGCAGACGTCCAGTGCCCCAGCTGCGGCGAAACGAACGCGCCGGAAGCGCGCTTCTGCAGCAGCTGCGGCGCCAGGCTCGAAGCGTCGGGAGGGCTGCGCGAGGAGCGGAAGTTCATCTCGGTCCTGTTCGTCGATCTGGTCGGGTTCACCACGCGCTCCGACGGGGCCGACCCGGAGGACGTGCGCGACGCTCTCCAGCTCTATCACGCCGATGCGAAGCAGCGGATTGAGCACTACGGCGGCACGCTCGAGAAGTTCATCGGGGACGCCGTAATGGCGGTGTTCGGAGCCCCGGTCGCACACGGCGACGACGCTGAGCGAGCCGTCCGCGCGGCACTGAATGTCCTCGAAGGCATCGGCGAGTTGAGCCGCGACCATGGGCTCGAGCTGGCAGCCCGCGCGGCCGTCAATACGGGCGAGGCCGTGGTTTCGATGGGGTCCTCCCGCGGTGAGGCGCTTGCAATGGGCGACGTCGTGAATACAGCCTCGCGGCTGCAAGAGGCCGCGCCCACGGGACGCGTCGTCGTCGGAGCCGAGACGTATCGCGCGACGAAACAGCGCATTCGTTACGAGGCGACAGAAGCGGTCGCCGCCAAAGGCAAGGCCGAGCCCGTCGAGGCCTGGCTTGCAGTCGAGCCGTCGACTGCGCCGGCTGAACGACCCCTGGCCACCCGTGAGCTCGTCGGACGTGATCGCGAGGTGCAGCTCTTGAGATCACTCTGGACGCGGGCGAGCTCGGAACGCCGCCCCCATCTCGTGACGATCGTCGGACCACCAGGCATCGGCAAGTCGCGCCTGTGTCACGAGGGGGCCGCGCTCATTGCAGGTGAGGGCGGAAGGGCGTTCCGCGGTCGCTGCCTGCCGTACGGGGAGCAAGCCGGCTACCAGGCATTTTCGTTTCTCGTTCGAGATGCGTGCGGGATTCTCGCCTCCGATTCTCCGCAACTCGCCCGGGAGAAGCTCGAGCGCACCGTGCGCGAGACCATGCCTGACGCGGAAGCGTCGGAAACGGCCCGCTATCTCGCACTCCTGCTCGGCCTCGCGCCCGACGACAACGTCAAGGAGGCTCGGCTCCTCTTTTCGCTGCACGGCGGTTCCTGGAATGCCTCGGTTTCGCTCAGCCGACCGTCCTCGTATTCGAGGACGTGCACTGGGCGCAGTCGAGCGAGATCGAGCTGCTCGAGTACCTCGCCCAACACCTTCGGGACTCCCCGCTTCTACTCATTGCGATGGCGCGCCCCGAGTTGCTTGACACCCAGCCGACCTGGGGCGGCGGCCTCGCTGCTCAGACGACGATCACTCTCGATCCACTGAAAGCCGCGGATGCCGCCGCTCTCGCAGCACGGGTCGTCCGCGAGTCGACACAGCGTTCATTCGATGTCGATCGTCTCGTCGAGGTCGCAGGGGGAAATCCGCTCTTCCTCGAGGAGCTCGCCGCATCCGTCAGCGAGGTCGGCGAAGACGCCGATCTGCCGGTCACCGTTCGCGAGGCGATCGCGGCGCGCATCGATGCGATGCCGTCGGAGGTGCGCGCGGCGTTGCTGTCGGCCGCGGTGGTGGGAAGGACGTTCTGGCGGAGCGTGCTCCAGTCGGTCGGAGAAGTCGCGGACGTCGACGACGCGCTGCTGGTTCTCGAGTCGAGGGACATCGTCCGCCGCGACCCGTCGAGTCAGCTCTCCGGCGACGTGCAGTTCACCTTCAAGCACATGCTGATTCGCGATGTCGCTTACTCGATCATCCCGCGCGCCGTACGGCGTGACCGGCATGCCGCCGTCGCGCGATCCATCGAGGAGTTGCACGGCGCTTCGGCGGACACGCTTTCCTCGATCCTGGCCTACCACTGGAGCGAAAGCGACGAGCCTCCGCGCGCCATTCATTACCTTCTGGTCGGGGCCGACAAGGCGCGGCGCGGCTGGGCAAAGGGTGCGGCCGTAGACCTCTACTCCAAAGCCCTCGAGCTTGCTCAGGACGAGGGTCAGCAGCGAGAGATCCGGCTCGAGCGAGGCCGGGCGCTGGTCGAGTTTCAGGACTATCCGCGTGCCGCCGCCGAGCTCGGCGAGCTCCTGAATGATCTGGTGGCGGAGGAGCTCGGCGAAGAGTCGGCAATCGCGGCAGCATTGGCAATGCAGAGCCAGGGCCTTGCGATGCGGGGTGCAGAGGGCGACCTCGACCGAGCGCTCGAGCTCGGCGATCGCGCGCTCGAGCGGTGGGTCGACGGTACGCGGCGCTATGAGCTGATAAATCACCTGCACCTCCACGCCAACCTGACCTGCTGGGTCGGTGAGTTCGACCGCTCGGTCGCGCTGTCCAGAGAAACGCGGGCGACGGCACGTGACGTGCACAGCGCGGAGTCCCTCTTGCGCGGCGGAGGGCTCGAGGCGCTGGCGCTCGCAGGGCTCGGGCGGCATGAGGAAGCAGTCGCGATCTGGGAGGAGTTGCTCGCGACTGCGCACGAGCTTGGGCGGAACCCTGCGGTCGTACTCAACTACTCCGCGCTCGCATATCGCGAGGTGCACGACCTCGAGGAGGCGCGACAGCGCAGCGAACGTGCGCTCGAATTGACGGCCGGTGAGACGTTCGGGATGCCGACCCAGTTCGCGAGGTCCGATCTTCTGTTCACGCAGCTCCTCGCCGGCGACGTCGGAGGCGCCCAGACTGTCTGGCCTTCCCTGTGGGAGGGCGTCGGCCACGCGACCGGCTGGACGACGTGGTTGATCGCCGGCCGGCTGGCAACAGCACGTGCCGAGATCGCGCTGCACGCAGAGACCCCCGAGACCGCTATCGAATGGGCCGCGCGCGCGATCGAGGTAGCGCAGCGCACAAAACGACGCAAGTACGAGGCGCGTTCGCGCACCATTCTCGGAGAGGCCCTCGGACAGCTGGGTCGGCGCGACGAAGCACTGGCCGCGCTGCGCGCCGCCGTCGCCCTGGCGGACGAGCTGATTGGGCCGCCGGGACGCTGGCGCGCGCGCGAGGCGCTCGGACGGGTGTCCCACCTGCTCGGCGACGACAAGTCGGCCGCCGCAGCCTATGCCGAGGCGGGAGACCTGATCGAGTCGTTTGCAGGCACACTCGCTCCGTCGCGCTCTGCGCGATTCCTGGCCGCGCCTGCGATCAGCGAGATCCTCTCGCTGGCCGGACGCACACCCGTGGCATAAGCGTCAAAAGCGGTCGAGCAACTCGGCCAGCGGAACGTCTGCGAGCGATTCGAGCACGAGGTCGGCGTCGTCGAGCGCAAGCGTCGCCGTGATCGGGTTCGGGACAGCGACGCAGACAAGGCCCGCGGCCTTCGCGGCGGTGACGCCGTTCGGCGAGTCTTCGAAGGCGATCCCTTCGTGCGGCTTCAAGCCCAGGTGTTCGAGCGCTTCGAGGTACAGGTCTGGACGCGGTTTCGCCCGCTCGGTGTCACCGTTTGCGGCCACGATTGCATCGAGGCCCTCGAGGTGGCCGAGGCGGCCGAGATGACGCGCGATCCACTCGTCGTCGCTACTGCTTACCACTGCGGTCCGCAGGCCGAGCCGCTCCGCTTCGGCGAAGTACTCCTCCACGCCCGGCCGGAGCTCCTCGAGCTCGGTGAGCTCGTCCTCACGTGCACGGCGACGCATGTTCAGCGCTTGCTCGTCGAGCCGCCTTCCGACGAGCTCCTCCAAATGGCCGAATGGATCGAAAGGCGCGCCGATCGTGCCGACGAGCGTGGCCCACTGGTCCTGCGGGAGCTCGTGACCGTGCGCGCGGTAGAGCTCCTCCCAGACGAGCCGGGCGGGCGTCTCGGTATCGACGAGGTGCTCGGCGTCGACGTGGGCGGGACCTTCACGGATGCGGTCGTCCTGGACGACGGCCGCGTCACCACCGCCAAGGTGCTCACCGCCCCGCACCAGGAGGAATCCGTCCTCGCAGCAGCCCGCGCGGCGGGCGCCGTGAGCGTCGAACGATTCGCGCACGGGACGACCGTTGCTACCAACGCGCTGCTCGAGCGCAAAGGAGCCCGCACCGCGTTCGTCACGACTGCAGGCTTCGAGCATCTGCTGCACCTGCGCCGGCAGACCCGCGCACATCTGTACCGCCCTTGTGCGGCGTGGCCCGAACCGCTCGTGCCGCTCGAACGCGTGCACGGGGTGCACGGGCGCATGGGCCCGGACGGCGAGCTCGAGCCGCTCGATCTCGACACGCTGCCGGACATCGACGCCGAAGCGGTTGCGGTGTGTCTCCTCCATTCGTACCGCGATCCGTCGCACGAGCGGGCGGTCGTCGAGGAGCTTCGGCGCAGGCTGCCGGGCGCACACGTCGTCGCGTCGCACGAGGTGGCGCCCGAGTTCCGCGAGTACGAGCGTGCGTCGACGACTGCGGCCGACGCCTACCTCAGGCCCGTCGTTGCGCGATATCTACACGCACTGGCCGACGCCGCCGCCGCTGAGGGATTGCCCGAGCCGCTCGTGATGCGCTCGTCGGGAGGAGTCGCGACGCCCGACGAAGCGGCGGAGCACCCGGCGACGATCCTCGTCTCGGGCCCGGCGGCCGGTGTCGTCGGCGCCGCACGGCTCGCAGCGCTGGCCGGCATCGAGGATGCGATCGCGTTCGACATGGGCGGAACGTCGACGGACGTGTGCCTGATCGCAGGAGGTCGTGCCGAGCGGGCGAGCGAACGAATGGTCGCCGGACTACCGATCCGCCTCCCGACAGTCGATCTGCACACCGTCGGCGCGGGCGGCGGCTCGCTCGTCTGGACCGACGCGGGCGGTGCGCTGCGCGTCGGGCCGCAGAGCGCCGGAGCGGACCCGGGCCCGGCGTGTTACGGGCGCGGCGGGACGCAGGCCACGGTCACCGACGCGAACCTCCTGCTCGGCAGGCTGCCGAGACAGCTCGCCGGCGGCGTCGAGCTCGATCGCGCGGCTGCCGAGCGCGCGCTTGCCGGAATCGATCCGGCTGCGGTCGTCGACGTGGTCAACGCAGAGATGCTGCGCGCGCTGCGAGTCGTCTCGGTCGAGCGTGGGCACGATCCGGCGGACTTCGCCCTCGTCGCTTTCGGCGGCGCGGGACCGTTACATGCGTGCGAGCTGTCGGACGAGCTCGGGATCCGCACGGTGCTGGTCCCCGAGGCAGCGGGCGTTCTGTCGGCGCTCGGATTGGTCGCGTCAGAGGAACGGCGAGACGCGGTGCGGTCGTACCTCGTACCGCTCGCGGACGCCGGCGAGCTTCCGCGGGAAGGCGAAGCAGATCTGCGCTACGTGGGTCAATCCTTCGAGTTGACGTTGCCTTTGCAGGAAGATTTGGCGGAGGCGTTTCACCGCGTCCACGAAGAGCAGTACGGGTTCGCCGAGAGAGGCCGCGAGGTCGAGCTGGTGGCAGTCAGAACCGCGGACATCCGCAAGGGACCAGAGCTCGAGCTGCCGCGCGGCGAAGAAACGACCACCGTGATGGGTCCGGCGGTCGTCGAGCTCGCCGGCGCCACTTGTTGGATTCCCCCCGGGTGGGTGGGGGCTAGGGATGGTCGCATGCTGCGGCTCGCGAAACAGTGACCATCGAGCACCAGATCATCGGCAGCCTTCTGCGCGCGGTTGCGGAGGAGATGGGGGCGGTGCTCGTTCGCTCGGCCTTCTCCGCGAACATCAAGGAGCGGCGCGACTGCTCCACCGCGCTCTTCGACGAGCGGGGTCGCATGATCGCGCAGGCGGAGCACATCCCCGTCCATCTCGGTGCCATGCCCGCTGCCGTCGCCGCGGTGATGCAGCATGCCCCGGCCCTCGGTGAGGTGTGGGCGCTCAACGATCCCTACGCAGGAGGCACGCACCTCCCCGACATCACGCTCATCTCGCGGACCGAGGCCGGCTTCGCCGTCACCCGCGCACATCACGCCGACGTCGGCGGGCGCGAGCCCGGCTCGATGCCGGCGGATTCGCGGACGCTCGAGGAGGAAGGCGTCGTGATTCCGCCGACTCGACTGGACGAGGACGTCATCACGAACCTCGTTGCGCAAATGCGCAATCCCGAGGAACGGCGCGGAGACCTGCGCGCGCAGCTCGCCGCGCACCGGCTTGCCGAGCAGCGCGTCGCGGAGCTCTGCGCGCGCCGGGGACATGACACGGTCGTAGCCGCGATGGACGAGCTGTTCGCCTACTCCGAACGCAGGATGCGGGCGGGCATTGCCGCACTCCCGGACGGGCGCTTCGAGGCGCATGACGTGCTGGAGGCAATCGACGGCGACCTCGAAGTGCACGCGACCGTGACGGTCGTCGACGACTCCGTCGAGATCGACTTCACCGGAACGTCAGCTCAGCATGAGGGCAACCTGAACTGTCCCCTGTCGGTCGCACGCTCTGCGTGCTTCTACGTCGTCCGCGTGCTCGTCGACCCCGATCTTCCTGCCTCGGGCGGTGCCTTCGCGCCAGTTACCGTCACCGCTCCGGAAGGATGTCTCGTCAACGCGCGCCCGCCGGCAGCCGTCGCCGCGGGCAACGTCGAGACGTCCTCCAGAATCGTCGATGTCGTCATGCGCGCATTCGGCGAGGCGATCGACGTGCCCGCGCAAGGGCAGGGAACGATGAACAACGTCACGCTCGGTAACGACGGCTTCACCTACTACGAGACGATCGGCGGCGGTCAAGGCGCGTGTCCGAACGCGGACGGGCCGAGCGGCGTGCACATCGCGATGTCGAACACGCTCTCGACCCCGGTCGAGGCGCTCGAGCTGCAGTACCCGCTGCGCGTCGAGCTCTATGCGCTGCGGCTCGGCTCGGGCGGCGCAGGCCGGCATCGGGGCGGCGACGGCGTCGTTCGAGGGTTGCGCGTGCTCGAGGACTGTCGCCTCTCGATCATCAGCGAGCGACGCAGTCACGCGCCGCAGGGCGAGCGCGGCGGTGAAGCGGGAACACCCGGGCGCAACTTGCTGAACGGGCAGCTCATTCCGGCAAAGGTGACGCGCGACCTCAAGGCCGGCGACGTCGTCACGATCGAGACGCCCGGCGGCGGCGGGCATGGACGGTAGGGTCTAGGCCGTGAGCGGACAAGTCGAGGCGATCTTTGTTGCGGCCGAGCGGGGCGAGCTACCGGCTCCGGTCGACCGCGTCCGTGCTCTCGCAGGCCGCGGTCTCGAGGGTAACCGTTACTACTGGGAAGATGGCGACGCGCCCCCGGGGCGAGGGATCACGCTGATCGCGGCCGAAGCGATGGATGCGGTTGCGCAGGACGGCGACGTGTCGATTGAGCCTGCTGCAACCCGGCGCAACGTCCTCACGCGCGGCATCGACGTCAATGAGCTCGTCGGCAAGCGCTTCCGCATCGGCGACGTCGAATGCGAAGGGGTCGAGCTCTGCGAGCCGTGCGCGCACCTCGAGTCGATGACGCAGCCGGGCGTGGTCAAGGCATTCGTCCACCGCGCCGGATTGAACGCCGACATTCTCACCGATGGCGAGATCAGCGTCGGCGACGCCGTCGTGATCGTCTAAAGACCGATCGCCCACCGCGCCTTCATTCTCGGCGGCACCGGCCACGTCGGAACCGCCATAGCGCGTGCGCTCGCCGCCGATGGCTGGCAGCTCACGCTCGCCGGCAAGACCGAGCGACCGGCCTCGGCGGGCTTCGACCACGTCGCGCTCGACCGTGATGAGCCAGGTGCCATCTCCGTCGCCAACGGCTTCGATCTCGTCGTCGATGTCATCCCGTACGAGGCGGCACATGCCGACCAACTCCTCGAGCTCGACGTCGGCGCGCTCGTCGCGATCTCCTCCACCTCCGTCTACGCCGACGCCGAGGGACGCACGCTCGACGAAGCACAAGGCGTCGACGACTTCCCCGAGTTCCCGATCCCGATTCCCGAGACGCAGCCGACCGTGGAGCCCGGCGACGCCACTTATTCGACGAAGAAGGCGAAGCTTGAACGCATCCTGCTGGAAAACGGCCGCGTCCCGGCTGCGATTGTGCGACCCTGCGCGATCTATGGGCAGGGCGACCGGATGGGAAGGGAATGGTTCTTCGTCAAGCGCGCGCTCGATCGCCGGCCGTATGTCGTGCTCGCGAACCGCGGCGCCGGGCAGTTCCACACGAGCGCGTCGGAGAACATCGGCGAGCTCGTTCGCCTGATCGCCGCGCAGCCGCGGACGGAGGCCTTCAACTGCGGCGATCCCGATCCGCCGACGGTGCTGGAGATCGCTCGCGCAATCGGTGAGGCGGCCGGGCATCGCTTCGAGGAGGTTCTGCTCGATAGGCCCGCCGGTCGCGGCGAGCTCGGTCAGACGCCCTGGTCGGCCGCGAAGCCTCTGCTCGTCGACATGGCGAAGGCTGAGCGGGAGCTCGGCTACCGGGCCGCGACCACCTGGGCCGACGCGCTGCCCCGCCAGGTGCATTGGTTGATCGAAGCCACGCGGGGTCGCGACTGGCGCGAGGTCCTGACGCGCGGCGCTGACTATCTCAAGTTCGAGTACGAGGCTGAAGACGAGCTCGTCGCAAGTCTCCCGAAGGCGTAGGCTCGTCTCGTGAACGACGTCGTCAAGGTCGCCTGCGTGCAGGCCGAGCCGGTCGCGTTCGACCGCGCGGCCACGATCGACAAGCTCGAAGGGCTCACGGCTGAAGCCGCCGGCGCCGGCGCGCGGCTTGCGCTCTTCCCGGAGACCTTCATCCCCGTCTACCCGTCCAACCGCTGGGTTCGCTACCTCGCCGGTTGGGGCGGTCCCGAAGCCGGAGCCACGCGTGAGGTCTTCGCGCGCCTGATGCAGCAGTCGGTGACGGTTCCCGGGCCTGATTCGGATCGCCTCGCCGAGATCGCTCGCACGAACGACCTGTGGCTCGCGGTCGGGGTCAACGAGCTCGACGGCGGGACGATCTACAACTCGCTGCTCATCTACTCGCCGGAAGGAGAGCTGGCCCTCCATCACCGCAAGTTGATGCCTACCAACCACGAACGGCTGGTCTGGGGGCTGGGGGATGGCAGGGGCTTGGAGACGATCACGACGGAGGTCGGCAAGGTGGGCGGGCTGATCTGTTGGGAGAATTTGATGCCACTCGCGCGCTTCGCCCTCTACCAGGGCGGAGTCGAGGTGTATCTCGCGCCGACGGCCGACGACTCGGAGGATTGGCACGACTCGATGAAGCACATCGCCCGCGAGGCGCGCGCTTTCGTCCTCAGCTGCTGCGTCTTCCAGCGAGCTTCCGGTTACCCGGCCGACGTGCCGCTCGCGGAGGGCGACGAACTCGTGGGTGCCGGCGGCTCAGCCATTCTCGCGCCGGACGGGACCTACCTCGCCGGGCCGCTGTGGAACGAGGAAGGCATTCTCTACGCCGATCTCGATCCGCAACGGCTCTACGAGGCACGCCAGCGTTTCGATCCGGCCGGGCATTACCACCGGCCGGACGTACTCCGGTTCAAGCTTGCTACGAGCCGATCCGCAGGCTGAGGTTCCCAGTCGGAAAACCACGAAGCTTGCTCTTCAGCAGTTCGAGCATCGGATGCCGCCTTTCCGCAGTCGAGGACCTACGCCACGGTGAGCATCGGTGTTCTTCGTCGCGGCGATATCCCTCGTCGATGGGAACTCTCACGAGCGGCTCCTCGCTGCACGTCTGAGAACGCGCTTGTCACCCGTCCGTCGGGTGACTCCGTCTGCGTCAAAGCGTTCGAGCAGAGACTGGGACGTCTTGCGGGAGACTCCGAGAAGATCGCGGAAGCGTGCGAGCGTGATGCCTCCCTCGCGCTCGCACTCATCGACCAGGATGCCGCGGGCGTGGTCGTACGCGGCCGGCGACACCGCGTAGCCGTCACCGACGCGCACCAGGCGGCCTTGCTGCTCGAGGAAGCGCGCCAGCCCTGCATCTCTGACTTTCACCGGCTCGAGCCCGAGCTGTGCCTCGAGCTCGGCCGCCTCCCGCTCACGCGTGCCGAGCGAGCCGGCCGCACCCGGGCGGTAGAGCTTCGCTCCGCGCCGCTCGAGGCCAAGCCGAGGCACGACGGCCGCCGCCCACGCCTGCGTCGGAGCAGCGACGCCGGGATCGAGCGGGTCCGCGACGTCGAGACGCCGCTCGTAGTCGCGACGAAGCTCTTCGAGCCAATCGTCGGAGAAGGTCCAGCCGCCGTCCGCGTCCCGAACAGGCGCGTGAATCAGCACTTCGCCGCGGGCGCTGCGTTCGAATCGCTCCAGGTCCGCATGGCGAGGAGGCGCTGGGTCGATGATGAGCCCCCCACCGACCGTCGTCCCCGCGCGCAGCACGACACGGTCGCCGCGAGCGGCCACGACGGGCGCGTCGAGCCGGAGCTGAGCGAAGCGATCGACCCGCACGACGCGTGCGAGCATCGTCGCGGTGCCGTGGTGGACGAGCGCGCGCGCCGGGATCGGTGCGAGCTCCTCGACTTCCATGTCGAGCCGATAGCTGACGTCGTATGCATCCGGTGCAACAAGCGCGTCGCCGCGGCCGAGCTCTCTCCGCTCGATGCCGGGAAGGGCAACGGCGACGCGCTGCCCAGCTTCTGCGACCTCCACTTCCCGGTCGTGGACCTGGACGCTTCGAACGCGCACCTCGCGCGCACCGGGCTCCGCACGGAGCACGTCGCCGGGAGCGATCCGTCCCGACCAGAGAGTTCCCGTCGCGACTGTCCCGATCCCGCGCAGGCTGAACACGCGATCTACGTAGAGCCGCGTCGGTGCATCGGAGCGCTCGCCTTCGACGGCGGCGCGTGCCAGAGCAGCGCGCAACTCGTCCAGCCCCTGGCCCGTCTTCGAGCTGACGGCGACGACTTCCGAGCCGGGCACGAGCTCGCGCGCTTCATCAAGAGCGATCTCGAGCACGTCGGAGTCCACTGCGTCTGCCTTGGTTACGGCGATTACGCCGCGTTCGACTCCCAGCAACCGAAGGATCGCCAGGTGCTCGTGTGTCTGCGGCCGTGCGCCCTCGCCCGCGTCGATGACGAGCAGGAAGAGGTCGATGCCCGTTGCTCCCGCGACCATCGTGCGGACGAAGCGCTCGTGTCCCGGGACGTCAACGAGCGAGAGTCGGCGGCCGTCCGGCAGGTCGAGAGGCGCGTAGCCGAGGTCGATCGAAATCCCGCGCGACTGTTCCTCGGGCAGTCGGTCGGTGTCCTTTCCGGTCAGCGCGCGCACGAGCCACGTCTTGCCGTGGTCGATGTGTCCTGCTGTCCCGACTGTCAGCGGCATCGACGAACCGCCTCGGCGACCTCCTCGGCCTCGCTGTCCGTGAGCGTTCGGCAATCCAGCAGCGTTCGACCGTCGCGCACGACCGCGATCACGGGTGGTTCGCCCGCCCGTAGCTTTGCAGCCAGCTCCTCTTCGACCGCGCAGGCGAAGCTCGGCAACTCCGTCAACGGCAGCGATCCACCGCCGGCACGGGCCACGGTTTCCTCGACCTCGCCGCCGACGACCTCGGCCAGACGCGCGGCGCGCGTTCGGACGGCCTCCGTCGGCTCGCGCAACATGTGCAGGACTGGAATCTGGTCGGGCGCATCGACCGCGAGCATGACTGTTCCTTCTAGCGCGGCAAGGGTGAGCTTGTCGGCGCGCAGCGCTCGCTGAAGCGGATGGCGGCGAAGCTTCTCGACGAGATCGGCACGCCCGACAACGATCCCGGCCTGCGGGCCCCCGAGCAGCTTGTCACCTGAGAAGCAGACGAGGTCGGCGCCCGCTGCCAGGCTGGCGCGCGCGGTCGGCTCGTCCCCGACGTCGACGAGCGCACCGGAGCCGAGATCGTCGACGAGTGGCAGGTCGCGGCGGCGAGCGATATCCGCCAGCTCGCGCAGCGAAGGCTGCGCAGTGAAGCCCACGACGCGGAAGTTCGACTGGTGCACGCGCAACAGGACTGCCGTCTCCGGGCCGATCGCAGTTTCGTAGTCGCCGGCCCGCGTGCGGTTCGTCGTTCCGACCTCGCGCAGCCGCGCGCCCGATCTCTCGAGCACGTCCGGAATGCGGAAGCCGTCTCCGATCTCGATCAACTCTCCCCGTGACACCAGGACCTCGCGGCCCTCGGCGAGCGCGGCGAGCGCGAGCATGACCGCGGCCGCGTTGTTGTTCACGACGAGCGCGGCTTCCGCGCCGGTCAGACGGCGCAGGATGCCGGCGACGTGGTCCTGCCTGGAGCCGCGGCCGCCGGCGGACACGTCGTACTCGAGGTTCGAATAGCCGCGCGCGATCTCACGCACCCGGTCGAGCGCGGCCTCCGCGAGTGGAGCGCGGCCGAGGTTCGTGTGCACGATCACGCCGGTGGCGTTGATGACCCGGCGCAGGCGCGGGGCTCGAGCGGCGCTCAGCTCGGCCTGGAACTGGGCTGCGAGGTCGCCCGGGTTGTCACCGGCCTGTATTAGTTCACGCGCACGCGCGACAACCTTGCGTGCGGCCTCGACGGCGAGCGGGTCATCGCTTTGACGCGCCAGCTCGTCCACCGAAGGCAGGTCGCGCAGCCTCATGGCCCGAAGGCTACTGAGGACGGCCGCACCGGCAAAGCCGGCACGGCCTTTATGGTCGGCGTCGCGAGCGCCGCCTCAGCTACGGTCGATGACGACTTCGTAGTGCTCGGAGCGTCCGTCGAACCGGGAGAGCAGCGCCCGAGCCTCCGGCTCGACGACGGCCTGCTCGTAGTCCTCGCCCGCGAAGGCTCGAACCGACTCCAACGACTCGAATCTCGTGATCGTCACGAACGCGACCTCGTCTCCGTCCTCGCGGCGAAGCAGGTCCGCACCGAGATACCCCGGCACGCGATGGATCGACGGAAACATCTTCGTGCGGAGGAACTCCTCGTAGGCGTCGGCGTTGTCGGGTGCCGTCCAGCCATGCCAGAGGCGGGCGATCACCGGGTGAAGGCTACCCGCGCTCAAGGATCCCAAAGGTGCTGCCGATCTCGGCCACATGGCCGTCGATTCCGCGCACGATCCGCTCGCGCTCGTACGCAGGTACCTCGAGACCGGCGATGCGAGACGCGCCCTTGCCGAGCTCGAGAAGGCGCCCGGGGGTGTCGACGACGAGGAATTCTGGAGCCTCCGGGCCCACGCGCTCTACGGGTTGGGTCAGTGGGACGAGGCGGCCCAAGCTGCCCAGAGGGGTCTCGAGCTGGGGGCAGACGATTTCGACCTGCTCGACCTGCTGGCACTTGCCGAGCTCGAGCGCGGCCGTGAGAAGGAGGCGCGCGCAACGATCGACTCAGCGCTCGAGCTCTACCCGGACTCGGCGGAGCTCCACGCGCACAGCGCGCTGATCCTTGCCCGGCGAAAGCCGAAATCTTTCCGCCCTGTCTCGTTTCGGAAGGCCCGCGCCGCGGTCGATGAGGCACTTCGTCTTGATCCGCATTCCGAGATCGCGCTACGCGTCCGCGCGCAAGTTGCGGCGCTTTCAGGGGACGCCCGCGCTCCGCAGTACGCCGCCGAACTCCTCGCACTCGAACCTGCGGACGAGCAAGCCCACGCCATTACCGGCGTTGCGCTCGCGAAGCGCGGCAACGTCGTAGCCGGCCTTCGGCATTTCGAAGAGGCCGCACGGCTCGATCCTTCGGATCCGACGCTTGCATGGCTAGGCCGTCATAGCCGTGAACTGCGGCGACCGTTCTTCGCGCCCGTACTGTTCATGGAGCGCGTCACCCGTGGCCACATTCGCATTGCTTGGGCTGTTGTTGCGCTGGCGAGCTTCCATTCCGGCCAGCTCTGGCTTAAGGTCGTGGTCCTCGGGCTCTGGGCGTATATGTGGGCGGTACACATCTACCTCCGCATGCGGTCTGGCAAGGAGCCCGCGTGAGCCTCGAGCGCGTCGAAGGCCTGCGCTTGGCGCTCGAGGCGACGCCGGACAATCACGCGGTGCGTCTCATGCTCGCCGAGATGCTCGTCGCGGAGGGCGCTGCGGAAGAGGCGCTGGCCGAGTTCGACCGACTGCAGGCTGCGAGGTCGCTCTCGGGCGAGAACATGCTGGTCGCGGGCCGCGCCGCCCTCGACGCGGGGCGGCAGGACCGTGCGCAGGAGTTCGCAGAGGCGGCCAGCGAAGTGGGGGTGGTCGAAGGCGTCTCCGAGCTGAGGTCCGAGATCAACGTGAGCCTTGGGTTGCAGCATGCCGTCCACGTCGTCAACCCGGGAGTAGATGACGAAGGGATTGCGCGGGCGCCGCACCTCGAATTGGACTCGCGTCCGGCGGTTAGCTTCACCGACGTCGGTGGGCTGGACGACATCAAGAAGGCGATCCACCGGACGATCATCCTTCCGTTCCAGCGCCACGATCTCTATGAGAAGTACAACCGACGCGCCGGCGGCGGGGTGCTGCTGTTCGGCCCACCCGGCTGCGGCAAGACCATGCTCGCGCGTGCGACGGCAGGTGAGTGCGCGCTGCCGTTCTCGAACGTTCGGATCGAAGAGATCCTCGATCCGCTGTTCGGCGTCAGCGAAGGCAACCTCCACGACGCTTTCGTGCAGGCCCGGAGATTCGCGCCGTGCGTGCTCTTCCTCGACGAACTCGATGCCATCGCGTTCGCGCGCCGCAAGCACGTCGGCAGCGCGGGCAGGCCGCTCGTCGACCAGTTGCTGCAGGAGCTGGACTCGATCGGCTCTGACAACGAAGCCATCCTCATTCTCGGTGCGACGAACGCACCGTGGGACGTCGACGAAGCGATGAAGCGCCCCGGCCGGTTCGATCGGGCTCTTTTCGTTCCGCCTCCGGATCCGGCTGCGCGCGAGCGAATCCTCTCGTTGCAGCTCGATGGACGCCCGCACGAAGATGTCGATCTGGCAAAGATCGCGAAGCGCACGCCTCTCTTCAGCGGCGCCGATCTGCGAGCGCTCGTCGAACGCGCGGTCGACATGGTCATCGACGAGGCGCTGGAGAGTGGTGAAGAACGGGCCTTGACGACCGTGGATCTCGAAAGGGCGCTTGCAGGGATGCGACCGTCCACGCTCGAGTGGCTGGCGACGGCCAGAAACTACGTCGAGTTCGCCAATCAGAGCGGCGGCTATGACGAAGTTGCCGCGTTTCTCGTCTCCCGTGAAGCGAGGAGCTGGAAAGACTAAGGCGCTTGGTCAGCTACTCGGCGTCGGCCTTGACCGGGGCGGCCGGCGTCTCGTAGGAACGCTGCTCGTAGCCCTGGCGTACGCGTTCGACGGCCTCCTCGAGATCGTCGGTGATGTAGAGAAGGTCGAGATCATTGGGAGAGATCATCCCGTCAGCGAGCAGCTCGCCTTTGATCCAGCCCATCAGCTCCCCCCAGTAGTCCGTGCCGTACAGGACAACGGGGAAGTGGAACACCTTGCCTGTCTGGATCAGCGTCAGCGCCTCGAAGAGCTCGTCCACGGTCCCGAAACCCCCGGGAAAGACGACGAAGCCCTCTGCGACCTTCACGAACATCGTCTTGCGGGCGTAGAAGTGGCGGAACGTCAGCGAGATGTCGAGGTAGGGGTTTGGCTGCTGCTCGTGCGGCAGCTGGATGTTGAATCCGACCGAGAGCCCGCCCCCTTCCTTCGCGCCGCGATTGGCCGCCTCCATCACCCCTGGGCCGCCACCGGTCACGACTGCCCAGCCCAGTTCGGCGAAGCGGCGGCCCGCGGCGCGCGCCTCTTCGTAGACCGGGTTGCCTTCCCTGATGCGGGCTGAGCCGAAGATGGTCACCGCGGGCTGGACGATCTTGTCGACTGCCTCGAAGCCCTCGCGGAACTCCTGGGCAATGAGCGCGATGTCCTGCTCGAGATCTTCGGTCTTCTCCTCGGCGGAGAGGATCCGTCTGTCTTCCATCAGAAGTTTCGAGGAACGTGCGTCGCGTGCATGCCCAGCACGAGCAGCACCGCGAGGCCGAAATAGAGCACACCGATGACAAGTCGCTGATGCGGCTTGACGCGGTAGTACTCCTGCATCTCGGGATGGTCACGCGTCTTCCAGCGGCGCCAGAGCTCTGACGCGGAGAAGAGCAGGATGATGATCAGGATCGGGTTCGGCTTCCAGATCACGAGGCCGAGCAGGCCGAGGAAGCCGACCAGCCAGAGCGCCGGGTGCAAGGCGGCCGTGATGCGCCCTCCGTCGAGCGGCACGACCGGCAGCAGGTTGAAGAGATTGATGAAGAAGCCGAGGAATGCCAGCGCCTTCAGCGAGTTCGAGTCGTAGGCGACGCCGGCGACGTAAATTGCGAGCGCGCCGGCCGACCCGAGCAGAGGGCCGCCAATCGCAAGCTTTGCCTCGCGCCAGGCGTTGTGCGGCATCTCCTTGAGCGTGATCAGCGCGCCCATAAACGGGATGAAGAGCGGCGCCGAAACCGGCAGTCCCTGGCGCTTCGCCTCGAGGACGTGTCCCATCTCGTGCACGAACAGCAGCACCACGAGCCCGATCCCGAACCACCAGCCGCCGATCCAGACGTAAACCGCGGCCGAGACGAACATCGAGAACAGGAACTTGAACTTGAGCAGGACGAAGCCGAACTTGGCCAGGAACGCGCCGACGGCGGCGACCGGCGCCCAGAGCCTCCGAAACAGCCCGCGCCAATCCGTGCCGCGGGGCTGAATCGGCTCATACTGGCGCCACTCCTGGGGGTATTGCTCCATGTCGGCCATTGTGCCTACCCGTATCGGTTGCACCGCGGCAACTCAGGAGCCCCGGCCGAACCACGACTGTGAAACCCAGTCTGACGGAGGTTGGCCCCGACACCAGCGTCGGGGCCAACCGCCGACCTCAACTACCCCCGTTCGCCCGTCCCGCCCCTGCAGAGACCAAGCGTGCCTGGTGAGCCCTTGGGCAGGCCGTAGTACTTCCAAGAGTCCGCCGCGGTCTGAACCTGGGACACGTTCTGTCCCGCTTCCGAGTCGAAGTCATTCAGCCCGCTGGCGGCGCAGGCCGAGTTCGCGTGATCCAGAGCCCCCGTCTCATTGGTGTTGTTTGGAGTGCCCGGAGGACCCTTTACTTCACCAGCGAGCGCGGCACTGACACTCCCGCCCGCGAAGACGGCTGCACAGAGCGCAGCCGCGAAGAATCGTCTTTTGCCCATCACTTACCTCCCCACGTAAGTAGACGCCCGTTTGGCGGCTATCGCCAAAATAATAGGGTCGACGCAAGCCCGGAATGGGCCGAGTGGCCTACGGGGCGCTGATCTGTCCCAACGCATACTCGCGCGTCGCCCTCGAATCTATGAACCGCGTCCGATCCACTCCTCGCCGCCCTCGTAGAACTCCTTCTTCCAGAGGAATGCCCACGCAGCGAAGCCATCCGTCACTCCGTCGAGATGTTGCCGGGTTACGCATAAGTCGAGCGTGGGGACTCACTGCTGCGAATAGCTCAGCAGAAGCGGCCCTGCACAAGAAGTACCAGCCCAGTTCCTCTCACCCACGCGAGGTGAACTACAGCAACACGTCCGAGTCCCTGGGAGTCTGTCTTCGCTCGACACTCAGGGGAATCCCCCGTCGACTTTCCTGGTGAGCGACTTCTATGGCGCTGCGATGAGTACTGAGCCTCTGCCCGTGAACAGGGCTCGGAGTCAGGGAGTCGTTGCCGGTCTGATCGTGATGTAGAGCTTGCCGTTCGCGTTCTTCCTCTTCTCCGTGATGCACTTCTGGTTCGACGGCTTTCCGTCACTGCCCACCGTGGCATCGACGCAGTACACGACCGTCGTACTCTGCGGTTCGCTCACGCTGGCAGGCGCAGGCTGCAGGCTTTGCGCATCCGAGTGCAGTCCCGAGAGCACGAATGCGGCAAGGGACGCCGCGAGGAGGACGGGAGGGATCAGACGCGTGCGCACGTTCACAGGGTAGGCCCGTCCTGGCGATGATGGAACCCCCTGCTGGTGAAGAGGGAAACGCACCGACGCATGCAGAGGATCAGGGCCCGCGTTCCTCTTATCCGTATACGTGAAGATGTCCCGTGACTGAGAAGCAGTTCCACGTCTTCTGGGGCGATTCATCGCCTGGGGAGCTGCTCAGCGTGGGCGGCCTGGGGCTGGACATCATTGGCGCGATCGTCCTCGCCCTCGTGCTCTTCCAGCGCTTCAACGCCACGTTCGGCGGTCGGGCTCGGTCCGACGAACACCGCGACTGGGCGCTGGGGATTGTCGGGGCACTGTTCCTCGTCTCAGGGTTCGTGCTCCAGCTGCTGCCGCACTTCGGCGTTGGCCCGGGCGGGACGAACGGGAGCCGGGCCTGGGCCCTGGCAGTGACCCTCTTCGGCGGGACCCTGGCCGGGTGGGTGATCTACCGGGCGCTGCGACTCGTGTTCCTGCGCCTGTTCCCCTAGATCGGACCGGCGTATCTCACCTCTCGGGAGGACCCTTCGACGCCAGCGCTGCCACGACCTCGGCCCGTCGTCGTTCCAGCCGCGAGATCACTCCCTCCAGGCGTAGCTCGTCACGCGACTGGAGTTCGCTGATCGCGCTCTCCGAAGCAAGCGCGGGGCTCGAGACATCGACTACATCGTTCTGAACGAACTCTGGGCGATCATCAAGCACCAGTGGAAGCACTTCAAGCCGCTGTTTCCCGACCAGGCATGGATGCAGACGATGATCACCCGGAACATGAACGTGTCCCGGCTCGTGCCGAGCACGGGATCCTCGCGAAGCGACTGATGACCGATAACGGCTTCAGCTACGTCAGAAACCGCTCGCTCCGCGAACTGCTCGCCGCGCACGAGATCCACCACCCGACGACCCAGCCCTATCGGCCCCGCACCAACCGAAAGGTCGAACGCTTCCACCAAACGATGGGCCGCGAATGGGCCTTCGGGCTCGCCTACCGCTCACATCGACAACGCAACCAAGCGCTGCCACACTGGCTCAAGCACTACAACACCCGTCGACCACACAGCTCGCTCGGAGGCCAAGCCCCGATCAGCCGCGTTCACAACGTCCGTGGGTAGGACACTTAGTGGGTAGGACACTTAGTTACTCGCGCGAGGAGTCCCCCTCGAATCTATGAACCGCGTCCGATCCACTCCTCGCCGCCCTCGTAGAACTCCTTCTTCCAGAGCGGCACCTGGCCTTTGAGGGTGTCGATCGCCTCCTTGCACGCGGCAAGAGCGTCCTGCCGGTGTGGCGCCGACACGGCGATGACGACGCTGGCCTCGCCGATGTCGACGCGGCCGGTGCGATGGTGGATCGCGATCTCGCAGAGGTCGTAGCGGCGTTTCAGTTCCTCGGCGATCTGGGCCATGGCCTGTTCGGCCATTTCCTCGTAGGCCTCGTAGTCGAGGTGTAGGACCGTGCGCCCGCGCGATTGCACTCGAGTCGTGCCGGTGAACGTCGCGATTGCACCTGCCCGGTCCGACCGCACCTCGTCGACGGCCGCGTCGAGCGAGAGGGGTTCCACGCTGAGCCGGAAGGCTCCGCCCGAAACGGGCGGGATCAGCGCCACCTCGTCGCCGTCCACGAGCGGGCGATCCCGGTCGGCGTACTCCTTGTTCACGGCGTAGAGCAGACCTTCCGGTTCGTCGCCGAGGTCGAGTGCAGGCCAGACGCCGGCGACCCGATCGACGCCATCGAGCTCGCGCTCGCTCCACCCGGCGCGCTCCCTGAGACCCGCGAAGAGCTTGACGTGGACGCGCATGATGAGCAGCCTAGTAGCGGATGCGCGCGGACTCTCCGACCAGCACTTCTGGCAGAAGTCCTCGCCGGCCCGTCGCTCCCGGCGTTCCGAAGCTCAGTTGGAGACTGCCACGCCGTCCGCTCGGGCCCGTCGGGAAGTGGGTTGTCGTGGCGATCCTCGGCCTCTTCGTCCTGAACTACTGGGTTGCGTCACGCTCGCTCTCCGAGCCGGCACCTCTTGCGATTCCCTACAGCCCGCTGTTCCTGGACGAGGTTCGTCAAGGAAACGTCGACCGCATCACGTCTAAAGGGACATCACTTCAGGGGCTGTTCAGGAGTGCCGTGCGTTATCCGCCAACCGGCGACAGCTCGCGGAGCGACGAACGATTCTCGGTGCTGATTCCTTCGTTCGCGGACACGGCCGCACTGTCCAAGCTCCTCGAGGAAAACAACGTCGTCATCAACGCGGAGCCGCTGCAAAGCACTGCGGCCTGGTGGGAGAGGTTGGTGTACGGCTTCGGCCCGACCATCCTGCTCATCGGTCTCCTCGTGCTTCTGATGAGGCGGGGCGGACTTTCAGCGCTCGGCTCCTTCGGCCGTTCCCGCGCGCGCCGCTACGAGGCTTCGGCTGCGCGCGTGACCTTCGACGACGTTGCGGGGATCGAAGAGGCGAAGGACGAGCTGACGGAGATCGTCGACTTTCTCAAGAACCCTCAGCGCTACGGGCGCCTGGGCGGACGGATCCCGCGTGGCGTCTTGCTCAGCGGGCCCCCCGGGACCGGCAAGACGCTGCTCGCACGAGCCGTCGCAGGCGAGGCGAACGTGCCGTTCTTCTCGATGTCCGCGTCCGAGTTCATCGAGGCGATCGTCGGCGTCGGCGCCTCACGTGTCCGCGATCTCTTCAAGAAGGCGAAGGACGCCTCCCCGGCGATCGTTTTCATCGACGAGCTCGATTCGATCGGCAGGTCGCGGTCGGCGGGCCAGGTCGGAGGTGGTGGCGGCGACGAGCGCGAGCAGACGCTGAACCAGATCCTCACCGAGATGGACGGGTTCGACCCGTCCACCGACGTCATCGTGATCGCGGCGACGAACCGGCCGGACATCCTCGATGCCGCGCTGCTCCGCCCGGGCCGTTTCGACCGGCGCGTGGCCGTGCAGCCTCCCGACCGCGCGGGCCGTCAACGGATCCTCGAAGTGCACACGCGTGGAGTTCCGCTCGGAGACGACGTCGATCTCGACCGGCTCGCAGCGAGCACTACGGGCATGGTCGGCGCCGACCTTGCGAACCTCGTCAACGAGGCGGCTCTGCTGGCGGCGCGACGCGGGCACGACCTGGTCAACTCTGACGACTTCGACGACGCGTTCGAGAGGGTGTTGCTCGGAGCGGAACGAAATATCGTGTTGAGCCTTGCCGATCGCCAGAAGACCGCCTACCACGAGGCGGGGCACGCGATCGTCGGCATGATGAGCCCGGCCGCGGACCCGGTGAGGAAGGTCTCGATCATTCCCCGAGGCGTGGCGCTCGGAGTCACGCTCTCTTCGCCGGAAGAGGATCGGCACGGCTACGACGAGGACTATCTGCTTACCGTGATCAAGGTCGCTCTCGGTGGACGGGCCGCCGAAGATCTCGTGTACGGGAAGCTGACCACAGGCGCGGAGTCGGACCTCCAACAGCTCACCGCCATCGCGCGGCAGATGGTCGGTCGGTGGGGGATGAGCCCGGTCGTGGGACCGGTCACGGTCATGGCCGTGGATAGCCGAGGAACGTTCCTACCCGGAGCGGCTGCACCGTCGGAGCAGACCCAGCAACTCGTGGATCAGGAAGTGCGGCGCATCGTCGACGAGGCCTACGAGGAGGTCCTTGCGCTGCTCCGCGAGCATCGCTCCAAACTGGACGATCTCGCGTTGGCGCTGCTCGAGCGCGAGACGCTCGACGGCCCCGACGCTTACGCGGCTGCCGGCGTCGAGCGGGTTCTCGCCGACGAGGATCTACTCGACACGGCTCCCGCACCGGCCTGAAAAACCGCGGTCGTGAGGGAGGGTGCTACCTTGTCCGGGTAATCAGGACGAGTACCGGTAGTGCTTTCCAGCCTTCCTCTACTTGTTCGACGTCAAGAATCAAGGGAGGAATTCACGTGGCAACCGGTACCGTCAAGTGGTTCAACGATGCCAAGGGATACGGCTTCATCGCCCCGGAGGATGGCGGCAAGGACCTCTTCGTGCATCACTCGAACATCGCCGGCGACGGCTTCAAGTCTCTGACCGAGGGTGCCAAGGTCGAGTACGAGTCGCGCGAGGGCCAGAAGGGCCCCGAGGCGATCAACGTCGTTCCTCAGTAGAGAGGACACGTAGTAGCCGAAAAAGAACAGAAGATCGAGCTCGACGGCGAGGTCGTCGAGGCTTTGCGGAACGGTTATTTCCGGATCGCACTCGACGGCGGTCACGAGACGCTCGGATATACGGCCGGGAAGATGCGGCGCTATCGCATCCGTATCTTCCCCGGCGACCGAGTGAAGATCGAGCTCTCGCCCTACGATCTCAACCGCGGTCGGATCGTCTACCGCTACAAGTAGCTCGCGCTAGCCGCGGAGCCACCAGTCGCGGTGGCCGTAGTAGCCGAGGTTGTAGCCGACCTGGAGCAACGGGCCGGAGAGCCGTTTACCGCGGAGTGCGAAGAGGCTGCCCACTCCGCGCCGTGATCGGACGAAGAAGATCGATCGACCATCGCGTGAGTAGCGCGGCGACTCGTCGGCGGAGAGCGGAGGTGGCGACGTGAGCCGCCGCTGCGAACCGTTCAGTCCGATGCGCCAGAGTTCCCATCTCGTCGCGGAGAAGTTGTAGTCCTCACTCGTCGGTTGCGACTGCGTCACGACTGAGCGGCCGTCGGGCGCACAAGCCGCTGAGCCCCAGGCACGTTTCGGCATCCTGATCAGTGGGCGGGCCCGCCAGGCCGGGGGCGACGCGACGAGCAGTTGCTTGTTCGTCGTCGCGAGCCGGTTGCCGCCGCCCGTGAAGACCAGCCGGCCGCTGCACCACGTCATGTAGTCGGCGTAGCCGAGCGTCATGACGAGCCGGTGCGGCCGTCCACCCCTCGTCGAGACGACCTGCAACAAGAGACCGTCGGCAGCGATCGAATTCGACCCCTGAGGATCGATCGCGAAGAAGAGCCAGCGCCCGTCGCCCGACCAGCGGGACAGCACGATAGGTCCGGGTGCGCCCGCAGGGATCCTCCGATACGACTCGTGGACGAGGTACACAGTGCGCCGAGCGCCCGTGCTCCGGTTTCGCACCACGATTGCGTTCGTTCCCTCGTCGCCCTGGCGCTTGGCGACTACCGCCGCAACGAACCGCCCGTCGGGCGAGACGAAAGGCCGAGGCTTGCTCGTGCTCGGCCGCAAGATGCGATCCCGACAGGTTGCGAGATCAAGGGCATGCTGCCGGCCTCTCCGTGTGTAGGTGAGCGTGCCGACGCCCGGCTCTGGATGGCAGGAGAGAGCAGCGGCGGCGACAGCGGCTGCGACCACCGACCGATTGTGCCGCTCGCCTCTACGATTGTCACGTGGCGACAACCGGCGACGAGCGGCACACCGACTCGGACATCGAGGTCAAGCCGATCTACACCGCCGAGGACGCGCCCGAGGAGCTAGAGCTTCCGGGCGAGTTCCCGTTCACGCGCGGCCCTCACCCGGACATGTATCGCGGTCGTCCGTGGACGATCCGCCAGTACGCGGGGTTCGCGTCCGCAGAGGAGACGAACCGGCGTTTCCGCTATCTCCTCGACCGTGGCCAGACGGGGCTCTCGGTCGCCTTCGACCTGCCGACGCAGCTCGGCTACGACTCCGACGATCCGCGCGCCGTGGGCGAGGTGGGCCGCACGGGAGTCGCAATCGACTCGATCGCCGACATGGAGCTGCTCTTCGACCAGATCCCGCTCGACGAGGTTTCAACGTCGATGACGATCAACGCGCCCGCTGCGTTGCTTCTCTTGCTGTACGAGCTCGTGGCGGAAGAGCAGGGCGTCCGCGGCAACCAGTTGCGCGGGACGGTGCAGAACGACATCCTGAAGGAGTACATCGCGCGCGGGAACTACATCTTCCCGCCGCGGCCTTCGATGCGCATCACGACAGATCTGTTCGCTTACGCGAGCGAGCGGATTCCGAAATGGAATCCGATCTCGATCTCGGGCTACCACATCCGCGAAGCGGGCTCGACCGCGGTGCAGGAGCTCGCGTTCACGCTCGCCAACGGGATCGCGTATGCGGAGGCCGCGGTCGCGGCAGGGCTTTCTCCGGACGAGCTCGGTGAACGTTTGTCCTTCTTCTTCAACGCGCACAACCACTTCTTCCAGGAGGTGGCGAAGTTCCGCGCGGCGCGACGCCTGTGGGCGCGCATCATGCAAGAGCGTTTCGGCGCGACGAACCCGAAGGCGCAGGCCCTGCGGTTCCATGCTCAGACGGGAGGTTCGACGCTGACGGCTCAGCAGCCGGAGAACAACATCGTGCGCGTCGCGATCCAGGCGCTGTCGGCAGTGGCCGGCGGCGCCCAGTCG
>WNFU01001890.1_pt1 | contig 29172 bp, 33 predicted proteins | sample 5400121 | NCBI WGS metagenome assembly WNFU01 (sample SAMN13153360, study PRJNA577476) | soil metagenome | isolation source: 100 cm soil or saprolite under grassland replicate 1 | place: USA:California | collected 2016-06-15 | reverse complement strand
ATCCTGGACCGGCTGCTGCACCACTGCGACGTCATCGCCACGGCCGGAACGCAAAGCTGATCTTCAGCGCTGTCGTGCCCTGCGACGCTTCGGGTGCGGGGTTGTATCTGCATCCCGACCACCGCCGACGTCTTCGCCGCCCCCCGGTCGTGGGCCACATGGGTGTTGAGGAATGAACGCCGCATTGTTCACGGGTCTATGCCGCTTCAGCCGTTGGCGAGCGTGCTGTCGCTGGTGGTTAGGGCGTCTGTGCCCATGGTCGCGCAATGAACCGCCCGACTTGGCGAACAGGCGGTTTACCGTACTAGACGATCGGCGTATCGTACGCGGTGATCCCAATCGGGAGGGAGAGCGTGAGCCAGGCAACACGGCGGCGCGCGCTCGAGGCGGCGGGCCTGGTCCACCCCCACCCCGAGGCGGTGACCGCGCCGGTGTTCGACGGGTCCGAACCGTTCTTTTCTGCCTCGGACAAGGTGCAGGTCAAGTACGAGATGCTGCGCGCCCACGTGGTCGACGGGATTCCCGTGGCCCAGGCGGCCGCGGCGCATGGCTACTCACGTGCGGCGTTCTACCTGGTCGCGGCCGCGTTTGCCGAACGGGGCATGCAGGGGCTGGTCGACCAGCGGCGGGGCCGGCGCGGGCCGACCAAGCTCACCCCGCCGCTGGTCGCGTTCCTGGCCGCCGCCGACCCGGCGGCCTCGGGCGCGGTGCTGGCCGCGGAGGTGGAGCGCCGGTTCGGGGTCCGGCTGCACCGGCGCACCGTCGAGCGGGCACGGCGACGATGAACGGGTGGCGGCGCCGGTTTTGGCCGCCCGCCGAGGTCGCACAGGTCGACTACGAGCGGCTCCGGGCGGCCGCGTTGGCGGGCACGCCGCTGCTGGGGCCGACCGCGACCTGCGTTGCCCGCCGCGGGCTGGCGGGGCTGCTCACCTGGCCAGCAGCCGACCAGGACGGGGGGTTCACGGCGGTGATCTGTGGCGGGCGCCGACCGGCGTGGACGCCGTATGCCGATCCTCGCCTGGACGCCCTGGCTGCCGGTTATGGGCTGCTGCTCGGCGCGCCCCAGGGTCCCACCATCGGCCGTGAGGAGGTGCGCTGATGCGGGTCGCGTTGTATGCCCGTGTGTCCACCGAGGCGCAGCAGGTCCGGGGCACGATCGGATCCCAGCTGGAGGCGTTGCGTGCTCGGGCCGCCGACGAGGGCGACGAGGTCGTGGCCGAGCTCGTGGATGACGGCTACTCGGGGGCGCGCCTGGACCGCCCGGGCCTGGACGGGCTGCGCGACGCGGCCGAGGCCGGCGTGGTCGAGGGTGTGTGGTGCTTGTCGCCCGACCGGCTGGCCCGCGTCTACGCCTGGCAGGTGCTGGTGCTCGACGAGCTGGCCCGGCTGGGGGTGGCGGTGCGGTTCGTCGATGCCCCGGCCCTGGATGATGACCCGCAGGCCCGCCTGCTGACCCAGGTCCAAGGCGTGATCGCCGAGTACGAGCGGGCCAAGATCGCCGAGCGTTACCGGCGCGGCAAGCTGTGGCGCTCCCGCGCCGGGGAGGTGATCAGCTGGAAGGCGCCCTACGGCTACCGCCGGGTGCCCCGAGGGCCTGCCGGCCCAGCCCACCTTGCGGTCTACGAGCCTGAGGCGCAGGTGGTACGGCGCATCTTCGACGACTACGTGACCACGGGCCTGTCCATGCGCCAGCTCACCCGGCAGCTCAACACCGACCGCATCCCCTCGCCAACCGGCAAGCCGGTGTGGGGGGTGTCGACCGTGGGACGGCTGCTGCGCAACCAGGCCTACGTCGGACGGGTGTACTACAACCGCACCGAGCTGGTCCCGGCGCCGACCCCGGGGCGGCGCCCCACCCGCCAGCGGCCCCGCGCCAGCGACGAGTGGGTGCAGATCGCCGTGCCAGCGGTCGTGGGTGAGGACCTGTTCGACGCCGCCCAGCGGGTCAGCCGCGACAACACCCAGTGGAGCCCCCGCCGGGCCGAGCCAGGCGCCTGGCTGCTGCGCGGCCTGGTCGTCTGCGGCGCCTGTGGGGTCGGCGCCAACTGCCACAAGATGCGCGGCCGCAACGGCACCTGGCACCGCTACTACTACTGCCGCAACCACGACCCGCTGCGCGCGGGCGGCGAGCACCGCCGCTGCCCCGAACGCAACATCCGCGCCGACGAACTCGACACCTTCGTGTTCGACCAGGTCCGCGCCGCGCTGCTGCGCCCCCAGGCCCTGCTCGCCGGCCAGGCCGCCGTCACCGCCCGCCAGCCCACCCCCGACGACGAGCTGCTTGGCGCCCAGCTCGCCCGCCTGCAACGCAAGCTCGACGCCGCCCACGCCGAACGCCGCCGGTTGGTCGACCTCTACCAGGCCGGACTACTTGGGCTCACCGAGGTCGGGCGGCGGGCCGCCGAGGTCGATACCCGCCGCCAGCAGCTCGCCGGCCAGCAGGCCCACCTTGCCGCCGAGCGGGGCAGGCTCGCCGAGGACAACCAGCTCCGCCAGCGCCTGACCGGCTTCGCCGAGCGCGTGACCCAGGCGTTCGACGGCCTCGACTACGACCAGCGCCAGCGCCTGCTCCGCCTCGTCGTCGAGCACGTCCGCGTCACCGGCCAGCAGGTCGAGATCCACCTTCGCATCCCGCTCGACGAACCCCCCAACCACGACCCACCCGCCCGCCACCCAACTGGGCCGACCCGACCGTCAACCGATATGCGTCTGCGTTCCCTTGGTGGCGATCAACGGCCCCAGCTACCGGCTCAAGGATCGCCTCAAGCCCTCGGACGGAGGTGGTGCCCTCGAGTGACCCTGCTTGCCCAGCTACCGACATATGAGCCCGTACCCGAAACGACATCAGCCCTTGACCCCGGACAGTCGGCTACCTGGAGGCCGTCACCGACAAGCTGCTGATTGACCTGGTCACGGTCAGCGCCTACGACGTCAACGCCGCCCGCGTCCTGGTTCCCCAGCGGGTCGAACCCGAACGCTGGCGCCCCGACGCGGCCCCGGCCCAGGCGCCTGCGCGCGAGAGCGGGTACTCGGTCGCCGGACCGGACGACTTCCTGGCCGTGATCCCCAGCGCACCGCCGGAGCAGCAGCGGTTCCTGCAGCGCCTGGCCGACTGGGCGGTCGCGCTGGGCACGCGCGGGCTTGCCCAGCTGACCACTTACCACGGCAAGGCCGGCATCACCACGCTGCTGCCCCGGATCTCGGACGGTGCCGGGTTGGTGTCCATCTACAAGGACGCCCGGTCGTCCTACCTGCAGTTGTGGCGCTCGGTGTTCGAGCGCCGCGCGCCCAGGTCGCTGGTAGCCGTAGAGGCGGCGGTGGGGGAGCCGGGGTGCGGCAGGGCAACGTTGTCTACGAGGCGTCCGACGAGCTGCTGGCCGCGCTGACGGCGGCCTACGAGGAGGCCGCAACCGGGCAGCTCACCACCTGACACCGGGGCACCGACGGCCATGCAGTTGTTCAAGGACGACGACAAGGGCTACCTGGCCTGAGTCCAGCAACACCCGGACGGGTTCGTCGTCAACGCCGAACGGCGACCCTCCCAGCTACCTGGTCCTGCACCGGGCGCAGTGCGCCCACATCGCCAGGGCGTCGCAGCAGGGTCGCTGGACCGTCGCATACGTCAAGGCCTGCGCCCCAAAGGTGGCCGAGCTCCAGCGATGGGCCAGCAGGGTCGTCGGTGGTCGCCTCCAGCCATGCCACTGGTGTGCCCCCGGGCCGTAGCTCGGCTCGGCATTCGACGCAGGATCGAGTGCGCCTTGGTCATCCCGATGGTCATCCAGTCGATCCGACTGGTTCCGTCAGGACCTGGCCAGGCCGATGCGGCACCCAACGTGAGCAGGGAGAATCCGACTGGCGCCGTCCGGTCCGACTGGAAGCATCTGCCTCGTAATCGGAAGGTTCCGGGTTGAAACCGGCCCGCTTGGCAGGTAGGGGTGCCGCCCAGCCTCGATTGGGCGAACTACGGCGCTGGAGGAAGGAATCCGCGTGGACGCCGCGCCGACTGGACGCCAGGTCCCGGCGAGGTCAACCTCGGCACCACCTCGGGCGACCCGGACGAGGTCACCGTCAGCACCACCGACCCGGACAAGGTCACCGTCTGGCTGGGCGCGACCGGCGCCACCGACCTCACCCGCCCGACGCCGAGGAGCTGGCCGCCCGACGCCGCGCGCGGTGCGCCAGCTCGGCGGGTGACCTCGCCTCCAGGCGCGGGCGCACGCGACCCGAGCCCGGCCGTGCTCCCCCCGTAGCGGCCACGTCCACCGCGGCGCGCACTGGCGGCCCCACCGCCACGCTCACACCCCTCGCGGGCAGCGGTTTCCCTTCGAGCTGGCAGGTGCTGACCGGGGCCTGAACGTCGTTCACGGCTGGTTCAGAAGCCACCCACCGGCAGGCTCACAGTTCGCTCAACGGGCCCGCTCACGGCGGCTGTGGGCGCCACCCACCGCGGCTGCGAGCGGTGGCGGAAACCGGCGCTGTGGGGCTGTCGGTGAGCGGGTCGTGCGCCTGCTGGTGGGGCAGCATCCCGCGCCCGCCGGCGGGCCTGGCCGTGCGTCGACCGGCACCCCGGTGTCCCCGATCGGCCCCTCGGCGGAGGTTCCAGCAGGGCAGCGCGCGTGCGCGTGCCTGCCGCTGGACGGCGCCAGAGACGGAGGAGGCCTGATGATCGCCGGCCGCAGCCCCCGCGAGCGCCGACCGGTCGCCTCGACCGCAACGTCCGGGTCAGCCCTGCCGGCCCCGAAATCCGGGTTTCCCAGGTGAAAGGCCATGCACGACGGCACCCACCGAGCGACGGATGGCAGATCCCCGGGCAGGCCCGGCGGCAGGTCGGGCGCCGGGCCGCCCGCCGACCTCAGGACCGGCGCCCCCCATCGCTGCCCGCCCGCACGTCACCGCCACCGTCGCCAGCCCGTTCGCCGCCGCCGACTCCTGACGGAGGCCGCCCGCATGCACAACTCGATCCCTACGACGCGCAAGCACCCCCGTCCGCGTTCGCGCTCGCGTGGACACCGACCCTCGCGCCGGGGGAGCGTCGCCGAGCAGCTCGCCACCCTCCGCCTGGTCCACGAGCACCGCGCCGCCTGGCTGGCGTTGTGGCTGTCGGAGCGGGCCTGCGCTCACCGTTGGGGCCAGGTGGTCCGCCCCGACCGCTACGGCCGCTGGCGCCAAGGCGACCGCGAGGTCGGCTTCTTCCTCGAGTACGACTGCGGCACCGAACCGCTCGACCGGCTGGCCGCCAAGCTCCACGGTTACGATGAGCTGGTCGACGCCACCGAGATCTCGACGCTGGTGCTGTTCTGGCTGCCCTCCTCGGGCCGGGAGGCCAGCGTCCGCCAAGCGCTCGCCGGCGAGCCCCGCTGGGGCCGGATGCGATACCCGGTGGCACCGCCAGCCCCGACCTCGGCCGCAGCCCGGCCGAGCAGGCGTGGCTGCCGCTGGACCAGACCTGGCCACGCCGCCGCCTCATCGACCTCGCGGACCTCGACGCCCGGACCCCTCAGCCTGCAGGACCTATCGACTGATGGGCCGGAGGAGCACCGAGGACATCGACGCGCGCATCCGCGCCATTGTCGAGCGCACCGTCCAAGAACAGGGCCTCGACCTCGAAGTCCGCGACCCGGTCGCGCTGCATACGGTCGCAGCGATGATCCTCGCTGCCAGGCGCGACAAAGATGCTGCCAGGCGCGACCGCGCGGCCTCCTGACAGCAAACAGTGGCCCGCCGTCCCGGACCGAAAGCGCATACCTCCCGCCTCGCGACCCTGAAATGCCGAACTGCCTAGCAATTGCCTAGCTGATTGCCCTTCCGATCGTGGCCTGCCATGCCGGAAGGTGGCCTACGGCCCTTGCGCCGCACGATGACCGCCTCGGAGGACGCACGATGACGCTGCTGGATCCCGTCTGCCGCGAGCTGCTGGACGTGATCGGGGCCGCCCTCGACGTCGGCGACCGGCCCAAGGACCCGCTTCAAGCCACCGCCTGGCAGGACCAGGCGCTCGAACGCGCCCGGCTGGTCTCCGCCCTCATCGAGACCTTGCTCGCCTACGAGGACGACCAGACGGGCAGGGCTCGCCTGATCGCTGGCGAGCTGCGCCAAATCATCGACAAGCGGTAGCCAAGCGCGTGCGGCTACACCTTCCAGACCGGGCCATAGGGCGGGGCCAGCCGGTCCGGGTCCGGGCCACGACCCGGCCGAGTGGCCGGCCCGACCACGATCCGGTGGAACAGCGCCCGCAGCACGGCGCGCCGGCGGTCAGCCCGACGTGGGCGGACAGTTCGGCGTCGGCGGCGTCGATCCGCCCGAGGATCTCGGCCGCGCGGTCGGCCAGCAGCTGCCCCGCCGGGGTGAGCCGGATGCCGCGCCCGACCCGTTGCAGCAGCTGCGCGCCGGTCTCGGCCTCGAGCCGGGCGAGGTGGTGGCTGACCGACGGCTGCGAGTAGTGCAGTTCCTTCGCCGCCGCGGTGACCGATCCGTGGCGGGCGACGGCGTCGAGGACCCGCAGCCGGGTAACGTCCAGCATGCATCAATTCTATCTATGAATCAGCACAAGACTAGGCATTGGACGTATGGGTCGATCGGGCGCAGGCTGCGGGCATGACGACGACACCGACCCGCCCCGTGGCCGAACTGGGCCAACTGGTCGACGGCGTCCGCACCGCCGTCGCCGCGCGCGCCAGCTGGTCGGACACCGCGCAGCTCGTCGCCGAGCAGCTGCGCCGGCACCTGCCCAGCCCCGGCGTGCTGAGCGCCGAGCAGCGCCTCGGCTCGCCGGACGGCTACCGCAGCCACACCCTGCACGCCGAGCCCGACGGCGCGTTCTCGATCACCGCCCTGGTCTGGCGCCCGGCCAGGTGACGCGCATCCACGACCACGTGACGTGGTGCGCGTTCGGCGTCGTCCAGGGCGTCGAGCGCGAGGACCTGTTCGACGCCGCACTGAACCTGGTCGGCCGCAGCGACAACCACGCCGGCGACGTCAGCGGCTTCGCGCCGCCCGGCGACGTCCACCGGGTCCACAACACGGCTGGCACCACGGCGATCTCGATCCACGTCTACGGCACGGACGTCACGCGCATCGGCTCGAGTGTCCGGCGTTACTACGACTGAGCTCGGACTTCCTCGAGCGGATACGAACGGAGCTACGCATGGGCAAGCTGGTGGTCACCGAATTCGTGTCTCTTGACGGCATCGTCGAGGATCCCGCCGGCGAGTGGGTCGGCCAGTTCGACCAGGGTGCCGAGGCCGGCGCCTTCAAGCTGAAGGAGACCCTGGACAGCGAGTGCCTGCTGCTCGGCCGCGTCACCTATGAAGGGTTCGCCCGGTCCTGGCCGCGCGAGCAGGGCGAGTTCGCCGACAGGTTCAACTCGATGCCGAAATACGTCGTGTCATCGACGCTGCGGGACCCGTCGTGGACGAACACGACCGTGCTCGGCGGCGAGTTCGCAGAGCAGGTGGCCGGACTGAAGGGCCGCACGGCGGGCGACGTCGTCGTCCACGGCAGCGCGACGCTGGTCCACGCACTGCTCGATGCGGGCCTCGTCGACGAGATCCGGCTCATGGTCTTCCCGACGATCCTCGGCAGGGGGCGGAGGCTGTTCGGCCAGACCGGCGCGCCCGTCACGCTGCGGCTCGTCTCGGCAAGCCGCTCGGGCCGGACGGTGTGCTGCTGCTGATCTACCGGCGCTGACTGCCAGGGGCAGGCTTGGTGTTGCATGTTCCCGAACTTCCCCGACCCGAGCTGACCGGCTGGCCGCGGGCCTACCGCGGCGCCGACCACGCCCGCCGCACCGCCGTCAAGCACGCTCTTCCAATCCCCACAGTCGCGCTCACACCCCTCGGTCGGTGCTCCCCATCGTTTCCCTGGTCGGACTGCAGCCCGGGCGGGATGCTACTCCGGCCACCCGGCGACCGGCCGGCGTTCGTCGCGGGCCAAGCAACCTTTCTGGCCCGTCGCGCGTTGGAGAAGCGGACGCGACGCCGGCCCACGAGGCGGGCGCGGCGTGGCGCCGGGGAGGTGGCGTGGGCCAGGACGTGGAGTTCCAGGAGTTCTTCGCCGGCCAGTACGAGGCGCTGTGCCGCCTGGGCTACTGGCTGGCCGGGGACCACGCCGAGGGCGAGGAGCTGGCGCAGGAGGCGCTCGTGCGGGTGTACTGGCGCTGGGCGATCGTGCGCCGCCTCGACCGGCCCCTGGACTACACGCGCAAGGTGCTGGTCAACCGCTACCGCTCGCTGTTGCGGCGGGCGCTGGTCGAGGCCCGCCATGCGGGCCGGGCCCGCGCGGAGGCCGCCGAGCAGGCCGACCATGACGGCTCGCTGGTCCTGTGGGCCGCCGTGCGCCGGCTGCCGCTCCGCCAGCGCGCCGTGACCGTGCTGCGCTACCAGGAGGACCTCCCCGAGGCGGAGGTGGCCCGGCTGCTCGGCTGCTCGGTCGGCACGGTGAAGTCGAACGCGAGCCGGGCGCTGGCGAGGCTGCGGACCGAGCTCGGCCGGGAGTCCGGCGACCTGGCGCGCCACACCGAGCAGGGGGAGCGACGGTGAGCATCGAGCGGCTGCTCAAGGAGGACTACGCGCGCACGCGCACCGGCGACCCGGCCCGCACGGGCGCCTACGACCGCTTCCTGCGGCGGCGGGCGCGCTACGCCCGGCGGGTGGCGGCCGCGGCGAGCGCGACCCTCGCCGTCGCGCTCACGCTCGCCGTCGCGGTGCCCAGGCTGCTCGACCGCGCCGACGTCGTCAGCCCGCCCAAGGGCCAGGTGGTCGAACGCCCCGCGCTCGGCTACGACCTGGTCGTCCCGTCCGGCTGGAAGGTCGCGGGGGAGGGCCACTGGGGGCTCGAGCTCGAGCCGGCGACCCCCACGGCCAGCACGGCAGCGCCCGGCGCCGCCACGACCAGCCTCCCGCCGACCACGGTGCCGCGCGGCACCGGCACCATCAGGCAGGGGCCGGTCGTCCCACCACGGCCCAGTGCGAGCATCGCCGTTGCCTCGGTGATCGTCGACCCGAGCGACTTCCCAGGCCTCCAACCTGGCGCGCCCTCCGATCAGCTCCCCGAGGGCCCCCAGCTCAACGGCGGTCTCGGAGGGGAGCGACTGCAAGGCCGGCGGGAGCCGGGACGGCGGGCCGACGGCCGGGCCTTCGTCCGCACCGAGAGCAGCCCCATGTTCAGCGGGGGAGAGACGTACTACCTCGCCTGGCCGTACTACTGCGCCGCCGGCGTGCGCTGCCCGGCCGCGCTGCGCTACCGCGCCCTGCGGGTGACCGGCGGCGTGTGGAGCCGCGACGGCTCGGGCCTGCAGGCGCTACGCGACGCGATGCGCCGCATCGTCGACACCGTCCGCCCGGTCACCAGCGCCCTGCCCGGCGGGGCGACCGCTGACCGGCCTGCCTGCCAGCTCTCGCCACCCACGGACCGTGACCCGGAGCGCCTGTTCCAAGTGACCCCGGTCGACCCCGTCCCACGTGTCGGCGTGTCCGCCATGACCGAGGGAGGGCTGCGGGGCACCTCCGACTTCTTCATGAACTTCTCGTCCGGCCTGGCCATGTGCCACCTGGAGAAGCGGTTCACGGTCGAGTTCTTCAAGAGCGGCCGTCGCGTTCCCGTGCAGGGCGACACGGCCGTGGTGACGCTCGAGGGCGACCTTCCCGAAGGCGACGGCGAGTTCCCGGTCTTCTCCAAGGCCTGGCTGTGGCGCAACTGGTGCGGCCACCCCAACTCGAGCGTGACCATCCGCTTCCGCGGCCTGGACGGCTTCGAGCTCGATGCCCACAGCTCCATCCGCCCGCCCTGCGTCGACCGCGCCAAGCCGTCGACCCTCGAGGAGACCATCCTGCCGATCAAGTACCCCTGACGCTGCCGGTGCAGGGACCGGGCCGGCCGGCGGCCGGCCCCGGGTCACCCCTGCCCGGCCTGCCGTGCCGCGCCCGTCTGGTCGAGCACCCTGGCCTGCTCGGCCACGAACGCCGAGGCGGCGTCCTGCAGCGCCAGCCGCAGGGAGGCGACCACCACGCCCTCGGCCAGCGGGCCGAGGCGGCCGAGGGCGGCGGTCAGCTCGCCGATCCGCTCGGGTGGCATGCCGGCGGCGACGAACGGCCGCCACAGGTGCCGCTCGAACACGCGCACGAAGCGCTCGGCGATGGCGTCGGTCGACCGTCGCAGGGCGGCCGACTCGTCGAGGATGGTGTCCAGCGGGATGCCGAGGGCGGCCAGCTCGGTCCCGAAGGCGAGGAAGCGCGCGTCGCAGGCGACCACGTCGCCCTCGACGCGGAGCAGGCCGAGCTCGGCGGCGCGGGCGAGGACCGCCGGGCCGGGCTCCTGGCCGGCGAAGCGGCCGGCGAGCTCGGCGACCGGCAGGCGCACCGGCTCGGGCGCCGCCAGGGGAGCGGTCGCCTCGGCCTCGAGGCCGAGCAGGTCGTCGAGGCTGCGCCCCTGCTCCCAGGCGTCGACCAGCTGCTTGATGCCGGCCAGGGAGAAGCCGCGCTGCTGTAGCTCGGCGATCAGGCGCAGCCGCGCCAGGTGGCCCGCGCCGTAGTAGCCCACCCGGCCCTCCCGCCGCGGCCCGGGCAGGAGCCCCCTTGCCTGGTAGAGGCGCACGGTCGAGGTCGGGATGCCGGCCCGCCTCGCCAGCTCGTCGACGGTGAGGTGATCGCCCTCGGTCGCGCTCATGCCGTCATCCTACAACCCAAGACTTGCCAAGCGATAACTATGAGAGTAAATACTCATAGTGTAGATGGTTGCGCCAAGGGAGGTGCGCTGGGTGATCGGCACGCGGAGCGCCGTCCTTGCCCGCCTGGCCGTCGGCGGCGTCTGGGCCTACCAGGGGGTGTGGTGCAAGCTGCTGGGCCGCGACGCCGCCCAGCGCCGCATCGTCGCCGGCCTGCCCGGCGTCGGGCCGGCGCGGAGCCGTGCCGCGCTCGCCGCCGTCGGGGCGGGGGAGGCGGCCCTGGCCGCCTGGGTGGTCGCCGGCCGCGGGCGCCGCTGCGCCGCCGCCGTGCAGACCGTGGCGGTCGCCGCCATGAACGCCGCCGGCCTGCGCCTCGCCCGCGCCGAGGTCCCCCGGCCCTGGCGTCTGCTCGCCCGCAACGCCGCCTTCCTGGCCCTGGCGTGGGCCGCCGCCGGCGATGCGCGCGGCTGAGCGGCCCACCACGCCGTGGCGGCACGGCCGCCTCGACGCGCTCCCGTTGCGGCCCCGCCTCGAGTTCGGCCGGATGTACGAGGACCCCGCCGTGGAGCACGCCCACCTCCCGCCGGAAGGGCGCGTCGTGGCGGTGGCGTCAGCCGGCGACGTGGCCATCGCCCTGGCACGCACGGGCCGGCTGGTGACCGCAGTCGACTGCAACCCGGCGCAGCTCGCCTACCTGGAGCGGCGCCTGCGCGGCGCGGCGGCCGAGCCGGGCACGGCCGAGCGGCTGCTCGGGCTGGCCCGGGCCGCGCTGCGGCCGGTCGGCTGGCACCCGGCCCTGCTCGACGCCTTCTGCCAGCTCGACGACCCCGGGGCGCAGGTGCGCCTGTGGCGCGCCCGGCTCGCCACGCCGGCGCTGCGCCGCCTGGCGGACGCGGCCCTGCGCCCCGGCCTGCTGCGCCTGGCCTACGGGCCGGCGTTCGCCCGCGTGGCGGCGCCGGCGCGAAGCCGGCACACCGAAGCGGGCCGGCCCGGTGGGCCGGCGCCAGGCTTCGGCGCCACCGTGCTCGACCGGCTGGAAGCCGGCTTCGCCCGCCACCCCAACCGCCGCAACCCCTGGGCCGGCCTGCTGCTGCGCGGCCGCTGGAGCCCGGCGGCGGCGGCCGGGGCAGGCGTCCCGCTCGACGGCCAGGAGGCTGGCGGCGTCCCTCGCGGCCGGGTCGAGCTGCGCGCCGGTGACCTCGCCGCCGTGCTCGAGGCCGCGCGGCCCCGCTCCTACCACGGCTTCGCCATCTCCAACGTGCTCGACGGGCCGGACGCCGCCTACCGGGCACGCCTGCTCGCGGCGGTGCGCCGCGCCGCCGCGCCCGGCGCGGTGCTGGTGCTGCGCACCCTGGCCGGCGCGGCACGCCCCGAGGAGCAGGAGCTCGCCCGCGACGACCGCTCGCTCATCTGGGGCGGCATCGCCGTCCTGCACGCCGAGGAGGCCCGATGGGACCCGCCCACCGCCTGAAGCGGCACCCGATCCCGATGGTCGCCCACTTCCGCCACAGCCTGGTCCTCACCTGGGCGCTGCCCGCCGAGCGGCTGCGGCCGCTGCTCCCGCCCGGCCTGGAGCTCGACACCTACGGCTCCCACGGCCTGGTCGCCATCGCCGTGGTGCGGGCCGAGCGGCTGCGACCGGCAGGCACGCCCAGGCTGCTCGGCGCCACCCACCTGCTCGCCGGCTACCGGCTGTTCGTGCGCCACCGCGGCGCCGACGGGCGCCGCCGCCGCGGCCTGCACATCCTGCGCAGCCACGCCGACCGGGCCAGCATGGTGGCCGGCGGCAACCTGCTCACCCACTACCGCTACCGGCGCGCGGCGCTGCGCTGCGAGGAGCGGGACGGCCGCCTCGAGGTGGCCGTCCGCACCCGCGGCGGCGACGCCGACCTCGACGTGGTGGCCGACCTCGCCAACCTGCCCGGGCCGCTGCCGCCCGGCTCGCCGTTCGCCTCGGCGGCCGACGCCCGCCGCTACGCCGGGCCGCTGCCCTGGACCTTCGACTACGAGCCGGAGACCGACTCGATCGTGATGATCCACGGGCGCCGCTCCCACTGGGAGCCGCAGAGCGTGGCCGTGACCGTGCGCGCCTGCGGCTTCTTCGCGCACGGGCTGCTGGCCGGCTGCACGCCCGTGCTGGCCAACGCCTTCCACGTCGCCGGCGTCGACTACCGCTGGGATCGCGGCGTGCGCGTCCCGGTGGGGCGCCCATGACCGCGGCCCGCCGGCGCTGCCAGGGCACCGGCCAGGTGCTCGCTCGTGACCGTCGCGTTCGCCTGGCCGCTGCTGCGCGATTGCTGACGCCCGCGCCCGTGGGGGAGCGTCAGGGCCGCAGCATCGGCATGACCACGTCGTCGACCACCGAGACGACGTAGGCATCGGGGACCGGTGGGCCGTCCGCCATGAACCGCTGCGCCACCATGGAGGGCCCGACCTCCGCGCAGACCTGGTTGACGGCGTCGGGCCGCACCTGCCCGCGCTCGGCGCCACGCCGCAGGACGTCGATGAGCATCTCCTTGCGCGGCGCCAGGACGCGCTCCTTCACCAGGCGGGCCAGCGGCTGGCCCTTGTCGACCTCCGCCGAGAGGGCCTGCATCGCGCAGCCGGTCGGCGAGTTCATCATGGCCGCCATGCGGCGGAGCAGGTCGAGCAGGTCCTCGCGGACGTCGCCGTGGTCGGGCAGCTCGCTGGCGGACGGCAGGGAGCGGTCGAGCGCGTCGACCACCAGGTCCTCCTTGCACGGCCAGCGGCGGTACAGCGCCGCCTTGCCGGTGTGCGCGCAGTGGGCGACGCCCTCCATCGTCAGGCCGGTGAGCCCGACCCGCTGCAGCTCGTCGAGGACGGCGTCGAAGATGGCGCGCTCCAGGGTCTGGCCGCGGCGCCGCGAGTGGACGCCAACCGGGGCGGTCGGGCCGGCACCCGCCGTCGGGTCCGCCTCAACGGCCATCGGGGTCGACCTCCATGAGGAGCGGCTAAGAAAAATAGTGAACGCTTGCGTTCCCAATAAGGGCAGTGTACGGTGCCCGTCAATGCTAGTGAACGCTATCGTACCTTAGGTCTGGGGGGAACGCACCTTATGACGGTCTCGGAATCGGTGAGGACGCCGGCGGCCGGCGCGGCACGGCGCGGCCACCACCCAGGGCTCGCGCTCGCGGTCATCGCGGGGGCGCAGCTGATGGTCGTGCTGGACGCGACGATCGTGAACATCGCCCTGCCGCACATCCAGCAAGCCTTGCGCTTCTCCACCACCAGCCTGTCGTGGGTGCTCAACGCCTACACGCTCACCTTCGGCGGCCTGCTGCTGCTCGGCGGGCGGGCCGGCGACATCCTCGGCCGGCGCCGTGTGTTCGTCACCGGCATCCTGCTGTTCATCCTGGCCTCGCTGCTGGGCGGGTTCGCGACCTCGGCCGGCTGGCTGCTCGCCGCGCGTGCCCTGCAGGGGGTCGGCGGCGCCATCGCCTCGCCGACGGCGCTCGCGCTGATCACCACCAACTTCGCCGAGGGTCCCGAGCGCAACCGCGCCTTCGGCGTGTTCGCCGCGGTGTCCGGGTCCGGCGCGGCCGTCGGCCTGATCGCCGGCGGCATGCTCACCTCGTGGCTGTCGTGGCGCTGGGTGCTGTTCGTCAACGTGCCGATCGGCATCGCCATCGCGCTGCTCGCGCGGCAGTACATCAACGAGTCGGAGCCGCAGCCGGGCCGGTTCGACCTCGGCGGCGCGCTCACCTCGACGGCGGGCATGGCGGCGCTGGTCTACGGGTTCATCCGCGCCGCGCAGGAAGGCTGGCGCGACGCCGGCACCGTCGGCTCCTTCGCCGCCGCCGTAATCCTGCTGGCGACCTTCTTCCTGATCGAGCGGCGCACCAGGCAGCCGATCACCCCGCTGCACATGTTCGGCAACCGCAACCGGGCGGGCAGCTACGCGGTGATGCTGGCCCTCGCGGCCGCGCTGTTCGGCATGTTCTTCTTCCTCACCCTGTTCGTGCAGAACGTCCTCGGCTACAGCCCGCTCAGGGCCGGCTTCGCATTCCTCCCCGTCACCGCGGCGCTGATCTTCACCGCGCAGTTCGCCTCGCGGACGCTGCCGAGGTTCGGGCCAAAGCCGCTGATGACCACCGGCGCCGTGCTGGCGGTCGTCGGCCTCGCCTGGGTGTCGCAGATCTCTGCGACCAGCGGCTACCTCGACGGGATCCTGGGGCCGATGCTGATCTTCGGCCTCGGGATGGGCCTGCTGTTCGTGCCGCTGACGATCGTGGCGGTCTCGGGGGTGGACCGGCACGAGTCGGGTGCGGCCTCCAGCCTGCTCAACGTCATGCAGCAGGTGGGCGGCTCCCTCGGCCTGTCGATCCTGGTCACCGTGTTCGGCACGGCGAGCAGGAACGAGGCCAAGGTCCAGGTGGCGCACTTCTTCGCCAACGCCACCCCGCAGCTCCGCGCCCAGTTCGCCCAGACCGGCCAGCTGCCCGCGCCGTATGCCGGCAACGTGCTGGCCCACGGCATCTCCTCGGCGTTCCTGCTGGCGGTGCTGTTCGCCGCGGCCGCGCTGGTGGTCTCCGTGGTGGTGATCCGCGCCAGGGCCTCGGAGGTGGACGCCTCCGCGGTGCCCGGCATGGGCGGCTGACCCGGGCGCACCCCCAGCTCGCCGCGGACGGGCCCGGTCCAGACCGGGCCCGTCCGCCGTCCTGTGACGCGCGTCACTGACGGGCGCCGGCGAAGCGTGCACGATCGGCGGTATGCGGCCCTGGCAGGTGGGGGGCCGCCGTCCGGGGGGCGGGCCGGCCGGGCCCTGTTTCAGCCCGGCCGGCCCGGAAGCCTCCCTTGCTTCCCCCGGGTTTCCTTCCGCCCAAATCAGGTCATCCTGTGATCGACGCGACCGTACGGGGCGTAACGCAGGCGCCAGCCGGCGCCGGCGGCGCGAGGTCGTCGTGCTCGGACGCCAAGTCGCCGTCCGGGAGGACCGTGACGGCCAAGGAGGGGAACCACGTGGGCATCCTCGGTTGGATCATCCTCGGTCTGCTCGCCGGAGCGATCGCCAAGGCACTGCTTCCAGGCGACGACCCCGGCGGGATCATCGTGACGATGATCATCGGCATCGTCGGCGCGCTGCTCGGCGGGTTCCTCGCCCAGGCGATCTTCAGCGTCGACTCGATCGGCAGCTTCTTCAACCTCAGCACCTGGCTGACCGCCATCGTCGGGTCGATCATCCTGCTGCTGCTCTACCGCCTGGTCGCCGGACGCCGACGGGCTTAGGAGGGGCGGCGAGGCGCGGCCGGCTGATCCGCTGCAGCGGGTCAGCCCCGGCCGCGCCTCGCCGCGCGTCAGCTCGCGGCGGCGACCGCGTCCTCGGGCCGGCCCGCCGGGAACAGCCGCAGCTTGGCCGCGTCGAAGCGCAGCCACAGGTCGCGGTTGGGGTGGGCGGGGAAGTCGGCCGGGGTGACCACCTTCAGGCCCTGCTCGCCGATCGCCGCGGTCACCAGCAGGTGCGAGCCGAGCGGCTCGACCACCTGCGTGCTCGCCCGCACGGCGTCCTGGAACGGCTCGGTCGCCGCCTGGATGTTCTCGGCGCGGATCCCGACCAGCACCTCGCCGTCGCCCGCCGGCAGCCCCTCGGCCGGCACCACCACGGTGTGGTCGGCGATCGCCACGGTGGCGCCGTTGCCGTTGCGCCGCACCCGGCCGCTGAGGAAGTTCATCGGCGGGTTGCCGATGAACGCGCCGACGAACTGGCTCGCCGGGTCGGCGTAGACCCGCGACGGGTTGTCGCACTGCACGATCCGGCCCTTGTTCATCACCGCGATGCGGTCGCCGAGGCTGAGCGCCTCCACCTGGTCGTGGGTGACGTAGATGGTGGTGGTCCGCAGCTCCCCGACGAGCTTCTTCAGCTCCGCCCGGAAGGTCAGCCGCAGCAGCGCGTCGAGGTTGGACAGCGGCTCGTCCATCAGCAGCACGGCCGGCTCCATCACGATCGCGCGCGCGACGGCGACCCGCTGGCGCTGCCCACCGGAGAGCTGCGCCGGGTAGCGGTCGAGGAAGTCGGACAGCTCGACCATGCCGGCCGCGCGCTCGGTCCGCTCACGGATCCGCTGCCGCTCGATGCCCCGCATGCGCAGGCCGAAGGCGATGTTGTCGAACACCTTGAGGTGGGGGAAGACGGCGTAGCTCTGGAACACCATGGCGATCTCGCGCTTGCGCGGGGGCAGGTCGGTGACGTCGTTCTCGCCGATGCGCACCCGGCCGCCCTCCGGGTACTCCAGCCCGGCGAGCACCCGCAGCAGGGTGGTCTTGCCGCAGCCGCTCGGCCCCAGCAGGACCATGAACTCGCCGTCGGCGATCTCCAGGCTGACGTCGTCCACGGCGGTCACCTTGTCGAACGCCTTGGTGACGCCCTCCAGCCGGATCTCGGCCATGGCCCTCGAGCCTCCTCAGCGGCTGACCCGGCCCCACAGGCCGAGCAGGTAGCGACGGATCACGTAGATGACCACCAGCGACGGCGCCAGCAGGAAGAAGGCGCCCGCCGGGGTGCAGCCGAGCGTCTGGGCGGCCTCCTCCAGGTCACGCGGCACGCTGACGAAGATGCTCGAGGTGATCAGCACGGTGAACGGCAACGCCAGGGCGGTGTGCATCAGCGCCACGCTGATGGTGGTGTCGTAGATGCCCCAGGTGATGAAGTTCACCGCCAGCGGGATCGACAGGATCACCACCGGGAACGCCCTGGTCGACAGGATCAGCAGCCGGTAGGCCTCCTTGCCGCGGAAGCGGTGGCGGGCAAGGGCGTAGCCGGCCGGCGCGCCAAGCAGGGTGGACAGGCACAGGGTGATGACGGCCACCAGCACCGAGCGCCACAGCGCCGGCAGCACCCCCGCCGAGTGGGCGAAGAAGCTGACCGTCTCACCGGACAGCTCCGTGGGCACCAGCGGCTTGGGGAACTGGTAGCTCACCGCCCGCGGGGTGAACGCGGTCACGGTGATCAGGTAGATCGGCACCAGCACCCAGGCCGACAGCAGCACGGCGGCGACGTAGGTGAGGCGCCTGCCGCGCCGGCGGCGCGCTGCCCGTTGATCGACGGACCGGTCCCCGGCGGCCTGGCCTGGTCGACCACGCTCATCGCGGCCGCCTCATGCCAGCCGCTCCTCGTCGGTGCGGATCAGCGCCAGGAAGAACACCGTCGAGGCGACCGAGAGCAGCAGGATCAGCGAGGCGTAGGCGGCCGCGACCCGTGGGTCGCGCAGGCTCTGGTACCAGCGGTAGGCCTCGCCGGCGAGCACGTTGGTGGCGCTGCCGGCCAGGGCCAGCACGGTCGCGAAGGCCTGGAAGGCGAGGATGGTGCGCAGGATCAGGGCGACCCGGATGGTCGGCTTGAGCAGCGGCAAGGTGACGTAGCGCAGGCGCCGCCAGGGGTCGGCGCCGAACACGTCGGCCGCCTCGGCGTAGTCCCGCGGGATGCCCTGCAGCCCGGCGATCAGGATGATCATGATGATCGCGGTCGCACGCCACGCCTCGGCCAGCACGATGGCGAGGATCAGCAGGACCGGACGCTGGTAGGAGAGGAACACGTAGGGCCGCTCGATCAGCCCGGCACGCTCCAGGAAGCTGTTCAGCCAGCCCTGCTCGGTGAAGATCGAGAACCAGACGATGCCGGCGGCCAGCTCGCTGATGCCCAGCGGCAGGGCGAAGATGTACAGCCACAGGTCGGTCCCCGCGAGCCGCGCCTGCACCACCAGGGCCATGCCCATGGCCAGCACGAACTGGACCGGGATGATCGCCAGCACCAGGATCAGGGTGGTCACCATGGCGCGGCCGAAGCGCACGTCGCCGAGCATGCGGTGCACCGCGTCGAGGCCGTAGCCACCGCCGGGCGCCTGGAAGGCCAGGCCGAACGCCTGGAACATGGGCGTGGCGAAGAACACCGCCAGGAACACCAGGCTGGGCGCCAGCAGCAGGTACGGCGCCCAGCCCAGGCGGCGGCCGCGCCCACCGGTGACGGCGGCGCCGGCCACCTACCGCCTCCCCAGGTCCGCCGTCGGGGCCGGCACCTAACCGACCTTGCAGGTGCCGCTGGACTCCGGGTCCGGCTTCCAGCACCTGGCCTTGGTCTGGTCGAGCACCCCTTGCAGCGTCTTGCCCTCGGCGTCGAGCACCTGCCCGACCGGCTTGCTCTTCAGCACGATGCCTTCCAGCGCGCTGCGGAACACGTCGTTGTACGCGCCGCTCTTGTCGCCCAGCCCCACCGGCAGCAGCGAGGTCAGCGCCTTGGGGTTGCCCGCCCGGGAGGCCAGCGCGGCCGCCTCGGCCTTGATGCCCTCGTCCACGTCGGCGGGGAGCTGCTGGGCCTTGGTGGGCGGGAAGAAGCCGACCTCGCGCGCGGTGATCGCGGCGGTCTTCGGGTCGGTCAGGTAGGTGATCAGCTTCTTGGAATCCTCCGGGTTCGGCGCCGTCTTCGGGATCGCCAAGCCGTTCAGCACGGCCAGGTAGCCGAGACCCTTGGGCCCGACAGGGCAGGCAAAGGCGACGAACCCCTCCGGGTTACCGCGCAGCGCCTCGATCATCCTGGCGACGTGGTCCCACGCCAGCCAGACCTCACCGCCCTGCAGCGGCTCCTGCATGAAGGCGTAGCTGGTCGACTGCGGGTTGGCGTACGCCCAGGTGGACTTCAGCCAGTCCCACATCTTGGTCGCCTCGGCGGACTTGAAGGTGGTGTTCAGCCCGCCGGTGTAGCTCGGGTAGGTGAACCCCTGCAGGAAGCGGTGGACCAGGCCGTCGTCGGCCAGCGGCAGGCCGAGCGCTTGGACTTCTCCTTGTCGGCGATCGCCTTGGCCCAGTCGGTGACCTGCTCGTAGGTGACGCCCTGCCTGGTGTCGAGCCCCGCGGACGCCAGCGCCAGCGCCTCCTTGCGCGCCACCATGATGTAGGAGGCCTGCATCCACGGGATGTACAGCGGCTTGTCGCCGCCGAGCTTGGCCAGCTCCAGGTAGTCCTCGTTGAAGCCGCGGTCGGCGAGCTGCTGGGTGAGGTCGCTCAGGTCCATCAGCCGGTCCTGTGCGGCCAGCGCGGCCATGTCGCCGTGCTCGCCGCCGATCACCCCGACGCTGCCCTTGCCCGCCCGCGCCTCGGCCTCGATGCGGTCGTGGAACGGCCCGGCGTCCTCGCCGAGGAAGTCCACCTTCCCGCCGTAGTCGGCGAGGATCTTCTGCCGCATCTTCTCGGCTTCCTCCACCGGCCGCAGCTGGGTCGAGAGGAGCACCAGCGCACCGCCGCCGCCCCCGCCACCCTTCGCCTTGTCGGCGTTGGGCGCGCAGCCCGCCGCGCCGAGCATCGCGGCGCCAACCGTTCCGACCCCGAGCCTGAGCACGTCCCGGCGGGTGACGCGGGACCCTGGGCGTGGCTGCCCACCGTCCATGGCGCCTCCTTCAGGTCAGCCGGCCAGGGACGTCCCGGTCGGCGTCCGCCCCCCTGACGTCCATCACCTGCGTACCCGGCCACGGCGCCTGGACGGCCCCGCGCCCGTCCCCCGCTCAGCACCACCAGGCGCCGTAACGAAGTAGCTATTTCTAACGAGTCGCGCCGTAGGTGTCCATACGATGACATGAAGGATGCATCGCCTGCTTTGGCCAGGTAGGACGAGTACGCCGAGCAAACAAGGCAGGCCCGGAACGCCCCCCGAAGGCCCGACGTGCAGTAGCGAAGGCGGACACGCCGGTAGACCTGGGCGCTCGGCGAGGTAGGATACAGTCACGTCGTCGCACCGCCCGGCAACGCTCCGTCCACGGAGCCGCCGCAACGCCGAGCCCGACCGGACGGTCGGGCGAGTGGCGTTGGGCCGGTACGACAGTCAGGGCCGCTCTTCACGCCGTGAGCGGCCACGACGACAGGGGGGACCGAGGCGATGAACCGGCCGGCGCCGGCCCGCGCCGACGAAGAGCTCGACGTCGTCCTCGACGGGCACCGGCACCTCTACGCCAGCGAGCTGGGACCCGCCGTCGAGGCGGCCAGGATGCTCGGCGCCGAGCTGCGCGCCATCCAGATCGCCCCCGAGGTCGCCGAGCGGCACATCGCCATGGCCCTGGCCCGAGCCAGGTACGCCGCGGTCCGCGCCCGCTGGCGCTCCGCACGACGACTCGCCGTCGCCGCCGTCGCCGCAGCCGTCCTGGTCGTCGGCCCCGCCGCCATGCTCGCCGGCGCCGCCATCCCAGGCGACCCCCTGTACCCGCTCAAGCGCACCATCGAAGCCGCCGACCTCAGCCTCGCCATGTCACCGGCGTCCGAAGCCCGCGCCCACACCCGCATCGCCGGCGCCCGCCTCGTCGAACTGCACGTGCTCTACGCCAAGGGCCGCAGCGGCCAGATCGCCGTCGCGATCGCCGACCTCAACGACGCCCTCGCCGAGGCCAACGCCGCGGTCGCACGGGCAATGCAGGCCGAGGGCCGCACCGGCGAGACCAGCGCCCTGGCCGGCCAGCTCGCCCAAGTCCGCGAGAACATGGTCAACGAACTGAGCACCATCGCCCAGGGCAGCAACGTGGTCGTCTCCGACGAGATCGCCCAACAGCTCCACGACGCGCTCGCCACCAGCACAACGAAGGTCGCCCCGGCCAGCTCCATCCCCGGCGCGCCGCAGCTCAGCCCGACCACCGCCTCCACCGCCCCGCCGGCCAGCGCCGGCGTCGCACCCACCTCCACCGAGCCGCCCACCACCGAACCACCGACCACAGCACCGCCCACCACCGAACCGCCCACCACCGCCGCCCCCGCCTCCGACAACCAGCCAGGCGGCAACCCCGGCGGCGACAGCGGCGGCGGCGGCTCCAAGTAGCGACCCAAGGGCCACAAGCCCCACCGCTCGCCACGCGATCCTCGTGAACACGAGAATCCTCGCAGAAGGAGCCGATGTGGTCGGACGGGCTGGGCGCGCGGCGCCGGTCGTACTAGAGTGCAGCAGCGCGGCGGAGCTTCCCGAACGGTGTCCACCACGGCTCCGCCCGTTGGGGGGAACGTGGTGGGGGACCGTCGTCTGCGCGTGGTGCGCGAGCCCACGCCACCGCCGGCCAGCGTCAGCGATCGACGCAGGTCACGGCGGCTCTGGGGCCTCGGCGTCGAAGCCCAGGCCAACCTCAGCCAGGGCATGCAGCTCCTGCTGGAAGCACTCGACCGAATGGACGCCAACGACCCGGAAGCGGTCGAGCGAGTCGCCGACACACGCTGGTGGTTCGCCCAGACCATCGGCAGGGTCGAGCGCCTGCTCGACGAGCTGGTCCGGATGGCCGACGAAGCGACCTGAGCACGCCGCCGTCGCCACGGGGCTGGCCCGCCGCCGCGGACCAGCCCCGAACTAGCTCAACACCCACCGCCAAGGCAGACAGCCCTTGCCCTCCTCGCGGTTTGTGCAGCAGGCCAGAGCGTGCGACAACATAGAGGGTGGCCAAATCGACGCTGGCCGGGCCGGTCCGCCACGGCGAACCAGTGCAGCGAGCCAGCTCCGCCGCCCATGACCACGCGCTGAGGAGCTGTGCATGAGCAACACCGACATCGACCCGATCCCCTCCCGCAGCGACACCGACTCCGACGACGGCTACGCGCACTACGCCAACAAGACCGAAATCACCCGCGCCGCAGTGGAAGGCGGCCTGGTCACCGCCCTGTGCGGCCACCGCTTCAGTCCCGTTCGCGATCCGCGGCGGTTCCCGGTGTGCCCGCGGTGCAAGGAGCTGGCGGGGATGCTGGGGATCGCCGGCTGAGCGCTCACAGCCATGGAGGTCCTGGAAGCGGCACAAGATGCCGATCGGCTTTCGCGGCGTGCGCTGGGAGCGCGACTCGGGGCGGTGGTTTGCCTTCGTGCTGGTGGCCTGCGCGCTCGCCTGCTTCAACCGCCCTCGGTCGGGCATGACGGTTCCTAGAGCGCTGCGGGCCGCCGGTCGTGCTGGACGCCGCGTGCGAGGGCCGCAGCCACAGCGACGCCTGGGTCGGCTGCATGGTCTGCTCAACCACCGCCAGCAGCTCGGCGGCCAGGCTGTCCAGGTCGACTGCTGGCGCAGCCGGGCGCTGAACGCCTGGATCGTCCGGGCGGCGTCGTAGCGGCGCCGGTCGAAGCGGCGGTCCACCAGCTGCTGGATGCGGCGGCGGGCTGGCTGGAACAGCGCCGCCATCGCCAGGGTCGCCGCGGCCACCACCAGGGGGGAGTCCTGGCCCAGGAGCTGGCCGAACCCCAGGACCACCGCGGCGTAGCCGCCGCCCAGCAGCAGCGTCAGCAGCCCGTAGGTCCACCGGGATCGCGAGGGCGGCGACGGCAAGGGCGACGCCGCGCACCACCAGCAGCGGACCGGCCAAGGCACCGACGGCGAGCGGGTTGGCGACCGCCTGGTCGGGCTCCCTGAACGGCCCCAGCGCCAACGACACCAACCCCGCCACCGGCGCGGCCGCCGCGACCCTGGCCCACCACCGCCAGCGCTGCGAGGGCAGCGTCCCGGTCGGGGTCAGCAGCAGCACGAAGCCGATCAAGGCCGGGATCACCACGACGTTGGCGTCCAGGACCGCGGTGCCGACGGCGGGCGGCGCCCCCCGCCAGGCCGACAGCACCCAGCTTGCGTACCCGTAGACGAACCACAGCCCGAGCGCGAGGAGCAGCCACCCCACCGGGTGGCGGGGCCGGCGGCCGGCCAGCACCGCCCCGACCGTGGCCGCGCTCACCGCCACCAGCCCGTAGATCGCGGTGTTGGCGTCCGACCCCAGGTCGGACCGGCCGGCCTGGCGCGCTTGCTGGTTCAACCAGGGCGTCAGACTCAGGCCGAGCAGGACTAGCGTCCACAGCGCCCATGCCAGCCCGGCCGCCCACCGGCGCGCCCCGGGCGGTCGGCCGCCCGGGGTCGTCCCGATGGTCGTCCGCATGCACGCCCTTGGTTCCGGTCACCGTCCCAGCGTCGTCGGTCATCCGGGAAGTCTGACCAGCCTGCGTCCCGAGACCGTTACGGACGGCGGGTACCCCGGCCGCTCGGCAGCGACGTTCGGCGTCAACGGGCTCGTACACCCAAGGTGAAGCAGGGTGAACCAAGCCGTCGGTCGGTCCTGGGCGGGCACCCAAGCACGTGCACTTGTGTGGCCACCGCTTCAGTCCGGTTCGTGATTCGCAGCGGTTCCCGGTGTGCCCGCGGTGCAAGGAGCTGGCGGGGATGCTGGGGATCGGAGGGTGGTTGTTCCAAGGGCGCGCCGTCACCTATGTGGTGCTGCTGGTCGCGGTGACGTGGAGCTGGGTGTCCCGCCAGCAGACCTGGAAGCGGAGTGATCCCCATGACGCTGGCACGTGCGGGGTGAAGCGGGGCTCCCCGCCTGCCAGGGTCATGCCGCCGAAGCCCAGCACCAGTGCCTGCCAGATGCCCCCCATCGTGGCGATATGCACCCCGCCGGCGGCCGTCACGCCGTGGTCGAAGTCAAGGTCGAGCCTGGCGGCCTGCTCCAGGTAGCGCTCGGCCGTGTCGAGGTCGCCCAGCCGGGCCGCGACCAGCGCGTGCTCGGCCGGGCTGAGCGAGCTGTCGTGGACGGTAAGCGGCTCGTAGTAGCCGAAGTTGGCCTCCTGGACCGCGCGGGGGTAGCGCTCGCCGAGCAGGCCCAGCAGCAGCACCACGTCGGCCTGCTTGACGAGCTTGAGCCGCCCGAGCCGCTCCCAGCCAAGCAGCACCTCCATCGTCGTCGTGCGGGGCTCCAAGGCGGCCAGGTCCAGCTCCTCGAGCTGGTGGAAGCCGCGGTGCTGCTCGATCAGCCCCGTTACCAGGTCCAGGCCGTCGACCAACCCGGCGGCTACGGCATGCCAGCCGGCCGGCTCGGCGGCGTCCAGCTCGAGTGCCATAGCAACGGCTCGCCAGCGGTCGGGGTGGCGCTCGCGTAACCACCGGACCAGCTCCCCGGCCCGGTCGAGCAGCCAGGCGGCCATCTGGTTGGTGTAGGCGTTGTCGTCGACATCCTCGTGGTACTCGTCCGGGCCGATCACCCTGTGCACATGCCAGCGCCCGTCGGCGCCGCGCTCGGCCCGCGAAGCCCAGAAGCGCGCCAGCTCGAACAGGATCTCCGCGCCCTCCGCGAGCAGGTACTCCTCGTCGCCGGTGGCTTGCCAGTACTGCCAGACGGCGAAGCCGACGTCAGCGTTGAGGTGGTGCTCCTGCTCACCGGTGCGGACGTCCTTGCGCTCGCCGGCGGCGGTGACGTAGTAAGCCGGGGTGACGTCCTCGCCGGTGTCCGCCGATTCCCAGGCATAGGCAGCGCCGCGCCAGCCGCGGGAGCGCGCGATGGCCCGGGCCGCCGGCAGCGTGTGGTACCGGTAGCCGAGCATGGCGCGCGCCGTCGGCGGGTGGGTGAAGACGAAGAAGGGGAGCACGAACGTCTCCACGTCCCAGAACACGTGCCCTTTGTAGCGCTCACCGGTGAGCGACCGCGCCCCCGGCGCGGCGGCGGGGTCGTCGGGGGTGGCGCAGCCGACCAGGTGGTAGATCGCGAACCGGACGCGGCGTTGCAGCTCCTGGTTTGCGGTGATCTCGACGTCGGCGGCCGTCCAGCGTTCGGCCCAGGCGGCCGCGCTGCGCTCCAGCACGGCAGGCAGGCCCGCCGCGGCCACCTCGCGCAGCCGCTCGGCCGCGCGACCGGCCGGGTCAGGGTCGTCGCGGCCGGTGAACACCGTCACGAGCTTGCGCATCTGCCAGACGGACCCTGGCGACGCCTGAAAGCGGTAGCGGCGCACGATGGCCAGCTCGCCGGGCTGGTCGTCGCCCGCCACCCCGGAGCCGTCGTCGGGGGCAAGCGCGGTCGAGGCGGCGAGGCAGATGCCAATGCCCCGCTCGGTGGTGACGGTTTCGAGCAGCATGCCGCCCTCGACCTGCCGCGTCCGGTGGCCGACGAGATGGCGCACGCCGCCCTCGTTGGCGACGTCGCCGTCCACGATCGCCTCGACCGTCACCGGTCCGGACCAGTCCTCGGCCACCACCTCCAGGACCTGCCCGAGGACATGATGGTCGTCCAAGGACGCGAAGCGCAGCGAGCGCAGCCGCGTCGTGCGGCCCCCGGCACGCAGCCGCCACTCCCGCACCAGCACACCGCGCCGCAGGTCCAGCACCCGACGGTGGCCGAGGACCTCGGCCGTCTCCACCGTCAGCGGAGCGCCGCCAACCACCAGCCGGAGCTTGGACCAGTCCGGCGTGACCACCAGCTCGGGTGTCGGGGCAGCGACGACCTGCCGCTCCGGGGTGGCGGCGGCCTGCGTCACCGCCTGCGAAGCGGCGTCGAAGACCCCGTTGAGGAAGGTAGCCGGGGTCGACACGGCGCTGCCCTCCTCCACCGCGGCCCGGGTGCCGAGGTAGCCGTTGACCAGCGCCAGCGCTCCCTCGATGGCCGGCTCCCGCTCAGGCACCCACCCGTCCACCACCAGCAGCCAGCGCGGGTCCCCGTCCATGGCGAACACATCCGGTCGTTCGGGCGCCACCGTCACGGCCCCGCCAGCAACGCCGCCAGGACCAGCATCGTCACGTCCGTTCCCATTCGCGCCGGTTCGTGATCCGCGGCGGTTCCCGGTGTGCCCGCGGTGCAAGGCGCTTGCGGGGATGCTGGGGATCGGGGCTGAGAAGAGCGCTGCGCTGTCGAGCCAGAGCGGCGCCGCCTCCCTGCGGGGGGGCCGACAGGGCGGCGGCGCCGTATGCACGATACGGCGGTGGCAACGCGGATTCTTCACCCATTTCGCGTATACGAGCGACCACTGGGAACGCCGAGCCGAGGGTCATAGCGGCTCGCGTCGCGTGACCCTCCCGTGGCAGAGCGAGCAGTCTTGAGCTGCGCCAAAGCAACCTGAACGCAACCTTCGCGGCAGCGCGTCGGCCTCTTGACACGAGGTGGATGCACCCACAACATGTGACGCGTCTGGCGCGTACGGTACATCTGCCTTAATCGTAGGTGACACCCGCGTGAACCGGGTGTCATGGCGGGCTGCCGGAGCGCGCGGTCGGCCGACCACGATCGGCTGGGGGGGTGCGTCTTAGCCATGATCTCGTGCGGCCTCGTCGCATCTGCGGACAGTCGCGCTCATCGTCCCGCGAGCTCGCGGGACGACGCTGAGCTTGGATTGACGACGATGCCGGGTCTCGCCGGACCGGTCGGTTCTCGGGCACGGCGGTCGCCTACTGGCGACCGCGTGGGGTCCGGCACGAACCGCCCGGATGCCCCGGCAGGTGTGATGGGTGGCTTGTCATGGAGGAGACGACTCGGATGCCGCAGCCGGTCAAGATCCTGCTGATCGACAGCAAGAGGGTGCTTGCCGACGCGTTGAGGGAGTTCCTCTGGAGCAACGACGACCTCGCTGTGCTCGGCGTCACCCAGAACGGGGACACCGGCGTCCGCGTCGTGCAAGGCGAGGGTCCCGGGATGCTCGTCCTGGACATCGAGGCAACGGAGGTCGACCCGGTGGCGGACGTCGCGACGGCCAGGGCGTTCGCCTCGGACGGCAGGGTGCTGGCGCTGTCTGCCGCGAGCCATGGCGACACGATCCTGCACGCGGGGGGGTTCAACGGCGGCGTGCGCGAGCTGGCCGGCTCCTCGAGCGAGCAGGTGGTCGAAACGATCCGCGAGCTGCTGGAGAGCAACGACGTCCTGGTGTCCTACACGCCGTCCACGCCGGAGTTCCGCCGCGACCCAGAGGTCGAGCTGCTCGCCAGCAGGTTGAGCCCCCGCGAGCGCGACGTCCTGAAACTGGTCACGGCCGGCTACTCCAACCAGCGGATCGCCGAGGCCTGCTTCCTCTCGCTGCACACCGTGCGCACCCACATCCAGAGCATCCTGGTCAAGCTCGGCGTGCACTCCAAGCTGGAGGCGGCGATCGTCGCGGTCCAGCAACGGCTGGTGTCCTTCGACGGCCAGGCGGACGGGCCGGTTCCTCCACGGGCCCAAGCCGACACCGGCTGAGCAGGCAGGGCCGGTGCCCGTGGCCGGGCGAGCCGGTGATCCCCAGCACGAACGCGGAGGTCATCCGGCTCTCTTGGGGGTGCCCTGCGGCACGGCCGGCAGCTCGCTCGAACGCTCCATGGCGAAGGTCGTCGCCGCCAGCCGGGAGTGCACGCCGAGCTTGATCAGGATGTTCTGGATGTGGGTGCGCACGGTGTGCGGGCTGATGAACAGCAAGCCGCCGATCGCCTCGTTGCTCCAGCCCCGGCCGAGCAGCGCCAGCACCTCGCGCTCGCGCAGCGACAGGCGCTGCACGGGCGACTCGCCACGGCCGTGCGTATCGAGCTGGCGGAGCACCCTGGGGGGCGCGGCCTGTGGCGCGAGCCTCTCGCCGGCCAGGGCGCTCTCCACCGCGGTACGGACGGTCGACGAGCTGCTCGTCTTGAGCACCACGCCGACGGCGCCGACCCCCATGGCGTCGAGGAGGAGCTGGACGTCCATGTTGGGCGCGAGCAGGAGCACCTTGAGGCCGGGCCGCTCCGACAGCGCGCGCTCGAGCTTCGAGGGCCGGCCCGACATGGCAACCTCGGCGTCGATCAGGAGCAGGTCCGGTTGCAGGCGACGGACCGCGAGCAGTACGTCCTGGTGTGGCGTGCAGCTGGCCACGACCTCGTGGCGGCCGTCGCGGGTAAGCAGGACCTCGAGCGCGTCGTTCAGGAGCGGCTGACGGTCGGCCAGCAGCAGTCTTGCCATGGTGTCACTTCCCAACACACCAGCGTCCGACCTTCGATTTCGCGAGCAGCGGCTGAACCGGCGCTGGCCCGGTTCACGCCCGACGCCTCGAAGGAAGGACTATCCCTTTCGGGTGCGTTGTACTCCGGAGCACCCAGGAAGGATCTTCCCGCGCCGGCTCCGGCGCATCGGCCGAAACGCGTAGGCGCCGAATCCGTCAGTCGGCCGGTAGCCAAGCTCGGAGGTGGCGGTCAATGTGATCGGTGATCGCCGTGCTCGCGACGTCCGCGTTCGCGCTCTCGTCGCCCGCGACCACCCGCAATCTCGTGGAGGTGTGCCCGTTCATGCACCGGTGCCCGACGGCCGGTGCGCCCCTCGGTCCAACGAGTCGCCGTCACCCGCCCGGCGGGTCGATCGCATGTGGAGCGCCGTATGAATCCTCCGACCGACACGATCGGGTCGCCTCCCGCTGGCGGGCTCGATGCCCTTCCGCAGCTGACCACCACCGCCCTCTCCCCGGCTGACCCGTCCGGGCTGCAGCCTCTCGGCGGCCACGTGCCGGAACAGAACGGCGCCCCCCACGTCCTCGACGGTCGACGTCCCGCCCGGCGGGACACCGTGAGCGTCGTCATCCCCGCCCTCAACGAGGAGCCGAACATCGCCTGGGTCCTCGAGCGGCTCCCCACGTTCGTCGACGAGGTCGTCCTCGTCGACGGGCACTCCGTGGACCGCACCGTCTCCGTCGCCCGCGCCGTCCGCCGTGACGTCGTCGTGGTCACCCAGAACGGCGGGGGCAAGGGCGCTGCCCTGCGGGCCGGCTTCGCGGCCGCGAGCGGGGACATCATCGTGATGATCGACGCCGACGGCAGCATGAACCC
>WNFU01004354.1_pt1 | contig 29199 bp, 31 predicted proteins | sample 5400121 | NCBI WGS metagenome assembly WNFU01 (sample SAMN13153360, study PRJNA577476) | soil metagenome | isolation source: 100 cm soil or saprolite under grassland replicate 1 | place: USA:California | collected 2016-06-15 | reverse complement strand
AGCCCCGGCACACCCGCCTCGATCACCGCCGCGTCGCTGGTGAACAGCTGAATGATATGCGGCGCGAAGATGATCAGCAGCACGGCGATTGCGCTCATCCACATCACCGCCCAGGTCGTCGCCACCCGCGCCGCCGCACTCCCTTCACCAATCCGCCGCGCGCCAACGCTCTGCCCGACCAGCGCCGTCGCGGCGATGCCGAAGCCAATGCCCGGCAGGAATGAGAGCGACAGCGCGTTGAAGGTGATCCGCTGCGCCGCCAGCACGTCGGTGCCCAGCCGCGCCACCACCAGCGCCAATACCAGGAACCCCAACGTGGCCAACACCTGCTCAAGCGCTGCCGGAATACCGATCGTTAGCACCTGGCGCGCCACGCTGAAATCGGGGCGCCAGCCACCACGCCCGCTGATGCTCACCCCATTGCGCCCGCGCCACAGCGCAGAGAGCAACAGGAGAAGCGCAAACGAGCGCGCGATAAAGGTGGCCCAGGCGCTGCCGATCGGCCCAAGCGCGGGCAGGCCGAAGTGGCCGTAGATCAGCGCATACGCCAGCCCGACATTGAGCAGATTGGCCAGCGCGGTCACGCGCAGAGGAGTGCGCGCGTCGCCCGCACCGCGCAGGACGCCGCCGCCGATGAACAGCGCCACCAACACGACCACCGTGCCCATCGTCACTTGCAGATACTGCGCGCCGATTGCTGCGACCTGGGGCTCGAGGCCGAACAGGTTGATGATCGGGCCGGAGAGCAAGAAGCCGAGCGCGGTCAGCGGGATGGAGAATAGCACACTCCAGAGCAGCGACTGGCGGCCCAGCCGGCCAGCCCGCGCGGTATCGCCAGCGCCCACAGCCTGAGCGACCAGCACCGCGCTGCCGATCGCCAGCGCGCTGAGGGCAGAGATCAGAAAGAACATCACCTGCAAGGCGCTGCCGACGCCAGCAATCGCCACCACGCCCAGGCCGGCAACCAGTACCGTATCGACAATCCCAAGCAGCGTCTCTAAGAAGTTCTCACCGATGACCGGCCCAGCCAGGCCTAACACACGCTTGCGCAACTCCCGCTTGCCAATCAATGCTGTCGCCTCAGCCGGCATCTCCAACTCAGAAGCGGCTCGCTCGGACATTCGCTCGTCGATCGTGGTGATCATTTCCATGGTTGCTCACTCTTTCTACTCTTGCTCGTGCGGAAGGCTGGCCCTCCGACATCTCATGCTCGTACAACCGTTCGAGAAAGAGTATAGTACAATTACTTCAAAAAGTCAAGTAGATACTTCTACATCTATAGTATGAGATTTAGATATTGCATTTATTACAACTGTATTGTATACTATCAAGTATGAAAACACGAAGTTACAATCAACACTGCGGGCTGGCCTACGCGTTGGACAGGGTTGGAGAGCGCTGGACGCTGCTGATCATACGCGAGTTGATCGCCGGCCCGCGCCGCTTTACCGATCTGCTGGAAGGGCTGCCGGGCATCAGCACCAATCTGCTCTCCGAACGGCTCAAGGAGTTGGAGCAGCAAGGAATGCTGCGTCGTCGTACGCTGCCACCGCCCGCGGCTTCCAGCGTGTACGAGCTGACCGCAGTCGGGCGGGCGTTGGAGCAAACGCTGCTTGAATTGGGCAAATGGGGCAGCCAGTTTGTGCCGGCATCGCGGGAAGGAGCAACGCTGTTGCACGCGAGTTCGTACGCGCTGACGCTGAAAACCTTCTTTCGGCCGGAGCGGGCGCAGGGCCTGAACGAAACCTATGAGCTGCACATCGACGCCGAGGTGCTTCAGGTGCATATACAAGACGGCCAGGTTGAGGTGCAGCAGGGCGAAGCGCTCAAAGATGCAGTCGGAGGAGGCAAGCGAGCGGGGGCTAATACGCATCGAGGGTGATCCTGAAGCGTTACGCCGCTTCCTGAATGTCTGCGGCTTGCCAAGCGCTCTCGAAAGAGGAATAGCTTGAGTGTGCCAGAGGGTTTGATAGAACGGCCCAACAGCCTGCGCGTCAGCCGCGCCGCACCGATAGATCGGAATGTCGTTGGAGCGCATCTGGATGCCAACTGCAATTGCAGTTGGCAGTCAGCTGCAGGCCTTAGTTAGCTGGCGCCGGACTAGGAAGCCTCGAACATCCCGACCTCCTTGCTGCGCTTCACCTGTGTTTGGTCGAAGCCTGCCATCTTGGAGTAGCCCTTGACGATCACTTCGAGCTCAGCATGGCTGGCGACCTCACTGAGGTCTGCAAACCCGTCGGGTGCCCGCTCTTCGACCACGTCGATCACACGCTCTGGCCCGCCAGCGCGGTTGTCAAGGACGATCTTGGCCGTCGCAGACAGGCGCGCGGCTTCATATGCCTTCAGCGCCGTCACAACATCCTTCGTCTCGGCCAGCAGCGGCGCCAGGCAGCGTGCATCCAGGATCGCCTGACTCGCACCGTTCGAGCCGACCGGATACATCGGATGCGCCGCATCCCCCAGCAGCGTCACGCGACCGAATGACCAGCGCGGGAGCGGATCGCGATCGCACATGGGATACTCGTAGACTTCCTCCGTGGCACGGATGACTTCGACTGGATCGACGCTGGGGAGCTGGAAGACCCCCGCGACGTAGGGTAAGAGTTCGTCAAGCCGGCCAAGGCGGTTCCAATCCTCACGCCGGGGTGGCGGCGCCGAGCCATCGCCGAGCTTGGCGGTCACCGCCCAGTTCAGCAGATTGGTGCCGGGTTTGCGGGTCTGGTGCGAGATAGGATACAGAACCAGCTTGGCCTTCATCCCGCCGGCAATGATCATCGAGCGACCACTTAGAAAAGGTGGGTATTCAACGGCTCCACGCCAGATCATGATACCATTCCAAGTGGGCGATCCTTCGTCTGGATACAAGGTGCGGCGCACCGTTGAATGAATACCGTCGGCCGCGATCAGCACATCACCTTGTGCCCTCACCGTCTCATCCGAACCGTCGCGCCGAGCGAAGGTCGCGCTGACACCATGTGCGTCCTGCGCCACATCGCGCAGTTGATGAGCGGTACGAATACTATCCTCGCCGATGCGTGCCCGAGCCGCATCAAAGAGCACTCCTTGCAACTTGCCACGATGAATGGAAAACTGCGGATACTCATAGCCTGCATCGAGACCACGTAGTTCGCGCCAGAGAACCTGTCCGAATCGGTTGGTGTAGATCAACTCAGAGGTACGAACAGCGACGCGATCGAGCGCGTCAAGGAGGCCGAGTTCTGCGAGTTCTTTGACCGCGTGTGGGAGTATGTTTATGCCGACGCCGAGTTCACCAATTCCGTGCGACTGTTCGAACACTTGGCACTCGATGCCGACAGCGTGCAGACTGAGCGCTGTAGCAAACCCGCCGATACCCCCTCCAATGACTAACACCTTCATAGCTCCATCTCCTCCCTGTTGAAATGCCGCAGCAATCAGTGCTAAGTGGCACATACTGCCAAGCCCTATTCTTAAGAAATGAGGCGGGTGGATAGACCGGGTTCCCCGCAGCGCTGCGTTAGTCTGCCTGCGCCTGCGCTGCTCCTAACAGCGTTATACAGATGATGATTGTACCGAGATTCTCACGCTTCGGAAGGTCGATTCTTGCGCTTCTGGGCTGCTAAGCGAGGTGCAAGAGAGCTGGAGCCGGACTGGACCTATGGTGGTGGGCGATTTGGAGTCGCTGCTCATCCGCATAGTGATCGTGGAAGTGCAGCAGATTCAGCCGTCGGGGTCTGAATGCTGAATAGAGCGGTATACGGGGCGCATGACCAGCCGCAGCCACGGCGCACGCGCATGTGCGAGAATCATCGCCTAATGGAGCGTATCGTGGCCGAGGAAGGCCGACTGCCGTGCCACTGGCACGACCATGTGCTGTGGTACACCCCTTGGCCTCGGTCAAAAAGCGACAGGCGAGCCGCCAGGAGCTCGCCTGTCGACCCATCTCAGGCGTGCGCGTTTGCTGGCACCATGGCCCTTGTTCGCTGGCCGGGCAGCGCCATCCCGGCGGCTGCTCCGAGGAATGATAGCCCAGCGGAGACACCCATCGCCGGACTAAACCCGTCGATGAATGCCTGTGCCGAGCCGAAGCTTCCGACCCTGGCGAATACCGCGGCCAGGATGGCATCCCCGAACGCCGCGCCAAGCTGGCGCAGCATGTTGAACGCGCCGGAGGCCTTGCCGATTTCGTTCGCCTCCACTGAGCTGACAACCGCGTTCTGGCCGGCTGGAATGGCCGCGGCGCCAAAGCCGGCGATCATCAGCGGCACAATGACTTCGGGGTCGGCGAGGCCCGGTTTGGCGATCAGCCCAATCCAGGCCATCGCAGTTGCCGGGAGCAGTTGTGACGACTTCAGGGCTGCCCCAACCGGCGTTGTTCCCGCGTACCAGCGCCCACATCACCCCGAGAGCCGCCGCTGTGACCAGTAGCAGGCCGCCGATGTCGAGCGCCGTGCGCGGCCCCAAGCTCTCCGGGATGCGATGCAATACCAGCGGCACGACGATCAGACCGATCGGGACGTTCAGCCAGAAGATCCACTGCCAGGCCAGGCGCCGGCGATAGCGCCGCCCAGCGCCGGACCGGCGAGGACGGCCAACCCGGTCACGCCACTGAAGGCCCCCAGCGCCCGCGCCCGCTGCTCGGGCGGGAAGGCCACACTCAGTTGGGTCACCGCTGCGAGGCGGATGCAGTATTGGAGCATGTCTGTAGCTGTGGATTGGCCGTCTGCCGCCAGCTTAGTACGGGCAACACTGGCAGTTGTCGGAGGCCCGCACCACACAGAAGGGCAAGAATCGACCTCCCGAAGCGTGCGCAATCGCGGTACGATACCTATGCATCATGCGTTGATTGTGCTTGCAATACCAATTGCGCATCGATAGAGCATTCCTTGCGCGCTGCAAGCTGCATGCGACAAGCTGCAGCCTGTAACCTGTAGCCTCTAACAGAGGAGCATAATGCAAATCAGAGCATCAATGTGCCGTATGACATCCATAGGCACCGCGTGGCGTGAGCCACCTCAGATAGCCGCCTAGATCGCCCGATAACAACTCACATAGCATAATCTTTGTGATCAAGAAAGGATCAAAACCCATGAATCAAGTCAGTGACACAATCCGGGCATTCTTTGAGGAATTTGAGCGGGCGAATAACGCATTTGCGCCGGATCTTCCTCGCTCCCCTGGTGAGTGACCCCCTTGTGGGTGCCGATCCCAATGGCGTTATCCAGGTGGTCTCGAAAGAGGACTATCTGGCAGGGACCGTAAAAAGCCAGGAATACTTACAATCGCTGGGTTTTCAATTCGTCAAAGTGGTCCCAGTTGCAGAAATTCCGCTGACCGATCGCTATACGATGGTGAAAACGAACGGAACGATGCGCCTTGAAAAGATAAAGGATCAGCCAATCGACCTGGCCCATGATGCCAGCTACATTTTGTTCATCGAAGATGGCAAGGCTCAGATTGTCTTTGCCCTTTCCCACGAGGACCCCATGAAAATGGCGCAAGATCAGCATGGTGTCGTCTACGAGGGTCAAAGTTCATGGGACGAGACGCTTAAACAAGGATGATGGGGGTTTTTGCAGGTCCCCCTGCAAAGGTGCATGCTACGAAATCAGGTAGATGAGCGCCCGAATACAAGCGGCAGTAGACGCTCTTTCTCTTCGGACGATCCGTTTCCGTGTCGGCGCTATCATGGAGCTGACCTACTGGCATATACGATCGAAAGGGCTGTGCCGTATCGCGGAACTATGGACAGTGAGCACCGATCTCTGCCTGCGGCGCGCAGCGCCAGCCGGCTCTTTGCCGCGATGTTCGCCGGCGCCTATGCGCTGCTGTTCGTCGACCGCTATGCCGCCGGCCGGCTTGCGAGTGATTGGACTGTGCTTGTGCTCGGCGCGCTGGTTGTGGTGCTCGGAGTGCTCGGATTTCCCGCCATCGTGCGGCGTGGCAGCCGTTGGCTTACCGCCGCCTACTTCGCTATCCAGTTGCTGCTCGGTGTGGCGATCTTTGCTGGCAGTGTGCTGGGCGGCACCTTTCTACTACTGGTGATCGTTGGGCAGAGTGTGCGCGTACTGCCGCCATGGGGCACATTGCTGATCGGCGCCCCGCTTCCGCTGCTGCATCTCGGCATGGGTTGGCCAGCTGCGTTGCGCGAGGGGGGCAGCTTTTTAGTGGCGCTGCTCTTTCTGGTCGGGTTTAGCCAGGCAATCAGGCGTGTCGAGCGGGCGCGGGCGGAGCTGGATGAGGCCAACCGCAAGCTGCGCGATTATGCCGCCCAAAGTGAGGAACTGGCGACGGCGCGTGAGCGCAACCGCATCGCCCGTGAGATCCACGACGGGCTCGGTCACTACCTCACGACCATCCACATGCAGATTCAGGCTGCTCGGGGCATCCTCGCGACCGATCGCCAGCACGCCGACCAGACTCTGGCCAGAGCCCAGCAGCTTTCGCAGGAGGCCCTCCGCGATGTGCGGCGCTCGGTGGCGGCGCTGCGTGTGTCCCCCGCGGATCGAGCGTCGCTGCCCGCGGCGCTGGCCCAGCTTGCCGATGCCGCGCAAGCTGCCGGTCTGCCGACCAGGGTCATCGTGGTCGGGACTGAGCGGCCGCTGGACCCGCAACAAGAGCAGGCGCTCTATCGCGTGGCGCAGGAAGGGCTGACCAACACCCGCAAGCACGCCCAGGCGGCGAGCGCCGCGCTCACGCTCGACTTTGGCGATGCGGATGGGGTGCGGCTGACCGTGGCAGATGATGGACGCGGCGCCAGCACCACCGACGGCGGGTTCGGCCTGATCGGGCTGCGCGAGCGGGTGCAGCTGGTCGGCGGGTCGCTCACGGTACAGACGGCACCGGGCGCCGGGCTCGCGCTGATCGTGGAGGTGCCGGCGTGAGCGCACCGATCCGCATCCTGCTCGTCGACGATCAGGCGTTGTTCCGTGAGAGCCTGGCGCTGCTGCTTGAGGCGCAGCCCAACCTGCAGGTCGTCGGCGAGGCGGCCAACGGCGAGGCTGCGCTGGCGCAGGTGGCGGCGGTTCGACCGCACGTCGTGCTGATGGACCTACGCATGCCGATCCTGGACGGCGTGGCGGCCACACGGCGCCTGCGCGCCGAACACCCTGACGTCCAGGTGATCGCCCTGACCACCTTTGACGACGATGAAGACGTGTTCGCGGCACTGCGGGCCGGCGCGATCGGCTACCTGCTCAAGGATGTCTCCGGCGTGACGCTGTTCGACGCAGTGCGCGCGGCGGCGCGCGGCGAATCGCTGTTGCCGCCAGCGATCGCGACCAAGGTTGTCGCCGGGATCACGCGGATGGCCGAAGCTCCGCACGCGCCGCCGCAGAGCCTGCCGCATCCGCTCTCGGAGCGCGAGCTGGAGATTGTGCAGCTGCTCGCGCAGGGTGCCACCAATCGCGAGATCGCCGCCACGCTGTTCCTCGCCGAGGGCACGGTCAAGAACCATCTCACCAACATCCTCGGCAAGCTGGGCGCGCGCGACCGCGCGCAGGCCGCGCTGATCGCCAGAGATCTCGGCATCATCTGAGGGACCTCGCGGACTGCATACCGGGTCACCCCCACGTCGTGACCTTCGGTCGTGACCTCTGGATCATCCCTTTTTCGTCCTATCCTGCTATGCTGTGCTCATCGCACTGATCGTTGCTAACGAGTGACAGAATACAGGGAGGAAACCCATGCAGTTCAAACAGTTTCGCAGAACACTGCTCCGCGGCGTGCTGCTCGCACTCACGCTTGTGCTGCTGCCGCTGGCCGCAGGTGTGGGCGTTTTCAGCTACAAGGCCCACACGATCGGCGCTGACACCCAGCCTGCGCTCAACGCCCCGCTGCCGCCACTGCCAACACCCGATCCGTCTAGGCGCATTGCCGTGGTGCTGCTCAGCAACAACGGCACCGAGATCACCGACGCCCTGCCGCCCTACGAGCTATTGGCCGAGTCCGGCGCGTTCAACACCTACTTTGTCGCGCCCGAACGGCGCGTCTCGCCGATGATGAGCGCGATGCAGCTGCCTTTTGGCATCGCGCGGCTGCCCGCCGGCCTCGAGGTGTTGCCGCACTACAGCTTCGCCGACTACGAGCGCATCGTTGGCCGCGCTCCGGACCTGATCGTCATCCCCAATCACACCGCGTTTGCTCCCGGCTTTGTTCCCGTCAGCGAGCGCCCAGTCCTGCAGTGGATCCGTGCGCACGCCGCTCCGCAGACCACCATCCTCTCGATCTGCGCGGGCAGCCGCGTCCTGGTCGAAACCGGTCTGCTCAACGGCCACGCGGCGACGGGCGCTGCTATCGACCTTGCCGGCTTTCGGCAGCGCTACCCAGAGGTGCGCTGGCAGGCGGGCGTGCGCTGGGTCGACGATGGAGAGGTGATCAGCTCGGGTACCTTGACTGCCGGGATCGACGCGACGCTGCATACGATCGAGCGCCTGGCTGGGCGCGCTGTGGCCGAGCGCACCGCGCAGGCCGTCGGCTACCAGCATCTCGACCGGCTCGACGACCCTGCCGCCGAGTATCAGCCGCCAGTCCCTCCCGATCTGGGCATGCTGCCAAACGCGATGTATAGCTGGGGACAGGCCGATGTAGGGGTGCTGCTGCGTGATGGCATCTCCGAAACCGCGCTGGCTGCGCTGCTGGATCTGTCCACCATGAATCTGACCCACATCGCCACGCTGGCGCCACAGCGCACCTTTATCCGTTCGCGCCACGGCATGATCATGGCCCCACGCTTCAACTATGCCGAGGCGCCGGCTCTGGATCGGGTGATCGTGCTGAACACACCGGCTGACCCTGGCGCGGCTATGGCAGTGGAGGAGTGGAATGGACGGGGCGGACAGCCGCAGGTCGAACTACTGATGAGCGGGGCGGGCGCAGCGTTTGCCTACGACGCAGTGATTGCGGATATCGCGCGGCATATGGGCGGGGCGGTCGCCCGCAGCACCTCGCGCAACTTCGTGTACCCGGTCGATATGGAGATTGTGCGCGGCGCGACCTGGACGCCCAGCCTGATCCTGCCCCCGCTGCTGATCGGCGTGCTTGGTCTTGGGCTGTTCGCGCTGCTGACTCGTCGCCGCGCGGATGGTCCCGCCGTGTTAGCTGGCCCGGCCTAAGTACAGCCAATCATATGTTCGATCCGGGTCCGACGATAGACGATGGACGATAGACGATGGCCCCGATCTATTGTCCATCGTCCATCGTCAAAAGAGGAGGATACCTCATGGATACTACCGCAGCCTCAGATGGCACCACGCCGGCAAACCGGGGTCGTGCCTGATGATCCTCAAGTGAGTAGGTGAAGGGGTGAGGGGGTGAGATAGTTCACCCACTCACCCCTCACCCCTCCCGAAACGAACTTTGATGCCATCGAAACGATTGCTGATCAGCCTGGCCATCGCTGCTGTCGCCGTTGTCGCCACTGCCACCTGCTAGATAACATTCACAATAGTTGACGGTTCGGGTATACTGCTGGCAATCACGTCCGCTCTTGCTGTCCTTGAGGTTGCCCTCGATCTGTCTCTACGACAACCTGCGCCGCTACCCGACGGTGTTTGTGAAAATGACCGGGTTGCGCCTGAACGAGTTCGCCTCCCTACTCGACGACATGCTGCCACGCTTCGCGCAGGCCGAGCAGTCCCGCTTGCAGCGTCCCAACCGCCGCCGGGCCAAACGTGGCGGGCGACACGCCGATTTGGCGCCACGCGACCAAATCCTGATGGCTGTCATCTGGCTGCGCCAGTATCCTACCAACGAGGTGCTGGGCTTCCTGTTTGGCGTCAGCGACAGTACCGTCTCGCGTGTGGTCAACCGGCTTGTCCCACTCTTGGAAGCCTCCGGCAAAGATACCATGCGTTTGCCTGATCCAGGACGCAAGCACCGCAAAGTACTGGACGCGCTGCTCAAAGAAACGCCTGAATTGGCAGTGATCACCGATACCTTCGAGCAGCGCGTGCAAGGCTGCAAGAACCGAAAGGATGCCGATGCGCACTTTAGCGGCAAGAAGAAGCAGCATACCCTGTCTCCGTATGGTTTGTGTGCCTTCTTCAGCGCTGAGATGCAGCCACTTTTTCTCAGAAAGCCGATCGCTCCTCTCTTCTGCTCATCTCGTCACGCTTTTCGTCTGCCTGTCCAGGCCGCGTATTGTTGGAGAGAGCAATCCTCCAACCCCGGCGAAGACACATGCGATACCAGAAAGGCCAATGACCACGTCAGGAGCGAGGTATTGGAGAAGGAGTCCGCCCACCAATGCTCCCAGCGGCGCCGCCGCTACCACCAGCGAATGCCGCGCGCCGAAGACCTGGCCGCGTATCTCGGCCGGGACGAGCCGCTGCAGCAGGGTGGTTTCCATCGGCGTATAGGGCGCCCAGGATGCCCCAGCCACACCGAGGAACAGCATCGCGAGCGGGAGCTGTCGGATGAAAAACAGGGGGCACAGCAGCGCTCCCCAGAGCACCGCGATCATCGGTAAGGCAATGCTCGGCCGCCAGCGGTGCGAGAGCTTGGTCAGCGTCAGCACACCAACGAAGGCCCCCATGCCGAAGCCGGTCCACAGCAGCCCGTAGCCGTCGGCGTTGGCGTGTAATGTCTGGCCGCTGTAGAGGGGCAGGGCCGCCTCCAACGGGCCGTAGGAGAAGAAGAACACCAGCGAGAGGCGCGCAGCGCGACGGGCAAACGCCTCCGGCTGGCGGCCTGCCTGGAGTATGTGCGCGAGGGCGACACCCTGGTGGTCACGCGGCTGGACCGTCTCGCGCGCTCGACACTCCACCTCTGCCAGATCGCTGAGGAGCTACGGCGCAAGGGCGTCCACCTCCAGGTGCTCGACCAGCAGATCCACACCAACGACGCGACGGGCCGGCTGCTCTTCCACATGCTGGGCGCCATCGCACAGTTTGAGACGGAGCTCCGCGCCGAGCGCCAGATGGACGGCATCCAGCTCGCCAAGGCCCGGGGCGTGGTGTTTGGCCGCAGCAAGCAGCTTACGCCAGCTCAGGTCGCCGAACTCCAGGAGCGGCGCCAGCAGGGCGTGCGGATCCGCACGCTGAGGCATGACTACCAGATTTCCAAAGCCACGGTCTACCGCTACCTGCACACGGAGAACGCGCCGACGGAAGGTGTTTCCTCAGCATAACGCCACTAAGGTTCATGGTGGGGAGGCTGTGAACGAGCGCGAGGGAGGTAGCGGTGGCAGCTACCTCACTCCTTGCTGGTCGAACATAGCGCGCATCACAGGACATCAGCCTGCGCTAGCAGAAGTTCATACACGTTCTTCGCTTGGCCACTGCTTTCCATACACGAGACGGTCTTCGTGGCTCACAGGCGGCCATAGCCTGCAGGTTCTCCTGCCCTGCGCCTCGCGTCGCGTGGGGATACGCTATCCCAGTTCGATCGCCTCGGCGACCGCCTTCTCCAGCGAGAGGGCGCGGCCCGCGTCCCAAGCGGCTTGGAAGGCGGCCGGTTCGAGCGCCGGCCGCGCGGCGGCGAGGGCACGCTCATAGCAGTGACGTTGCTCGGGCGTCCAGAGGGGTGGCGCCATCTCCTGAGCGGTGCTCCAGGCATCCACCGCTGCACACCAGCGTACGGCCTGCGCTACCTTGCCTGCGGCAACCGCGATGCGGGCGTGGCCGACGATCCCCTGCCAGATGCCATACTCGGAATCCAGCTCGCTGAAGACCGCTATGCTTTCGGCAAACAGCTGGTGCGCGCGTTTGAGCGCACGGTTGTGCAAGAGCTCGACCTTGCCCAGGTTCTGGAGGGCGTAGCCAAGCGCAATGCGATCGTTGAGCCGGCGAGCCAGTTCGACCTGCTCCTGAGCATACCTCGCCGCCCATCAGCAGCGCCCAGAGCTCCCCGCCCTCATCCTGAAGCTGGCGGTACAGCCCCAGCGCCTCCTGGATCAGCGCGATCGCTCGCGCAGGATCGTTGGCCCAATGGGCCATGCGGCCCAGGTCCCGCAGCGCATCCGCCTGTCCGCGCACATGCCCGACACTGCGGTGGTGGGGTCCAAGAGCTATCTGAGGAATTTTTTACGGTGTCCAACATAATCTACCATGCGCTCTCAGGCACCATGGCTTCGGTATCACAAGAATGCAGGCGATCGGCGCCGTTTGTCCGACCGAACGATCTTCACGATCGAGACAGGCGCAACTCCACGATGATGCGAGAAGCGCGAGGTCACAGGCGTCAAAAAGGCATTGATACGCCATACTTGGCGAAGAGGAGTACTGTTAGATTGAAAGGGGGTAAGAAAATTGCCAGATAGCTTTTGTACCCCTGATACCTGCGTTGTTCACTAAGCCTGCCAGCCCTTCAGTGTGCATCGCCGAGGCGATGACCTGGGTTGCTGTAGCGATCGACCTTGAGTCAGTGACATCGAGGATGATCGGCGTTAAACGCGGGGATGAGTCCAGGCGCAGCCGCTCGCCATCTTCGACCCGCCGCACGCCGGCAAACACGTGGAATCCCAACGCGTCAAGATGACGTGCGCACGCCGCGCCGATTCCGCTTGAGGCACCGGTGATTACCACACTACGGCTTTTCGGCTGCTCCATACGCTATATCCTTCTGGGTATCTATCTGCAAGCATCCTGGTTTTTCAGCCAAAGTATGTTGTTTATAATACTACCTTGACAGTCATAGTAATATGCCGTACAATACTATTGTGGAGATGATTATATGAGCGAGAATAAAATCACATCCGACCTGCTGCGTGGCCATACCGATACGATGATTTTACGGCTCTTATGCGAAGCTGATCGCTACGGCTACGAGATTGTTAAGCTGATTGCCGAGCGCTCGGGCGGCGAGTATGAGTTAAAGGAAGCCACGATGTACTCCAGCGTCCGGCGGCTTGAGGCAGACGGTGATATCGAGTGGTACTGGGGCGATGAATCTCAGGGCGGACGGCGTAAGTATTTTCGGATTACTGAAAAGGGTAAGTCCACTTACGCCAACAACAAAAGCAATTGGGAGTATGCAAAGCGCGTACTCGATAACCTAGTCTAAGGAGATGTGATGGTATGAACGAGAAATTAAACCAATATTTGAACGGCGTTTTTGCGCCTTACGAGGGGGTAAAAAGCGTCGCCGAACTAAAGGCGGACTTACTCTCCGATTTACAGGAGCGGTTCCGTGAACTCAAAGCCGAAGGCAAGGATGACGAAACAGCCTTTGCGATGACCATTGACAGCATCGGCGACATCGAACAAACGGTACAGGAGATTGCTAACCTCTCCCGCTCGCTGGAGCGCCAGGTGCGGATAAACCTCACTGCGATCGATCTGCAAGAGAGTGATTTCGCGGGCGTTATTTTGCACAAAGGAAAATTCAAAGCGAGCCCGTTGCGCGGCTCCAACTTTGCTGGCGCCGACTTGACCGGCAGCTCGTTTGAGGTCAGCGATGCGCGTGAAGCCAATTTTGACAGCACAAATCTGACCGACTGCAACTTTTCCGTCACTGACCTTACGGATGCAAGCTTCCGCAAATCCATCCTTGTACGCACCACCCTGAGCATGTCGGGACAAGGCGCGAAGTTCATAGATGTAAACCTGATCGATGTCAAGCTGACCAAGACCGACCTTAGAAAAACAATCTTTGAGAACTGTATCTTTAACGGAGTTGATTTCAATTATTGCGATCTGCGAGGGATTGGTTTTGACGGGCAGACCTTCATCGGTGTTAAGTTTGACAAGTCTGCACTGAACGACGTTTCGTTTAGGGGAGCGACACTCAAGAACGTGTCATTCGCTCTACCTTTTTCCGTGACAAACAAATCTTACCTTGCCATGAAAACCATCTGCTTTGACGGCGCGACGATGGATAAGCTGACCTATGCTGCGCTTAAAGGCTTACGGGTCATCGATTTGTCAAAGGTTACAGTTATATAAAGAGGGAAGAATATGCCAAACAATTCAATTCAAGTAAAAGGGCTGCAAAAGTCCTACAAGAAACTTCATGTTCTAAAGGGCGTAGATTTTGAGGTGGAAAAAGGCTGTATTTTCGCCCTGCTCGGCTCCAATGGCGCGGGCAAGACAACAATTGTCAAAATCCTCACCACGCTGCTCAAACAGGATAGCGGAACCGCCGCCGTGAACGGATTCGATGTTGCGGCAAAGCCCGACAGCGTGCGGCAGTCGATCAGTCTGACCGGGCAATTCGCCGCTGTAGACGAGATCTTGACCGGGCGGGAAAACTTGATCATGATCGCGAGGTTGCGGCACCTCAAAAATGCGCGTCAGGTCGCGGATGATCTACTGAACCGCTTTGGTCTGACCGACGCCGCCGACCGCGGGGTTTCCACCTATTCGGGCGGTATGCGCCGCAGACTCGACATCGCCATGAGCCTTGTGGGAAAAACGCAGCTTATTTTCCTCGACGAGCCGACGGCCGGACTTGACCCCGAGGCACGCATTGAGGTTTGGAAGGTAGTCAAAGAGCTCGCTAACAGCGGCACGACGGTGTTCCTGACCACACAGTATCTGGAGGAGGCTGAACAGCTTGCCGATCGAATTGCCATTCTGCATGAGGGCAGGATTATCGCCAACGGTACGCTCGCGGAGCTGAAAAAGCTGTTCCCGCCCGCAAAGGTGGAGTATGTGGAAAAACAACCGACATTGGAGGAGATATTCCTCGCAATCATCGGCAAAAAGGGGGAAAAGTAAATGGAAACGACAAAGAAATACTTATTCAGTGATATGGGCGTTATGCTTGGACGTTCCATGCGCCATCATTTCCGCAGCATGGATACCATCATCACGGTCACCATCATGCCGATTGCGCTTATGCTGTTGTTCGTCTATGTGTTAGGCGGTGCAATTCAAACCGGCACGGATAACTATGTGAATTACCTGTTGCCTGGTATTCTGCTAATTACCATTGCAAACAGTATAGGCTACACGTCTTTCCGCCTGTTTACCGATGTACAACGGGGAATATTCGAGCGTTTCCACTCCATGCCGATTGCGCGTTCGGCCGCGCTGTGGGGGCACGTGCTGACCTCGTTGGTTTCCAATGCGATTTCGGTTGTCGTAGTCATTCTCGTAGCGCTCATTATGGGCTTCCGCTCGTCGGCAGGAATATTGTCATGGCTTGCCGTGGCCGGTATGCTCGCGCTGTTTACGCTGGCTCTGACATGGATCGCGGCGATTCCCGGATTGTCCGCAAAAACGCAGGATGGCGCAATTGCAATTGCCTATCCGATTCACCTCCTGCCGTTAATTAGCTCCGCGTTTGTGCCGACCGCTTCTATGCCGGGGCCCGTTCGCGCCTTTGCCGAAAATCAGCCGGTAACCTCGATCGTGGAATCCATTCGTGCGTTGCTGTCAGGTCAGCCTGTCGGTAATGACATCTGGATTGCGCTCGCGTGGTGCGTCGGGATTATGCTCGTGGCTTATGTCTTTGCGATGCGGGCGTATAAAAAGCGGGTGTAAAAAAGGACGGCATTTTCTGTATGGAATATCAGTGAATGCCGTCCTGAAGAATATATATAATTCCTATAAAATTGTGCATCGACTGGTGACCAATGTAAAAAATACGAGTGTCGTTCTACATTCATACCGATGCCTATACCGATGTAAATGTCGGAATGGGCATCGGTAAATTGATTCCGGAAGCAATGATTTCGAAGTCAACCATTGACAAGTTAGCGAGCGTTGATGAAAAAGAGATCCTCACGGTAAGCGATCTTGAGCAAGAGATGTTCGAGTATCTGGTTCAATTTCAAATGGCACAGAGAGATAGCCGACCGAACATCCGAATATATTACGAATGCAGGGCTCAGAAGACTAAGTGGTGTTCTCGCTAAATAGCGGGATTATCAGGCCGAAGTTGAACGCCGAAACCGCCTAACTCGGTGTATTCGGCGATTAGACGGCATAGAGCGTCACTTTGGACTTCGGTCAGCCGAATCTGCCTCCATGGCCTACACTAGGCCGATGCGTATCAGGATGTTGCTCTCATACGATATGGTAGACAGATGCTCGTCCGTCTATTATCGTCATACACGTGCCTTGGCGCTCATTCGCCTATGCCCAGTATACCACGGGTCCACTTTGTGAAAAATTCGATAGCGTTGTAAATTCCAAAAATGTTCGTAACAGGCCGAATCGTGTGGTATGATGGCGCTTGGCCTCTCCGACATAACGGTAAATTATGCAGGAGACCGCCGTCTCGCGACCGCGTCATGCTGACTTGGGCCGGTCATGATTCGCGGGACCACATGTGAGATTATGTAGGACACGGAGGCCTACCATGCAGATCGAGGTCTTGGTGGCGGCATTTCTCACCGCCCATCAGCATACCTTTCAGCCCAACACCCGGCTGGCCTATGGTTATGACCTGCGCCTCCTCAGCCGCGCCTTTCCCGATCTTGATGCCGCCGATCTCACCACGCAGCACCTGCGCGCCTTTCTGCATGATACTGCGGATCTCGCGCCATCCACCGTGGCGCGGCGTCAGGCCACCCTACGATCGTGTTTTCGGTGGGCCTACCGCAATGATCTGCTGCTGAGTAATCCGACCGAGAAGCTGGAACCGATTACGGTGCCGGAGCGCGATACCCGTCCCTTGACCGAGCAGCAAGTCGAAGCGATTTTGACCGCGATTTTGACCGCGGATCGCCGAAACCGGCTCCTGTTCACCCTGCTGTATGAAACCGGCCTACGGGTCGGTGAGGCGCTTGACCTCCATATTCCTGATGTGCTCCTCAATACCGTGGATGGCGGGGCGCTGCGAGTGCTGGGGAAAGGGAACAAGGAACGATTGGTCCCACTCATCGACGCGCCGCGCACCGTCCGGCTGCTGCGCACCACCCTCAAGCAGCTAGGATCGATCGGCCCGCTGTTTCGCGGCGACCAGAAGAAGGGCGGGCATAGTGCGGATGCGGTCCATCGCACCACCGTGTTTTATCACTTTGAGCGCTACGTCGCCGCGGCGCAAACCAAGCACCCAGATGTGTTTGCCGGCGAGGTGGCGCCGATCACCATCCACCGGCTCCGCCACACGTACGCCACATTAAAATTGCGCGCTGTGGTGAGCTTGCCCGCGCTGCGCAAGCTCATGGGCCACAAGAACCTACAAACCACCCTCCGCTATACCGTTACGGATTTGCGGGAGTTGCACGAACGGCGGCGGGCCTTGATTCTGCTCGCCTTTGTGATCCGCAGCCTCCAGATCGGGCGGGATACGATGATCGAGCAGTGTGACAAACTGCTGCGCCGCATGACCCGCACCAGTCAAAAAACCGAGGAACAGGCGTTGCTCTCGCGCGAAAAGGGCACGCCCTTCACCCGGCGGCTCTCGACCAAAATCCTGGAGATTATTGCGCTCTCACCCCTTGGCACGGTCGAACAGCAGTTGTTTGCCTATTTGCCGCGCGAGGAATACCAGCGCATGTAGAAACGGTGAGCGGGGAAGAGAAACAGTTCGCGGAACAGACCGCCCGCGCCGCCATGCTGCGCAGCTTTCGCCGGCATTATCGCAAAATGCTGCCGCTGCTCTTGACCCACATCTCGTTTCAGGCCCAGTCCACCGCAGGAAAAGAAGTCGTCGCCATATTAACGCTCTTGAAAGAGCATGCGGCCAAGCGCACCCAACAGCTCACACTGCCCGGTCGTCCCACGTTTTTGGATCCGGCGTGGGATGATTTGACTATCCTCATCGACGATTTCTCATCCACCGATGGAACCCTCACGGCCGCCCGACGACCGCTCGAATTACAGACCCTGCTGGGCTTACAAGGTGCCTTGAAGTCCGGCACGGTCTGGGTGCCGGGCTCCGAGCGCTATGGGAATTTGGCGGCCGCGCTGGTGGCCTGGGATGAAGGGCAGCGCCAGCGCTTGTATGAGCAACACCAGTTCCCAGCCAGCGCCCAGGACTTCATCACCAAGCTCCTCGCAGCAGATCATCGCCGCGCTGGGGTATCCCAAGATTACGCAGGTGCTTGCCGATAGTGATGCCACGCTCTCGCTCACCGAGCGCTTCATCCACTATGCCGATAAAGAGACGCGCGCCACCAAACAGAAACGCCGCGATATTCTGGCCACCTTGTTTTGCGATGCCGCCAATATCGGTCCAACCAAAATGGCGCTGTCCACCCCAGGGCTCACGGCCGGCTCGATTCTGTCGACCCAGCGCTGGTACAACTATCGCGAAAATCTCCGCCAGGGGATTATCTTGTGCAATAACTACATCAACCGCAGTCTCTTGGCGCGCTATTGGGGCGATGGCAAGACGGTCAGCTTTGATGGGATGCAGTTGGCGACCTACGACAATAACACCCGCGCCGAGTTGCATCTGCGCTACCTGCGCGGCAGTGGCGGGCTGTTTCTCCAGCATGTCAGCAACAAATTGTCAGGACTGTTTGGGCAATTCGCCGCGTGTTCGTCGCCGGAAGCGGCGCATGTGCTGGTGGGCCTGTTGAACCACGGGACCGAGATGGAGGTGGACACCGTCGACACCGATAGCATCGGCGATCATACGCTGGCATTGGGATTGGGCTGGTTACTGGGCTTCACCATCCGCCCGCGGATCAAGCGGATCAAGTATGCCAAACTCGTGCGCCCGACCCGTGATGCATCCTATCCCGCGATCGACGCGCTCTTTCTCCGTACGCTCAACACGAAAGTCATCGAGGAGCACTATGACGAGATTGTCCACCTGATCTGCTCGTTGGGTGAAGGCGCCGTCAGCCCGGACCTGGTGCTCAAGCGCTTCACTAGCTATAGTCGGAAGGGCGGGATCCATCAAGCGCTGCTGGAGATTGGCCGGGCAGTGCATACGATCTACGTGGCGCGGTACTTCGAAGATCCGGATTTGCGTCGAGAGATCCACCGTAATCTCTGCCGTGGGGAAGCCTGGAACGCCATGACCCGCATCATCTTTTCGTTCAACCGGGCGATCATGCGGGAAAACAACGTGGATGAACAGGAACGACTGGCGCTCTCGCTGTTGCTGGTACAGAATATGATCGTCGTGTGGAACGTGTCCCACATGAGTCAGGCCATTCTCAAGCTCAAAAAAGAGGGTGCCGCATGCGTGCATGCGGAACTGAAACACATCACGCCGCTCCTGACCAGCCACATTCGCATGATCCCGGATTTCGTCATCGAGTTCGATCGCGCCCACAACATGACCGACATGATCGCCCAGCCGCTCTAGCGAGCGCGAGCAACGGGTTTATCATTATGTAGGACACCGTAAAAAATTCGTCAGATAGCTTTTGTACCCCTGGTGGCATTGCCCGTCAGCCGCTCGACCACGACCAAGGCAGATGCCTCGGACAGAGCGCGGAAGCGGAGCCGCGTCGTCTGCAGCGCACGCGCGTAGCGTGGCCCGTACTCATAGAGCGCTTGCAGCGCTGCGGCCTCGTCGCGCCCGCTGCGACACCAGCCCGGCCAGTCGAGAGCAACGGCGAACGTTCGGGTCTGGCCGATTTCCAAGTACACCTCTATTTGGTTCGCAGCTTGCGCCATTCCCTACATCTCCACGTCGATCTGCTCCGAACTATGCCGGCTAACGATAAAGTTCAGCCGCCCGCCAGATGGCATTGCTAGATCGAGACGCGGCTTGGGCGGTAGAGAGGTTCCAAAATCGCCCGGCTCCCGGCGGGCCGGCTGGAATGGGTGGTGGGCGCGGCGACCGATGCGAGGCTTTCGGTACTACAGCGGCGAGCAGAATGATTGAACCTGTCGAATGTCGACCACCCTTCGGTTGCACTCAGGGCAAGCTCCGGGCCCTCACGATTGATGCGGGAGCAACTATTCTGCTCGTTGCTATAGGTCAGGAGTGGTATGGCTGAGCGTATCGGCGCGCTAGACGCCTACCGATATCCTGGAAAAGCAACACGCGCTCACTCGGGCAACCGCATGGGCAAGTGCTCGTATACCCCCCTTGACTTGGTGCGGCTTGAGCCTCTCTCCGCTCCCCAGCTCGCACCGCTCCTCGCCTCTGGCGCCGCTCAGGCTTTTTTCATCGCGCCCAGTACCTCCAGGTAGTGCGGGTTGTACATGAGGCCGAGGATGTTGCCAAACGGGTCGACTACGGAGGCGGTGATGAAGCCCGCCTCACCACGCTTTGTGAGCGGCTCGTAGGCCTTCGCCCCCAGGGCCAAGACCTGCTCGAGCGCCGCGGCCACATCATCGACGTGCCAGTAGGTGATTGCGCCTCCCGGGCCGGCCGGCGCACCTTTGGGCGCGTAGGCGGTGCTGATAATGCCCAGCTCGTGGGCGTAGTCGCCGAGGCGAAACTCAATATACGCAGGGTGCTCGGAGTCTGGGCGCTGGAAGTAGGGCTCGATGCCCAGCAGCTCCGAGTACCACTTTTTTGCCGCCGCCACATCATCGGCCCAAAAACTGACGGTGGTGAGTCCGCGCAACATGGATGCTCCTTTCAGCGCCGCGCATATCGGTCGGCGCGTCCGATCGTTCGTTACCGTGCTGCTCGAGTATAGGCCCAATAGTGGACAGATACGATCCTACATTAAGCTGCTTCTGTGGATCAGATGGCACTGCGATTGATGGCCGCCGCCCAACTACAAATGGAGGAATCGTTGCTATCTAAGCGGAGAACACGCAAGATGATCATTCCATCACAGTGCGGGCAGACCAAGCCCTCGGGATGGAGATGTCGCTCCAGCCACAGCCTGCTGTGGCTGTCGTCGAACTGGTCGGCTATCGGAAAATCAATCCTGCCGATAGTCTACCATGTTCGCACGCTTCCTGGACATGAGCTATAATTAATATCATTCAATTTATTTAACCATTTTTTGCAACAGAACCGTTTATCGCTTGTGCATCTTCGACGTGTTCAGCCCCACGGCTTCAAGAATGAGTGCCTTTAGGGCTGCCTCGTCTACAGTGTCGCCTTCATGGAAGTCGATGGCACGAACCGTTTTGCTTTCCAAACGGGTATTGAAGAGTTTCTTTGGGTCCTTCAGCTGAGCACCTTTGGGGAATGTCAACCTCACGGCGTTCTTGAGCGTATCTGCTACGCATAGTATTCCATCGTGAGACCAAACAGGAACCCCCATCGGTTTGGAGGGCTTTTTCCACTTTACTTCCTCGACCACAGCGGGGTCGGCTTGTTTGATTAAAGCGCGTAGTTGGGATAATGTCTCGCTGCGCCAGTCACCAGGCTCCTTGATGATGGCATCTATTTGCTGAGAGATCGTTTTGTCCGCTGACATATCGTTTTCCGTTCTATGACTTACATGAGTCCCGCTTGTCATACCAACTCCCAATAACTCCTGCGCATAAAATGTGGTCTGTTCAAGCACTATTGAGGCTACCTTGTGACGAACAATAGACGCAAGTGATTACGGAAAATGGTATAAGTAATGATTAACTTACGCCTGTTCCAAGTGAATCAGGTTGCCATCAGGGTCCCTATCCACTCTGGTGCGCCCTGCTCGGTTTCTGACGACATTGCGTCCGTCATCATCACCGGAGGATCGCGCGGCCGGGACGCGTTCGGCGCACGATGGTGCGCGTTCTCGTCCCGACCGACAATCCCGCCGAGGGCGGGGCCCAGTGGCGAGCTCAGGCCTCAGCTACCGCTTGCTTCACGAGCGCGGCGATCTTTGCCTCTTCGGTGGCGGTCAACTCCGTCAGCGCGTAGGCGACCGGCCACAGGCCGCCTTCGTCGAGGTTCGCCACGTCGTTGAAGCCGAGCTCCGCGTACCTCATGTTGAACTTCTGCGCGCATTGGAAGAAGCAGACGACCTTGCCGTCCGTGTTGGCATACGCGGGCATCCCGTACCAGAGTTTCGGCGAGAGGGCTGGCGCGCTGGCTTTGATGAGCGCATGGAGCCGCTCGCCCAGGGCGCGATCCGATTCCGTCATCTCGGCGAGCTTGGCGAGCACCTCGCTTTCCCCGTCCGCCTTCTCCTGCTCCGCCTTCAGCTCTTTGGCGCGCTGTCTCATCGCGGCTTTTTCCTCTGCCGTGAATCCCTCGGAGTTCTTGGTGGCCATGCTATTCTACCTCCCTGTTTACTAGTACGCGGCTTTCCGGTCGGAGCGCCCATGACACTACAGTGAGCACAATCAGGTGCAGAGCGTTGATGACGTGGAACATGGGGGAACCGTATCCCGCTGGAATTGGAACGCCATTAATCACGGTCACCACCAACCAGGAGACGAACGCCCCCGTCATGTTGAAGACAATACCTGCGTACGCCCATTCCTTGAGCCTTGGAAAGTGAGGAACAACGATGGCTATCGCTCCGAGCATCTTGGCGATTCCAATGATGTATACGAAGTAAAGCGGGTAGCCAAGGATCGCTACGACAGTCCGTATGCCGATGCTCGAGAACTCCACACCGATGGATGCGTCAAGCACTTCCGCTAGGCCGCCGTAGAACATCGCCAGCGCGACGTAGCCCGTGCTGACCCAATAGGCGATCGTCCTTGCCTTCGTGGGAGCACCACTCCAGCTATCTGTTCCCGAATAAATTAGTCGCTTGATACTGTTTGTCATTTTGATCTCCTATTGAACTTAGTGGTATATTGCTCGATATTCGATATACCACACAATCCACGAAATTCTCTTAGCGCCCGATATTGTTCCAATCATACTCACGCCCCAAATGCAGCGGAATTGAGGTGGATATGCTTCAATCAGGTAAAAACTCGATCATTATGTTCTGTGGCCAACCAACGTAGGAATCGTTGCCATACCCCATGTTCTGTCAGAGATCATCCCTGGTCTCGTGCGGAGCGGCTCCATTCCGTGCTTCAAGTGAGAGCAGGGTGAGCCCAAGGCGATTGATCTTGAGCAGCACGCCAAAGAGAGCTGCCTGATCGGGCAAGGGACCGGAAAGCAGCATGGTGCCAGATGGCTCATGCACGATCTGAAGTCCCGCCAACCAGTCCTGCCAGCAGAGATCAAGATGTCCTCTGATCCGAATCTGGTAGTTCATCAGTCTCTTCTCCCTGCATGGTCTCCACACACACAAGGATAGCGCAGAGGCAGAGCAAAGACAGTCGTCAAAAGTCTACCCTGGGGTAGCATTTTCTCGGGAAAGAAGGTAGGTGTTGGGGAGGAACATCCTCACAGCAGGGAAAAGGCACGCGCCTGGGCAATCGCCTGCGTGCGGCTTTCTGCTCCCAGCTTCGCGAGCAGGTTGCTGACATGTTTCTTGACGGTGGAAAGCTGGATCACGAGTGCTGCGGCGATCTGTTGATTGGAGGCACCTGCTGCCAGCAGGCGCAAGACTTCTTGCTCACGCTCGGTCAGTGGCTCGACGCGGGCAGGTGAGGCAGAAGCAATGCGCCCTGGAACAGACGATGCGTGAGGGCTCTTGGCCAGAGAGTGATGGAGAGCGTTCGTTTTTTTCTGCTCCTCCTGCTCAAAGGCTGCGAGCAAGCGCAACACGTAGGGTCGAGCAATGGCAACAGTCGCGCTACCGGGTTCATCCTCCGCGGGCGCTTCATCCTTCCCCGGATGTGCGTCAGCAAGCAACGCGGAGAGTGCCTGGCGCATCGGTTCGCCTTCATCCAGGTACACGCGCAGGTAGCCCTCCGGTTCCGTCAACGCAAAGAGACGGGCCGCGACCACACGGGCCTGATCGCGCTGGCCTGCCTGGTGCAGCGCCACCAGCAACTGGGCCAAATACGTGATGGTGATCCTGATGTTGCCCGGCCGATCCAGGTGTTCGCTCCAGCGTTCCAGTAGTTCCAGCGCCTCCGTCCAACGCTGCTGGGCAAAATACACTCGGATCACAACCGGGAAGGTATGATACAAGCTGGCTTCCCATGCTCCTTGAGGAAAGACGAGGCCCGTTGCCCAGTCGGATGCCTCTCTCACCTGCCCCTGCGCCAGCCACCAGCGCGCTCGTATCGCCGGCAGCCAGCGCCAATGGTCTGCAAATCCTTGATATTCTTCTAACTGTTCAAACTCGTGCAGCGCTTGCTGGACAGCAGACAGGTCTCCACTCGCCAGCTCGACCTTCATCAATGCTATGGATCCCGACAGGAGCAAATCACTCTGCTGCCAAGTGGCGGCGTCCTGAATAACCGTTTGCAGTCTGCCCCGCGCCTCTTCCAACCGATTCCACTGATACAACACCTCGACCTGCGCGGCCTCAAAGTAGCCTTTGAGCAGGGCATAGCCTGCCATCTGCTCGATCAGCTCGAGGGCAGCCAGACTCTCCTGATAGGCCAAGCGCAGCTGCCCTGCCTCCACTGCCGCCATCGCCAACCATTGCCTGACTCTGGCGTTCGCAAAGAGGCTTCCCGACGAGCTTACCCGCTCTTTGGCAGAGAGCAGCCGCGGCACCAGCCTCGCTCCTTCTCCCCAGATCCTGTAGTGGAGGATGAAGCTGCAAAAGAGCGGGAGCATGTGCCAGATGACCTCCTCGTCCTGGTCAAGCTCCTGCATCTCCTGATGAAGGGCGTTCAAGCGCTCAGAGTCTAAGGCTGCTATCGCCTCATGCAAGCCCATGCCCGCGCGTAATAGGCGCAGACGCCGGTGCAGCAGGGCTTCCTCGGGGGGAGAGACGGTGCCAGCACCGGTGCCTGTGGTGGCGATCAGGTGGGCGGTTCCGGCCACCTGAGGCTGCAAGATGCTCTCGACCCGCGCCATGAGCTGCCGCACCTGCTGATGGACCCTGGCCCGCTGCACCTCGGTCGTCTGCCCGACGGTGTGGAGCAGGTAGAGGGCGGTCGTGAGCAGCAGGGGAGCGTGCTCACGCACTGTCTGCTCAGGCAGTGCTGGCACCCAGCGCGCCATCGTCGCTGCTTCCCCACGTAGCCAGAACTGCTCGACCGTTTGCTCCATCAGCCGCACCGCTGTGGAGTAGTCAGCGGCGGCAAGCGCGTGTGCAATGGCCTCGTGCCACTGCCCCTGTGCCTCATAAAAGCGGGCAGCCCGGCGGTGCAAGACCGGCTCCATCTCTGGTTGGGTGGTGTGCAGAGTCGCCAGCAGAGCTTCGCGAAAGAGATCATGCAGGCGATAAGTGTGACGCTCCTCATCGAGCGGCACCAGGAAGAGGTTGGCTCGCTCCAACGTCTGCAACATCTGCTGGCACTCGGACTCGGTTGTCGCCGCCGTGACAGCCTGGCAGAGAGCGGCATTCATGCGCGAGAGAATCGCTGTGTGAAGCAAAAACTCCTGGAGAGGCTGAGGCAATGGCGCGAGAATGTCTTGCTGCACATAATCCAGCACATAGCGGTGCGTGCCCGCAAAGTCCTGAATATATGCTGAGGGATCTTGTTGTTTGCGCAGGGAGAGCGCGGCCAGTTGCAACCCGGCGATCCAGCCCTCCGTCCGCTGGAAGAGGGTGGCTACATCGTTTTCCGAGAGAGGCAAGCCCATCGCACTGCGCAGAAAGCTGGTCGCCTCCTTGAGAGTAAAGCGCAACTCCTGGTCACGGATCTCAAGCAGGTGTCCACGCACGCGAAACCTGGGCAGAGGGAGATCCGGGTCAGCGCGGCCGACCAGCACCACATGCAGGGTGCTGGGTACATGATTGAGCAAGAAGCTCATGGAATCACAGATGGCTTGATCAGAGATCACATGGTAATCATCCAGAATCAGGATGAGGTCCTGGGTGTTCCGCTCAACGTCATGAAGCAATGCCGTCAAGACGGTCGAGAGTGGGAGAGACTGGGGTGAATGCAGCAAGACGAGCGCAGTCACTCCAAGAGTGGGGCGGCATTGGCGCAGGGCCGCAATGACCAGGTCCCAGAAGCGGATCGGATCATCGTCTAGTTCCTCAAGGGAGAGCCAGGCCACTGCCTGGTCGGCTCCTTGTGCCCTTCCGCTGTTTGCCTGCGCCTTCTGGAATGCTACCCATGTCGCGAGCAGCGTTGTCTTGCCACTGCCAGCAGCAGCCGAGACAAGCGTGAACGGGTAAGAGCCTATGGCAGCCAGATCTGCAAGCAAACGAGTGCGCTCCACCAGAGCGTGCGGCAAGCGAGGTGGAGTGAGTTTACTGGAAAGCAGCATTCCCTGCGCCTCGGATGACGGCGTGCCAGGCTCAGGGGCAAAAGAGGAGCGCTCAGGTCGGTTTGTCAAGATATGCGCTACCAGCTCTAAGCGGGCGAACGTCACCTGGTTTGAGCGGCCCAGGTAGCGTTTCCGGGTCTGTCGGCCCTGTTTCTGATAGGCGTACCAATAGCCGCTTCCACGAGGCCGGGCTTCTTTGAGCACCGAGAGCCGTCCGTTTTGTCCCACAAACGCAAAGGAGGTGGGCGCATCTAACCAGCGCGAGAACGTGGCTTCCTCGCCTTCGCGAAAGCACTGAATCAATTGTCCTTGTGTGTGGAGTTCGTAATGCTGGGATGCATGTGACCAGACAAGGGCGTATTGCGATGGCTTGGGCATAGTCTCCTTTCTCTGCGGTTGGGGATCGAGGATGAGTTCCCCAACACGAGAGGAATATACCACATCCTGAGAAACAATGGCCGCAAGCTCGTCTCGTTGGGTGCACGCACGAGTTGGCAGGCGGCTATCGGCGTGCTCCCTCAAGTACAGTTGGTCAATCCCTGCCAGCTGACCGTAGACGGCCCTGAGCACACCGGAGTTATCGAAAACTTTTTGTGCCGGCTATCCGAAGCGCTTCAGGCTTTCCCACAACGCCGGCCAGGGCTGGCGCGGCCTTCGGCACACAAAGATATCCCGTTGGTACTCCTCGTTCTCGACCCCGTAGCGGTTCGTGATCTGGCCGGCGCGGTCGCATGTCTCGAAGAAGCGCTGGGCGGCATCGCGCGAATAGCCCAGCACGATCAGCGTTGTAGGAGGCGCAGAACCGTAGCCGCGCAGCCAGTACGAGTTGACTCCGCTGATCGCCTCCGGCAGAGCATAGGCCGGGCCGTACAGGTTGATCGCCCCGGCCTCGCCATAATTGCCCGCAAGAATGCCTGTCTCGGCACGTTCTTCGGCAGGCAGTCCGGCATAGATCCCGGCGACCGTCTCGACCAACTCCGACCAGCCGATCTCGTCGACGAAGTTATCATGCGCCTGGCTGGCCAGGCGCCATAGGCCGGAGTTGATTGGCGCGATCGGCAGCATCACCAGGCCAAAAAGAACGCCTCCGAGCGCCAGCGCGCCCCAGGTGGCCCCCACAGCCAAGCGCGCGATCCTGGCCGGCAACCTGGCCAGCCAGCGCTCCCAGGCCACCACCCCTGCGGCGATGAGCATGGGATAGGCACCCGCCAGGTAATAGGAGCGGCCCTGCAGAACCAACAGCACTACGAAGGGGATGAGGTACATCCAGCCCAGCATATGGTAACGCGCCCCCGCCGGCGTGAAGAAATAGAAATAGAGTCCTGCCACCCAGAACGGAATGGTGAAGAGGTTGGCGCAGACGATCAACTGCTCGATGAGATACCCTTGGGTGCGCCCGATCTGGATGTCGCGCGCATGGATCGTGCTCAAGTACTCCAGCGCGATGAAGTTGTGCTGGGCCTGCCAGATCAGGTTGGGCAGAACGATCAGCAGTGCAAGGGCAACGCCGACCCAGAGCCAGGGGCTCGCCAGGTAGCGGCGTGCCTGGGTGAGCGCCACGCCGGCAACAATGCCCACCACGAGGAACGCCATGGTGTACTTGGTCAGCATGCCCAGGCCAATCACTGCTCCAATGCCAAGCCACCAGCGCGGGTCTTCCGATTTCAGGAGCCGGATGGTGAGGTAGGCGACCACGACCCACCACATATAATCGAACGAGACATACTGGAACAACGCGCCCTGGATGAGCGAGAGCGGGGCGATCGCCACCGCCAGCGCGGTCACGACCTGAGCCCGCCGCGAGCCGCCGAGTTCATGTGCCATCAACCCGGCCAGCAGCATTGCGATACTCTGTGCCAGGGCTGAAAAGAAGCGCACGCCGACCTGCGACGCGCCGAACAGTTCGCGCGCCACTCGCGCGATAAAGGGCGTCACAGGCGGATAGGCCACATACCCCCAGGCCAGGTAGCGCGCGTCGTCGAGCGTGGCCAGTTCGTCGCGGTGAAACCCATACTGGCCATTGGTCAGGGTGTGCACGAGCAGGCGTGCTAGTGCCAGCAGGATCAGCACACCAAGGTCATTGAATATGGTTCGACTGGGCAATGTGCTAGCTGTTCTGGTCATAGGCGTGTTCGAGCCAGGCAAGCGCTTCGGCATCCAGCTGGTCGATGGCTTGCTGGACCTGATGCTGAACATCGTTCATGTCGGTTTCCTCCGTGGCAATCCCCGGCCGTCTTTGGGCTTCAAGGCCAGCCAGCACCTGGCGCGGGTACCTCAACCGCCAGCACCTGACCTGCGCGTGCCCCTGGCCACGTAGCCGGTACACCGGCTTTGATGGCGTTGCTCATCTTCTCAATGTCGGCCAGCGTCGCATCCCCGCGCCACTCGACCACCGTCATGTACAGCGTCCGCCTGTCGCGTCCTCCGAGCATGCACGCAGTGCAGAAGAGATCCAGATCGATCACCTGCACCACCTCACCGCCCTCGCGAACACGCACGCACCGCTTACCCGAACCGCACCAGACGGTGTTTTCGGCGTCCAGACAGATGCCGTCGGGGCCGAATTCGTTCAGTTCGGCCCACAGCCGCCCCTTCGACAGGCCACCGTCGGACGCGATGTCGAAGACAGTCAACCGCTTGCCGAACGACTCAGCCACAATCAGCCTCGTGTTGTCCGGCGCCACCGCCATGCCGTTGGGGAACGCGAGGCCGTCCGCCACCCGCCTGGCCGAGCCATCCGGGGTGACCAAGGCGATGGCCCCGAGTTCGCCCTGGAAGCCGAGGGCCCCGCCGTTGACGTAGGCATTGCCCCGGCCGTCGACGACGATCTCGTTCCAGCTGTGCTCGGAGAGACTGCTCAGGTCGGCGTGGGTGGTCAACGATCCGTCGGCCTCCCTGCGCAGCAGCTGCTTGTTCGCGACGACGAGCAGGCGTCCGTCGGGCAGGAAGTCGATGCAGAACGGGAACGATCGCGCGTCGGAGACGATGACCTCGCTCGTGCCGGTGAGGTCGATGGTGATGATGTCCTGCGCGCCCCAGTCGGAGAACCACAGGCGATCGCCCTGCCAGCGTGGCGACTCTGGGAACGCCAGACCGGTCATCATGGTGTGCAGTTCAGGCCGTGAAGCTGCCATTGTCATTCCTCCGTTCTACTTCGCGACTCGGTCACTGATGGGAGTAAACGTGCCGGACCATGGCCCGGATAGATCATGGTAGCTTTCAGCCATCGAATCGTGTTCCAGCTCCGGCTGACGGTAGCGCGGGCCTCAGTATCGACAAGCG
>WNFU01002592.1_pt1 | contig 29201 bp, 30 predicted proteins | sample 5400121 | NCBI WGS metagenome assembly WNFU01 (sample SAMN13153360, study PRJNA577476) | soil metagenome | isolation source: 100 cm soil or saprolite under grassland replicate 1 | place: USA:California | collected 2016-06-15 | reverse complement strand
AGCGGCGGTGCCGTTCGCCGTCGCGGCCTTCATTACGTCGGCCTACTGGTTCACGGCATCGACCTCCTTCGCGAACCCTGCTGTCACTCTCGCTCGCTCTCTGAGCGATACCTTCGTGGGAATTCGCCCGGCCGATGTGCCAGGCTTCGTCATGGCGCAGATGGTCGGCGCCGCCGCCGCCACGCTGTTGTTTCGGTGGCTCGTGCCGCCTCCGGGGCGACAAGACCGCGGACATGGGGATGCGGGTGTCGCGACGACGAGCGGTGGGATCACGACGCGGCTCGCGACCCCCGCGGATGCGCCGTCCATTGCGGTGATCTACAACGAAGGTATCGCGGATCGCATCGCCACGTTCGAGACGCTGCCCCGGACGGCCGACCAGATGGCGGCGCTCCTTCATGAGAAAGGGGACCGCTATCCCACCGTGGTCGTCGAGCGCGACGGTCGGATCGTGGGCTGGGCGGGGGCCGGCCCATATCGAGACCGACCCGCCTATGCGGGGGTCGTCGAGCACTCGATGTACGTCGCGCGCGCCGCCCGAAGCACCGGCGCGGGACGCGCGGCGTTGGAGGCGCTCTGCCGCGCCTACGCCGAGCGCAACTTCTGGAAGATCGTGTCACGTATCTTTCCGGAAAACAGGGCGAGTCTGGCCGTCCACGAGCGGTGCGGCTTCCGGGTGGTCGGTGTCTACCGACGCCACGGCAAACTCGAGGGCGAGTGGCGCGACTGCGTGATCGTCGAGCGGCTTCTCGGCCCGGTGTCACCGGGAACGAGCGCAGGAGCTTGACACTCCGGGGGCTCCAAGGCTATAAGAAAGCGTCGACATCGAGTAGTGACGGCTCCTCCACCGCACAAGGAGGCCTCGCATGGACCAGGAGTCCCTCATCGAACGACTGATGGCCGAGAACGAGGAGTTCCGGCGCCTTCGGGGCGAGCATCGCGCCTACGACCAGGAGCTGGAGACGCTCAAGGGAACCCCCCCGCTCTCGGCGGACCAGCAGTGGCGCATCAGTGAACTGAAGAAGCTGAAGTTGATGGCCAAAGACCGGATGGAGACCATCATCCGGCACGTTCGATCCGGCGTCACCGCCTGACGAGCGCTCGGCCGTCGAAGGCGTTTCGCGGCCTCTCGCACCTTTCTTCGAAGGGCGACGCCCGCATGGTGGACGTCTCCGTAAAACAGGAGACGGTTCGCGAGGCGGTCGCACGCGCAATCCTCCGGATGAAGCCCGCGACACTCCGCGTGATCCGGCAGGGGAATGCGCCGAAGGGCGACGTCCTCGGCGTTGCGCGCACCGCCGGCATCCTGGCCGCCAAGCGCACGCCCCAGTTGATTCCGCTCTGTCATCCACTACGCATCACCGGCCTCGACGTCGCGTTCAGCGATGACCTCCGCCGCGGGGAGCTGACCGTCGAGGCACGCGTGCGGACCGTGGACAAAACCGGCGTCGAGATGGAAGCGCTCACAGCCGCCGCGGTGGCGGCGCTGACCGTTTACGACATGGTGAAAGCCGTGGAGCGCGGCGTGACCATCGAGAAGATCCAGCTCGTCGAGAAATCCGGCGGCACGTCCGGCCTCTGGCGCCGTAAATAAGCACGAACGTCTATGTCAGCCGTCCGGAGCCGGGTCGCATCTTTCTCGGGCCACCCCCGATCTGATCCGGCCTCATGGCACCCGCTACAATAAAGACCGGCCTCATGACACCCGCGACAACAAAAACCGCGCTAAAAACCGCGCTGATCCACTCCGACGCGTGGACGCGCTTCGACTACGGCCCGCAGCATCCGCTGCGGATGGAGCGTCTCGGGCTCACCTGGCGCCTCATGGAGGCGTACGGTCTCACGGCGCTGCCCGGCGCGGTCGTGCGCGCGCCAGAGCCCGCACCCGAGAGCGCGCTCGCCGTCTATCACGGGGCCGAGTACCTCCAGATGCTCAAAGCGACGAACGAGGGTCAGGCGCCCAAGCTCGCCGAGCGCTTCGGCCTTGGACCCGGGGACAATCCCGTGTTCCCCGGGCTCTGGGATGCTGCGCGGCTCTGCGCCTCCGGCTCGCTCCTGGCGGCCGACCTCGTCGCGAGCGGACAGGCGGATCGCGTGTTCCACTTCGCCGGAGGCCTGCACCACGCCATGCCCTCACGCGCGTCGGGCTTCTGTTACATCAACGACGCGGTGCTGGCGATTCTCCGGCTGCGCGAGCAGGGGCTGCGCGTCCTCTACGTCGACATCGACGCGCATCACGGCGACGGCGTGCAGCACGCGTTCTACGGTGATCCGACCGTCCTGACGATCTCGACCCACGAGCGCGGCGATTACCTCTTTCCGGGCACCGGGTTCGTCGAAGAGGCGGGGACGGGCGCCGGCGTCGGCTACTCAGTGAACCTGCCGCTCGAGCCGTTCACCGATTCGTCGGTCTACCTGCCCGCGTTCGAGCAGGTCGTCCCACCGCTGTTCGGGGCGTTCCGGCCCGATGTCGTGGTCGCGCAGCTCGGCATCGACTCGCACCGCACCGACCCGCTGACACATCTGGCGCTCGACATCCAGGGGTTCGCGCGCGCCGTCTCGCGGATCACGGAACTCTCCCCCAAGCTCGTGTGTCTTGGCGGCGGGGGCTACGATCTACAAAATGTCGCGCGCGCGTGGACCGCGGCATGGGCCGTGCTGAACGGCGTGGAGCTGCCCGCCGCGCTTCCTGCGTCATTCGCGGCGGACGCGCGCCGCTACGAGTTCGTGTCGGACTCGCTCTGGGATACGGCCGAGCCGCTCCCCGACCATCGGCACCTGCGCGCGCAGGAGTACGTCGCGCGCCAGATCGAAGCGATCCGCCGGACCATCTTCCCGGTCCACCACCTGTAGCCGGGCGCGGGCGAGGTCCGCGGATCTCCGCGCCGGAGGGACACGCGCGAGCATGAGCCCCCGGACCGCCGTGGACCCGGGCGATCACGCCGTTCGGCCGATCGCTGCGTGGGCGGGCGGCGTACGGTACACTGAGACACTTGTCATGCCGCTGAGCACGATCGAACGCGCGATGGAACGGGCATGAAATTCACTCTCCGTCTGGTCAGTGCGATCTGGCTCTCGGTGATGCTGGTCATCGGGATCTTCGCCTATCTGCAGATCCGTGAGGAGCGCGGGCGGCTCGTCGGCGATCTGCAGCGACGAGCGGTGCTCGTCGCCGAGGCGTTCAGCGACGCGATCGAGCCTGCGGCCAAGCAGTCCCCGGCGGCGGTCGAGCGGATCGTCAAGAAGTTCGGACAGACCCAGCGCGGCATCGCCGTCTACGACCGCTTTGCCACCCTGCGAACCGCGACGCCCGACATCGCACCGGCCCTGCCGCCAACCCTGCCCGAGGTGACCGACGCGATCTCCGGGAACGTCGCGACCCAGGGGTTCCGACCCATCGGCGACCGCACCCGGTACATCTACGCGGCGCCGCTCCTGTCCGACAACCAGCCCGTGGGCGCGGTCGCGGTGTTCCTCGACGCCTCGCACCTGGAGCGGGCGGAGTGGGACCGCTGGACCTCCAACGCGCTGCGATTCCTGGTCCTGGCCCTGGTCATCTCGATCATTGCGGCGCTGGTTGTGAAGGTCAGCATTACCCGACCGATGGCGGAGATCTCCCAGTGGACGCGAGCGCTCCGGAGCGGTCGCCCGGTCCCGCCCCCGCGCAACGTCGCCGACGCCAACCTCTTCGGGCCGCTCGCGCTCGAGGTCTCGCGTCTGGCGCGGAGCATGCAGCGGGCCCAGGTCGCCGCCGAGCAGGAAGCGGCGCTCCGCCTCGCCGGCGAGAGTGTCTGGACCGAGGAACGTCTCAAGCAGTTCGTCAGCCTTCAGCTCAACGGCCGGCTGCTCGTCGTCGTCTCCAACCGCGAGCCCGTGAGCCACGTGTGGCGGGGCGGGCAGATCCACGCCCAGGCGCCGGCGAGCGGTCTCGTGACGGCGATGGATCCGGTGATGCGCGCGTGCGGGGGCGTCTGGGTCGCGCACGGGAGTGGCGATGCCGACCGGGAGACGACGGACACGCGAGGGCGACTCGGCGTCCCGGTGGACGAGCCGCGCTACACGCTGCGGCGGGTGTGGCTCACGAAGGAAGAGGAGCAGGGGTACTATGCGGGCTTCTCCAACGAGGGGCTCTGGCCGCTCTGTCACATCGTGCACACACGGCCGACCTTCCGGCCCGACGACTGGTCGTACTATCTCGAGGTGAACCAGAAGTTCGCCGATACGGTCCTGGACCAGATCAAGGACGCCGAGGCGCCGCTCGTCCTCATCCAGGACTACCACTTTGCCGCGTTGCCGGCGCTCATCAAGGCGGCGCGGCCCGACGCGCGCGTCGCCATCTTCTGGCACATTCCGTGGCCGAACTTCGAGGCGTTCGGGATCTGTCCCTGGCAGGAAGAGCTGCTCCACGGCATGCTCGGTGCGGACCTGATCGGGTTCCACACCCAGTACTACTGCAACAACTTCCTCGAAACGGTCGACCGCGCGCTCGAGGCCCGCATCGACTGGGAACGCTTTTCCGTGACGCGCGGCGACCACACGACGTACGTCAAGCCGTTCCCGATCAGCGTCGCTCCGGAATTCGTGGACGATCCTCCACGCGTCTCGCGCTCGGAGCTGTTGCGCCGGATCGGGATCTCCGCCGAGTTCCTCGGTCTGGGCGTCGAACGGATCGATTACACCAAGGGCTTGCCGGAGCGCCTCAGCGCGCTGCAGTTCTTCTTCGAGACCTATCCACAGTACCGCGAGCGCCTCGTGTTCGTGCAGCTCGCGGCGCCGAGCCGCAGCACGATCAATCGCTACCAGGAGATCCAGCGCGAGGTGGAGGAAAAGGTCCGGGAGCTCAACCAGATGTTCCAGACGAAGACGTGGCGGCCCGTGCTCTATCTCAAGGCTCACCATGAGCACCGCGACATCTGGGCCTACTATCGCCACGCCGACTTCTGCATGGTGACCTCGCTCCACGACGGGATGAACCTGGTGGCCAAGGAGTTCGTCTCGGTGCGCGACGACGAGGACGGCGCGCTCATTCTGAGCCGGTTCGCCGGCGCCTCCCACGAGTTGCGGGACGCGCTGATCGTGAACCCGTACGACCTCACCGGCATGGCGGAAGCGATCCGCACCGCGCTCGAGATGCCGCCGGAGGAGCGGCGCGCGCGGATGGTCCGGATGCGTCATTCCGTCAACGACCACAACATCTATCGCTGGGCCGGGATGCTGCTGAGCGAGCTGGCGAGGATTTCCGTCGGAACGGCCGGCGGCCGGCCGGCCTGAGGCTCCCGATGCGCCTCCTCCACCGTCTCGACCAGGAGCTCGGAGACGGCGCCAGCCTCGTGGCGATCCTCGACTACGACGGCACCTTGACGCCCCTGGTCGCCTCGCCGAGCGCCGCGACCCTGGCGCCGTCCGTGCGCGGCACGCTTGCCCGCCTCGCCGGGTGCGAGCGGGCGCGCCTGGCGATCCTGTCCGGCCGCGGGCTGGCAGATCTGCGCGCGCGGGTCGCGCTCGAGGACGTGGTCTACGGCGGCTGTCACGGGCTCGAGATCGCCGGGCGCGACCTCCACTTCCGCCACCCGCGCGCCCATCGGTCCTGCCTCACGGCGACGCGCCGAGCGCTCGCCGCGGAGCTCCCCTCGATCCCCGGGGCCCGGCTCGAGTGGAAGGGGCTGGCGGTGAGCCTGCACTACCGTCGGGTGTCGCCGGGGCGTCGGCTCGACGTGCGGGAAGTCGCGGAGCGGATCCGGCGCAGTGGCGGCCTGACGCTCGTCCCCGGCCACGCGGTGTTCGACTTCGTGCCGCGGGTCGGGTGGAACAAGGGCCGGGCGGCGCGCTGGATCGCGAGCCAAATGAAGCGCACGCTGCCCGCGCGACGGGCGGTCGTCCTGTACGCCGGCGACGACACGACGGACGAGTCGGCCTTCGTCGCGCTGCGCGGGCGGGCCGTCACGATCTGCGTCGGCACGAAGCCGACGGCCGCGGAGTACCGCGTGCGCGGCGTTCGGGAGATGCATGCGCTGCTACGCCGGATGGCGTCCACGATGGCCTCCTGACCGGACGACTATGCGCACGGCCGCGCACCCCTTTCGCTTCGCGGGCTGCGTCGAGCTTCGCCAGACGCTCGACGTTCACGCGCTCGACGAGCGCGAGCTCATGCACCGGCTCGCGGAGGCGCCGGCGGCCTCCATCTTCTTCCACACGTTCGGCTACTTTCTCCGGCACCGTCTCTTCACCACCGCCTACGGCAACGACTTCGCGCGGTGGGCCGCCCTCGAGGTCGGCGATCGTGCCCTCGCCGAGCGCCTCGCCGTCGTCGATCCGTTCGCGTTCCCGGACCTCGATGCCCTGCGCGAGCACCTCGTCACGATCGTCCAGGATCATCTCCGTGGGCGGGAGGCCGAGGGCCGCGTCGAGTTCGACCGGGCGTTCCACTTCCAGCGGTCGCACATCGTCGACGTGCCGCTCGGACTCACCGCCGCCACGCTCGTCGAGTTCCGCGGCGGGCTCGCGAGCGTCGACGAGAGCGCGATCTATCTTCATATCGTCGAGACCCGGGTGCGCGAGCGCCGCGCCGAACCGTTCGCGGCGTGGCTGCGGGACGCGCTGGACTTACCAGCGCTCGCCGAGCGGTTCGACCGGATCGATCCGTATCTGACGACGCTCGAGCGGGTTCGCGGACGACTCCTCGGCTTTGTCGACGAGGCGCTCGAGGAGGGGCGCGGATGAGCCGGATCGACGACTACCGCCCGTTCGCCGGGCCGGGCGCGGTGGACTTCATCCTGAAGCTCGCCGAGCAAGTCAAGGGCCGGCGGTTTCTCCACGTGACCGGCGGCCGTCTCGGCGGGGGCGTCGCCGAGACCCTGCGCGCCGTGGTGCCGCTCCTGAGCGAGTTGGGCATCGACGCGCGCTGGGAGATCACGGGCGGCGACTCCGCGTACTACGCGACAGCGCGCACGCTCCAGGCCGCGCTCGAGGGGGTCGAGCGCGTGCTCAGCGAGGAGGGGCTCGCGCGCTGGGCCGACATGAACCGCCTCAACGGCAAGAAGCTCGATCTCGACGCGGACCTGACCCTCGTACACGACAGTCAGCCGGCCAGCCTCGTGAGCGCCCGGACGGCGGGCCGGTGGGTCTGGCGGTGTCACTTCGACTGCTCGACGGCCCAGGCCAGCACCTGGTCCTTCTTCCGGCAGTTCGCCGACCAGTACGACGCCGCCGTCTTCGCGCTGCCCGGGTTCGAGGGCCGGCTCGGGATCCCGATGTACGTCATTCCGCCGTCGATCGACCCGCTCTCGGAGCGCAACCGCGACCTCCCGGCGCGCGAGGTCACCGAGATCCTCGCCGGGCTGGGGATTGCCCGCGACAAGCCGCTGCTCGTGCAGATCGGTCCGTTGGCGGGGGCGTACGACCCGCTCGGCATCGTGAACGCGTACCGGCTCGTCGAGAAGCATCACGACGTGCGCCTCGTTCTGGTGGGAACCGCCGACGGCGAGCCGGAGCGGCTCGAGCTCCTGTCGCAACTCCGGGAAGTCGCCCACGACGACCCCGACGTCGTCGTGCTCGAGCTCCCGGCCGAGGCGCACCGTCAGATCAACGCGCTCCAGCGCGCCGCCACGATCGTGCTGCAGAAATCGGTCCGCGCCGGGTTCGATCTCGGACCAGCGGAGGCGATGTGGAAGGGGAAGCCCGTGGTCGGCGGCTACGCGGGTGGGCTCGCGCAGCAGATCATCCCCAACGTGACCGGGTTCACCGTCCACTCGGTGGAGGGGGCCGCCTTCCGGATCCGCCATCTCCTGAACAATCCGGAACTGATTCCACGGATGGGGGCTGCGGGGCGCGAGCACGTTCGCCGCTCCTTCCTGATCACGCGCGAGCTCCTGGATGATCTGGCGCTCGCGGTCCATCTGCCCCGATGAGCTCCGCCGCCGCCGCCTCGACGCTGCCGCCCGACGTCGACCACCAGCTCGAAGGTCTGGCGCCCGCGGAGCTCGCCGTGAGCGTGCCGACCTACAACAACGTCGCGACGATCTCCCAGGTTCTGGAAGCCATCCGCGCGGGCCTCGGGAAACACTTCGCGGATGTCTCGGCGGTGCTGATCAACGCCGACGCCGGCTCGTCGGACGCCACCGTGGACCGATTCGCGGATGCCGGGTTCCCGCTCGTCCGCGCGACCCACGCGGCGCCCCCGGCGCAGCTCGCCACCGTGCCGTTCCACGGCGTGCCCGGCCGCGGCGCCGCGCTTCGGCTGTCGGTCGACGTCGCGCGGCGGCTCGGGGCCCGCGCGCTCGTGGTTCTCGAGGCCGACATCACGTCGATCGACGCCGAGTGGCTCGAGCGCCTCCTTCGGCCCGTGCTGGAGCACGGCGCCGACCTCGTGATGCCCGTGCACGCGCGCCATCGCTACGACGGCACGATCACGAACCTCGTGCTGGCCCCTCTCGTCAACGCGCTGTACGGCCGGCGGTTGCATCAGCCGCTCGCGGGTGCGCGGGCGCTATCGGCGCCCTTCCTGGATCGCCTCGCGGCCGACCAGCGCTGGCCGCCGCCGGGCCGGGCCATGACCGATCTCTGGATCGAGGGCACCGCGATCGCCGACGGCTTCGCGGTCCACGAGGCGCGGCTCGGCCAGTGGCGGGTGGAATCGAAGACGCGCACCACCGATCTGCCCACGATGGTGGCGCAGACCCTGGGGGCGGTCTTCACCGTGATGGACAGCTACGAAGACCTGTGGCTCCCGACCGTGACCAGCGCGCCGGTCCCGACGAACGGCGCGCCGGCGGCCCCGACGGGCGAGCCCGTGAGGATCGACGTCGAGCGGATGGTCGGTGCGTTCCGGCGGGGTCTGAGTGACCTCGGCACGATCTGGGAGCACGTGCTGACACCGGAGACGTGGGGTGACGTGTTGAGCCTGGAGACGGACGACCTCGTGAGGTTCCGCTTCCCGGACGAGCTCTGGGCGCGAGCGGTCTACGACTTCGCGCTGGGTCACCATTATCACGTCGTGTACCACGACCACCTGCTGCGCTCGTTCGTCCCGCTCTACCTCGGCCGCACCGCGGCCTTCGTGCTGGCGACGCGCGCGCGCGACGCGGCGGCGGCCGAGGCCGCCCTCGACGCGGCCGCCGCCGCGTTCGAACGGCAGAAGCGCTACCTGGTGGAGCGCTGGCGATGACGCGCAACGCCGCCCAGGACTGGTACAAGGACGCCGTGTTCTACGAGGTCCACGTCAAGGCGTTCATGGACGCCAACGGCGACGGTGTCGGCGACTTCGCGGGGCTCACCGAGCGCCTCGACTACTTCCAGGAGCTCGGGGTCGACTGCCTGTGGATCCTGCCGATGTATTCCTCGCCGCTCCGGGACGACGGCTACGACATCGCGGACTTCTACGGCGTCCACCCCTCCTACGGGACGGTGGAGGACTTCCAGAAGTTCATCGACGCCGCCCACGCCCGCGACCTGCGCGTCATCGCCGATCTCGTGATGAACCACACCTCGGACCAGCACCCGTGGTTCCAGGCCTCGCGGTCGGATCCGGCATCACCCTACGCCGACTACTACATCTGGAGCCCGACCGATCGCCGGTTCACGGACGCGCGCGTCACCTTCGTGGACACCGAAAAGTCGAACTGGACCCTGGACCCGGTGCGCAACGCGTACTACTGGCACCGGTTCTTCAGCCACCAGCCCGATCTCAACTACGACAACCAAGCGGTCCGCCGCTCCATGCTCGACGTGATGCGTTTCTGGCTCGACCGGGGTCTCGACGGGTTCCGCTGCGACGCGGTGCCGTACCTCGTCGAGCGCGAGGGCACCAGCTGCGAGAACCTGCCCGAGACGCACGCGATCCTCAAGGAGTTCCGCGCGGTGATCGACCGCGAGTACGGCGGCGACCGCGTCCTGCTCGCGGAGGCGAACCAGTGGCCCGAGGATGTCCGCCCCTACTTCGGCGACGGTGACGAGTTCCACATGGCGTTCCACTTCCCGCTCATGCCGCGCCTCTACCTCGGACTCCGGCTCGAGGACACCCGCCCGATCACCGACATCTTCACGCACACGCCGCCGATCCCGCCCGCCTGCCAGTGGGGCCTCTTCCTGCGCAACCACGACGAGCTGACTCTGGAGATGGTGACGAACGAGGAACGGGCGTTCATGTACTTCGCCTACGCGCACGACCGCGACATGAAGCTCAACCTCGGGATCCGCCGGCGTCTGGCGCCGCTCTTGGACGGTGACCGCCGCCGTGTCGAGCTGCTGAACTGCCTGCTCCTCACGCTGCCCGGGAGTCCGATCATCTACTACGGCGACGAGATCGGCATGGGCGACAACGTGTACCTCGGCGACCGGGACGGCGTGCGCACGCCGATGCAGTGGTCGCGCGACCGGAACGCTGGATTCTCGAGCGCCGAGCACGGGCGGCTGTACCTGCCCGTCATCACGGATCCGGTCTACGGCTACGAGGCTGTGAACGTCGCCGCGCAGACGCGCCAGCCGTCGTCGCTGCTCAACACGATGCGGCGGCTGCTCGCGGCGCGGCGGATGTCGCCCGTGTTCGGGCGTGGCGGCATCGAGTTTCTGCGGCCGCGCAACTCGAAGGTCCTCGCGTACCTTCGCCGGCTCGAGCGCGAGACGCTTCTGATCGTCGCCAACCTCTCGGCGGCTCCCCAGCCGGTGGAGCTCGACCTCACAGCCTTCGCCGGCGTCACGCCGGTCGAGATGCTGGGGGGGACGGTATTCCCGACGATCCGGCCGGGGCCCTACTTCCTGAGCCTGGGCCCGCACGGCTTCTACTGGTTCCGCGTGGAGCGCCCCGGCGACGGCGACGAGCCGTATGGCATCGAGGGCACCGCGATCTGACGGGGCGCCTGGCGCGGAGCACGCGCGCGTCGAAGCCGCGCTGGGGCGCGCCGTGTCGGCTCAGCTCGCGCCGCTGCTCCCGCGGCAGCGATGGTTCGGCGACAAGGGGCGGACGATCACCGGCGTCCGTCTTCGCGACTGCGGCGCGCTCGGGGATCGCGCGTGGTTCGTTCTCGTGGACGTGACGTTCGACGAGGGTCTAGACGAGACGTACGCGATCCCATTCGTTCTGGGGGGCGACGGCGCGGTGCCGGGCGCGCTCGCGATGACGCTCGATCTCGACGGAGTCACCACCCGCGCCATCGACGCCTTCGACGACCCCGGGTTCTGCCTCGAGCTCTTGACCGCGTTCGAACGGAACGTGACCGTGCCGACTGTTCACCAGGGCGCCGTCCGGTTCGTCCGCACCGAGCTCTTCCCGCCGCTCGGGGGTTTGGCCTCGCTCACGCCGCGCCGGCTGACCGGGGAGCAATCCAACACGTCGGTGGTCTACGGCGACCGCCTCGTCGTGAAGGCCCTCCGGCGGGTGAAGCCCGGGATCACTCTGGACTACGAAGTCGGGGCGTTCCTGACCTTCCGGGCCCGGTTTCCCCACGTGCCGCCGCTGGCGGGGGCGATCGAGTACATGCCCGCCACGGGCGAGACGACGACGCTCGGCCTGCTGCAGGGATATGTCGCGAACCAGGGCGACGGCTGGAGCTGGCTCGTCGGTCACCTGCGGCAGCTTCCGCCGGCGCGTGTCGACGAACTGTCCGAGCACGTCTTCCGCGAGCTCTCCGGCCTGGGCGTCGTGACGGGAGCCTTGCACGCTGCGCTCGCCTCCGACGCCGCGGACCCGGGCTTCGCGCCGGAGCCGACCACAGCCGACGATGTGACCGCGTGGATCGAGCGCATCGTCGCGGATGTCGGCCGCACCTGTGACAAGGTCCGCGCCCGTCTTTCCGCCGTCCCGCGCGAGCTCGAGGACGACGCGCGGACGTTGCTCGCCGGCGAGGCCGCGCTGTGCTCTAGGGTCCGCGATCTCCCGCCGCTCGACGCCGAGCGCTGTATGAAGATCCGTGTCCACGGCGACTACCACCTGGGCCAGACGCTCCGCACCGAGTCGGGCTTCGTCGTCCTCGATTTCGAGGGCGAGCCCGCGCGGCCCATCGCCGAGCGGCGGCGAAAACAGTCCGCCCTCGTGGACATCGCCGGAATGCTCCGCTCGCTCGACTACGCCGTCCACGCGACGCTGGCGCCGGCCAGCGGGCCGCCGGGCGCCGGTGAGCGCTGGGTCGGCCGCGCCTCGGCCGCGTTCCTCGAGGGGTATCTCGGGGAGATCGTCAGAGCTCCGGCGCGCCTGCTCCCGGCCGCACCCGCCGAGATGGCGCGGGCCCTCTCGGTCTTCGAGCTCGACAAAGCGCTGTACGAGGTGCGCTACGAGGTGGACAACCGACCCGCGTGGCTCGCCATCCCGCTACGGGGACTGACTCGACTACTGGGGCGTGAGCGGGCCGCATCGTGAGCGCGAGCGCCGGGCGCGTTCCGCTGCCCTTGCGGTCGCTCCTCGTCGTCTGGCTCCTGGCGCTGGGCGGCTGTGCGGGCGGCCAGCCGCAGAGCGAGCTCGTCACGCTCGTGTTCAAATACGCCCGCATCCTCGGTCGCGCGGACCCGCTGCCGGCGCTCCTGCGCTCGTTCGAGGCGGCGCATCCTGGGACACGCGTCAAGGGTGAGGCCCTGCCGTGGACGTCGGACGATCAGCACCAGTTCTACGTCATCAACCTCGAGGGCCGGAGCCCGGGGTTCGACGTCATGATGCTCGACTGCATCTGGGTCCCCGAGTTCGCCCGCGCCGGGTGGCTCACCGACCTGACGACGCATCTCCGGCCGGACGAGCTCGCGCCGCACTTCCCGAGCGCGGTGGCGGCGGCGACGTACGGCGGGCGCGTCTGGGCGCTGCCCTGGACCATGAACGTCGGCCTCCTCTACTACCGCGCGGATCTCCTGGCCAAGCACGGCCTTCGACCGCCCGAGACGTACGAGGAGCTCGTCGACCAGGTCCGCCGCATTCGAATCGCAGAGCGCGATCCCGCGCTCGACGGCTACCTCTGGCAAGGCAAGCAGTACGAAGGGCTCGTCGTCAACGTCCTCGAGGCGCTCTGGGCCAACGGCGCCCGGGTTCTCGCGGAGGACGGCTCGGTCTTTCCCGAGCCCGCGCGGGCGGCGGACGCGCTCCGGTTCCTCCGCGGTCTGATCGAGACGGGTGTCAGCCCGGTGTGGACGACCGCCGCCGACGAGGAGCTGAGCCGGCGCGCCTTTGGGGACGGTCACGCGATTTTCCTGCGCAACTGGCCGTACGCGATGGAGCTGTTCGAGACAGCGGACTCGGCGGTACGCGGGAAGGTGGCGGTCGTGTCGCTGCCCGGTCGCGCGCGCGGCGAACGGGGCGTGGGCTCGACCGGCGGCGCGCATCTCGGCGTGTCCCGCCGGAGCCGCCATCCCGAGCTTGCGGTGGCCCTGGCGAGGCACCTCGCGAGCGAGCCTGCTCAGCGGGCGATCGCGCTCGGGGCCGCGCTCAGCCCGACGCGCCAGGCCCTCTACCACGATTCGGAGCTCGTGCGCGCCCATCCGGAGATGCCGCGACTACACGCGTTCGCGCTGGCGGGTCGACCACGGCCCGTGACGCCCTACTATCTGCTGATCTCCTCGACGGTCCAACCCGAGTTCTCGGCGGCGCTCGTCGGGGTGAAGCCGCCCGAGCGGGCGATCACCGACGCTCGCGCCCGCCTGAGCTACTTCCTCGGGGCAATCCGGTGACCCGGCGGGAGGCAGCGAACCGGCGGCGCGGGATGCTGCTCCTGGCGCCGACCGTCCTGGCACTGGCGGCGCTCACGGTCTACCCGGGCGTCTGGGTGCTCTGGCTCTCTCTCCAGCACCGGATCCCGATCTTCGAGGTGTCGCGGTTCGCCGGCCTCGACAACTACGCGTTCCTCGCCGTCGACCCGCGATTCCTGAACGCCGGCCGCGCCACGGCCATCTTCACCGTCGCGTCGGTGGCGCTGGAAGTCGTGCTGGGCCTGACGGCCGCGCTTGCGATTCACGCCCAGCGGGGCGGCCGCCGCCTGGCGCTCTCGTTCCTCCTGCTCGCGTGGGCCATGCCGGCGGTCGTCACGGCGAAGCTGTTCGAGTGGCTCTATCACCCCACGGCCGGCCTCATCAACGTCGCGCTCGGCGCGCGCTCCCTCAACTGGCTCGGCGACCCTGGGCTCGCGCTCCCCGCCGTCGTCCTCGCGGACGTGTGGCGTACGATGCCGTTCGTCGCGATTCTCTGCTACGCGCGTCTCCTGGCGATCCCGGCGGAGCTGTACGAGGCGGCGCAGGTCGACGGCGCCGGCCGGCTCGCGACGCTCACGCGGATCACGCTGCCGATGCTCGGCCGGATCCTCCTCGTGGCCGTGCTCTTCCGGACGCTCGACGCCCTGCGCGCCTTCGACATCATGTTCGTGCTGACCGGAGGCGGTCCCGCGGGCATGACCGAGACGCTCACGGTCTACGCATACCGGGCCCTGTTCCAGACGCTCCAGCTGGGCTTCGGCTCGGCGGTGAGCGTCGTCGTGTTCCTCCTCGTCATGGCCGTCGCGTGGGCGTATCTGAAGTTCCTCCGGGCGGGCACGACGGTGGCGGCGTGAGACGCCCAGCCCGGAGGATCGGGACGCTCGGCGACATCGTGGTCCTCGTTGCGCTGGCGGCCTACGCGATCCCCTTCTTCTGGCAGCTGCTGACGTCCTTCAAGCCCGAGGCCGAGCTGCTTCGGGTCCCGCCGTTGCTCCCGAGCCGGCTGACGCTCGCGCACTATCGCGTCGTGATCGAGCAGAGTTTGATGCCGCAAGCGCTGGGTAACAGCCTCGGCGTCGCCACGATCACCACGCTCCTGGCGCTGGTGATCGGCCTGCCCGGGGCGTACGCGGTCGCCCGGCTCCCGCTTCCGGGCAAGCACCTGTTGCTGCTGGCCATCGTCGCGAGCACGGCGTTTCCCCAGATCGCGACCGTGAGCCCTCTCTATCTCCTGATGCGCGCGCTGGATCTGCGCGACACGTGGGCGGGTCTCGTCCTCGTGCACACCTCGTTCGCGCTGCCGCTGACGATCTGGCTGCTCGCCGGGTTCATCCGCGAAGTCCCGATCGAGACCGAGGAGGCCGCGGCCGTGGACGGGGCCGGCCTCCTCGGAATCTTTCGGTGGGTCGTGATCCCGCTGCTGGCCCCCGGGCTCGCCTCCACGGCGCTCCTGGCGTTTCTCTTCAGCTGGAACGAGTTCCTGTTCGCCTACACGTTCACCGTCTCCGGGGCGAGCCGCACGGTCCCGGTGGCGCTGGCGCTCTTCCCCGGGGTCTTCGAGGTCCCGTGGGGTGACATCGCCGCCGCGTCGATGCTCGCGAGCGTTCCGCCCGTGCTGATCGTCATCGTGCTGCAGCGCTTCCTGGTCCGGGGACTCGTCGCCGGCGCGGTGAAGGAGTGATCCGCCGGCGGAGTACTATGAGGAGGGGACGTCCATGACCGATCTCTGGAGTGATCTGGTCCTGACGGCGATAGGCAACATGAGGGTCACCCTCGGCGCGGTGTTGCCCAGCATCCTCGCCATGCTGGCGCTCGTGGCGCTTGGCGCGCTGCTCGGCTGGATCGCGGGGACGCTGATGACGCGGCTCGCCCGCGCCTCCCGCCTCGACGAGCGGAGCCGGACGTGGGGTCTCACCTCTGCCCTGGCGCGCGCCGGCATCTACCGTCCGCTGTCCCAGGTGCTGCGGCTCGTCGCGTTCTGGGGGATCTTCGTCATCTTCGCGACGATGGGGATCGATGCGCTGGCGATCCCCGGCGCTCCCGGCGCCACCGGCGTGCTCCTGCGCGTCTTGCCTCGCTTTCTGTCCGCGCTCCTGATCCTCGTCGTCGGGTGGCTCGCGGCGAACTTTCTCGGGCAGGCGATGCTGATCGCCGCGGTCAATGCCGGCGTGGTCCAGGCACGACTGCTGGCTCGCGCGGCCCGCTGGCTCGTCCTGCTGTTTGCCGTCGCCACCGCGCTGACCGAGATCGGCATTGGCCGGGACATGGTGTTGATCGCCTTCGGCACCCTCTTCGGTGGGCTCGTGCTCGCGCTCGCGCTGGCGTTCGGTTTCGGCGGCCGGCACCTTGCACGGGAGATCCTCGAGCGCGGTCGGCGCCGCGAACGGGAGCCCGCGCCGCAGGACCCCATCACCCACCTCTAGCTCCTCGCGGTCAGGGCGGTGGGCGGCCCGGCAGGCGGGCGGGACGGGGTCGCACGACCACGCGGCACGCGCTCGCTGCTCCGCTGCGGCTGGGCTCCATCCGGGCGCTCATGCGTCCGCGGCCGCCTGGAGGGAACGAGTCGTGTCGACCCCGTCCCACCCGCCTGCCGAACCGCCCACCGCCCTGACCGGCTACCGTCGCCGAGCGTAGTCGCCGCGTGGAGGGAAACGGTCGCTCGACCCCTTCCCAGCAGCCGGCCGTACCCTCTGTCGTCCGCACTGACTACGGCCGCCGAGTGTAGTCGCCGCCGGCCGCCGGGTGGGTGCGGGCGCGGTGGGGGTCGAAGGGCGCCGTTCCCTGCACGCGGCGACGGGAGTGGAGCGCCCGGATGGAGCCCAGGCGCACTGGAGCAGCGGACGCGCGCCGCGTGGTCCTCTCGACCCCCGCCGCGCCCGCACACGCCCGGCGGTCGGCGGCGGCTCCAGGCGGTTCGCCGGTGCCGCGGGGCCGTGCTATGGTTGCACCGGAGGTTCTGGAGCGTGAGCGGCGCACTGATCACGCTCGAGGGCGTCGAGGGGTCGGGCAAGACGACCCAGATGATGCGGCTCGAGCGATGGCTTCGTCAGCAGGGCCGGAAGGTCGTGCACACCCGCGAGCCCGACGGGACACGGCTCGGTCTCGCCGTGCGTCGCTTGTTCGAGCGTCCGGGCATTCACCCGAAGCCGCTCGTCGAGGTCTTCCTCTTCATGGCGGCGCGCCAGCAGCACGTCGCGGAGAAGATCCGGCCGTGGCTCGACCGGGGTCGCGTCGTGCTCTGCGACCGGTACGCCGACGCGACGGTCGCCTATCAGGGGTACGGCCGCGGCGTCGGTCCCGACCTGATCCGCGAGCTGAACGTTCGCGCGACCAGCGGCGTCATGCCCGACCTCACGCTGCTCTTCGACCTCGATCCGGCTGAGGGACTGAGGCGGATCGGCGGACGGCGGCTCGACCACTTCGAGCGCGAAGCACTCGCCTTCCACCGGCGCGTGCGCCAGGGCTATCTCGAGATCTGCCGCGCCGAGCCCAAGCGCGTGCGGCTGATCCGCGCGGCGCGCCCGCCCGCCGTTGTCGCGGCCGAGGTGCGGGCGATCGTCGAGGACTTCTTCCGTGGCGCTTGAGCGCATTCTCGACCAGCCGCTGGCCGTGGACCTGCTGCGCCGGGCGCTCGTGAGCGATCGGGTCGCCCACGCATACGCCTTCGTCGGCCCCGCGGGCGCCGGGCGGATGTCGACGGCGCTCGCGTTCGCCGCGGAACTGCTGGGGAGCCTCTCCCGGCAGCACCCCGACCTGCACGTGATCGTGCCGACGCCTCCCGAGACGAACTCGCGGGGCGCCAGGGCCATCCGTATCGGCGCCATCCGCGAGCTCGAACGGCAGGCGTCGCTGCGGCCCGTGATGGCGCGCCGCAAGGTCTTCGTCCTCGACGAGGCCGAGCGGATGACGGGCGAGGCGCCGCAGGCGTTCCTGAAAACGCTCGAGGAGCCGCCCGCCGCAACCGTGATCATCCTGATCCTGCCGCGGGCGCGGGCGGTGCCGGCGACCGTACTGTCGCGGTGTCAGATCGTGCGCTTCGCACCACGCGATGACGCCGGCGCGGCGACGGCGCGGGCCCAGGCGCGCGAGCTTCTGGCCGAGGTCAGGGCCCAGGGCGTCGACGCGCTGTTCCGGCGCACAGATCGCCTGGAGCGAGAGAAGGCAGAGGCGCTGGTGGACGCCTACTGGCTCTTTTGCCGCGATCTGCTGCTCGCGAAGTCCGAGGCGCCCGCGGCCCTCTTCATCGACGGCGATCACGCCGCCGAGCTCGCGCGCGAGGCCGAGGGCTGGACGGTCGATCAGATCCTGGCGGCGGTGGATCTCTGCCGGCAGGCACGAGAGGCGCTCCTGCGCAACGTCGCTCCCCGCCTCACCCTCGAAGTGGTGCTGAGCCGGCTCGCCCTGCGGGCGGCATAGATAGGATGGTACACATGGACGAATATCTCGTCGGCGTTCGGCTTCGCGCCACCGCGCAGGCCGACGACTACCGAGTCGGGGACCTCGAACTCCACGTCGGCGATCTGGTACTGGTGGAGAGCGCGGCCGAGAGCGCCGTCGGTGAGGTGCGCCGGGCGAAGCGTGAGCTGCCCGAGGCGAAGAAGGATCGCTTGTACCGGCGGGTGCTGCGTACGGTGACCGAGGCGGAGGCGCGGGCGTACCGCGAGCACTGTGAGCGCGAGGAGCGGGCGATCGACACCGCACAGCGCGTCGCGAGGAGCCGCGGCGTCCGAATGAAAGTCGTCGACGTCGAAATGCACCCGGTCGCCCGGCGGGTGACGGTCTATTTCAATGCCGAGGAGCGCATCGACTTCCGCGACCTGGTCCGCGATCTCGCGCGCGAGCTCCGCGCGCGGGTCGAGATGCGTCAGATTGGCGCCCGGGACACGACGAAGCTGCTTGACGGCATCGGGCCGTGCGGCCGCCAGCTCTGCTGCTCGTCACACCTCAGACGCTTCGAGCCGATCTCGGTGAGGATGGCGAAAGCTCAGGACATGCCGCTGACCGACAACCGGCTCCTGGGCAACTGCGGCCGGCTCAAGTGCTGTCTGCTCTACGAGTTCTCGACCTACGAGGAGCTGCGGTCGCGGCTGCCGCGGGTGAACACCCCCTGCCAGGCGTCCTGCGGTGGTGGGGGCTGCATGACGGGCAAGATCAGGTCGCTCCGCGTCCTCAAGCAGAGCGTCGTCGTGGGCTTTCCCGACGGCACGGAGGCGGAGGTGCCGCTCGACCAGGTCACCTGGGAGGGGCGGGCGCACATCCAGGCGCAGCGCGAGCAGTGACCGCTTTCTACCTGACGACGCCGATCTACTATGTGAACGACCGCCCCCACCTGGGGCATGCGTACACGACGATCGTTGCCGACGCGATGGTGCGCTACCGGCGGCTCGCGGGCGACGACGTCTGGCTCCTCACGGGGACCGACGAGCACGGGGACAAGATCGCCCAGGCCGCGGCCAAGGCGGGCGTGACACCGCAGGCGCTGGCCGACCAGAACTCCGCGGCGTTCCGCGAGACGTGGCGTGCGCTCGGCATCAGTCATAGCGATTTCATCCGCACCACCGAGGAGCGCCACCGGAAAGTCGTCCTGGCGATCCTCCAGAAGCTCTGGGACGCAGGCGAGATCTATCTCGGCAAGTACGGCGGCCACTACTGCTTCGGCTGCGAGCGCTTCTACACCGAGAAGGAGATCGTCGACGGCAAGTGCCCCGACCACCAGACGGCGCTCCAGTGGATCGAGGAGGAGAACTACTTCTTCAAGATGTCGAAGTACCAGGGATGGCTGATCGACCACATCGAGCGCCACCCCGACTTCGTCCGACCCGAGCGCTACCGCAACGAGGTCCTCGGCTTCCTGCGCGACCCGCTGACCGACTTGTCGATCAGCCGCCCACGCCGGCGGCTCGAGTGGGGGATCCCGCTGCCGTTCGACGACAAGTACGTCACCTACGTCTGGTTCGACGCGCTGATCAACTATGTGTCGGCCCTCGGCGGCCCGGGCGATCCCCGATTCGAGAAGTTCTGGCCCCACGTCCAGCACGTGATCGCCAAGGACATCGTGAAGCCCCACGCGATCTACTGGCCGTGCATGCTCAAGGCGGCCGGCATCCCGCTCTATCAGCATCTCAACGTCCACGGCTACTGGACCCTGGGCGGGCAGAAGATCTCCAAGTCGGTGGGGAACCTGGTCGAGGCGCTGGCGCTCAAGGAGAAGTACGGCAACGACGCCTTCCGCTACTTCGTCCTGCGCGAGATGGTCTTCGGCCTCGACGCCGACTTCTCGGAGGAGGCCTTCGTCGGGCGGCTCAACGCCGATCTGGCGAACGACCTCGGCAACCTGGTCTCGCGGGTGACAACGCTGATCGCTAATATCGGTGGTCGCGTTCCCGCGACCGCCGGAGATTATGCTCCAGGCGGCGACTACGCTTTGGGAGAAGATCTTGCTCAGGCGTTCGAGACGAGCCGCGCTGCTATCGATCTGGCGATGGCGGAGTTTGCCTTCCATCGTGCCCTGGCCACGATCTGGAATTTCATCGGGTCAGTAAATCGATACCTCGATACCACGGCTCCGTGGGCCCCGGTCATGAACGATCGCGCGCAGGGGATAAGAGATCACGCGCTCTACAGCGTGGCTCAATCTTTGTGGTGTCTTGGCCTCTTGCTGGAGCCATTCCTTCCCGAGGCGGCAGGTAAGATTCGTCATGCGCTGGGCCATGCGGGTACGCCGCAACTGAGCGATGCCCAATGGGGACGCCTGATGCCCGGCACGCCCATCCAAAAGCTCTCCGGGCTTTTTCCGCGGATCGTTGCCGCCAAAGACACCGTATCCCTTGGCGGGAAGGAAGCCGCGACTGTGGCGAAGGCCCCGCGCATCAAGATCGACGAGTTCGGTAAGATCGAGCTGCGCGTGGCGGAAGTGGTCGCTGCCGAGCCGCTGCCCAGATCGAAGAAGCTCCTGAAGCTCACGGTGTCGCTCGGCGAGGAGCAACGCACGCTGGTGGCGGGAATCGCCGAGCACTACACGCCGGCCGAGCTGGTGGGCAAGAAGGTCGTCGTCGTGGCGAACCTCGAGCCGGCGAAGCTCATGGGCGTCGAGTCGAACGGCATGGTCCTGGCCGCGTCCAGCGCCGGCAAGCTGGCCGTCCTCACGCCCGATCGCGACCTGCCGCCCGGATCGAAGGTCACTTGACGAGCCTATGCCCGTCACGACGCTGACCCCGGACGAGTACGTGGACGCGATCGTGCAGATCGCCGAGCGCGACGCCTCCATCGCGCGGGTCCTGCGCGAGATCGTCAGCCTCGAGACGGCCGTACGGTCGAGCGCGCTCGACCTGGTGGCCGCACATCTCCGCGTGCACTCAGCCGCCGGCGACGTGATCGACTGCATCGACGCGCTCAAGCGCGACGCGGTGGCCCAGCGCATCGCCGAGCGGCTTGTCGCGGCGCGCCCGCCCGACCCGGGCGATCCGACGACCCCGCCGCCCGTGTGAATTCCGCGGTTGCGTGGCTCGCCGAGTGGGGCGTCTCGCTCGGCTCGCTGACCGGCGGCGTCTTCACGCTCTTCTTCTTCCGCCGCGGCCTGCCGAACGTCGCCTGGATCGTGGGCTACCTGCTGCTGCTCTGCCTGGTCTTCGCCCTCCTCGTCGAGATGCGCCAGCCGCTCGCCGACTCCGGGCGGAGAGCCGGCCGTCTGGTCATCACCGCGGCCGACTACACGATCCAGACCCTGTGCCACGGCCTTCTCCTGTTCGTGCTGCCCGCCTATTATGCGAGCGCGACGCTGACGTCGCTGAACGCGTTCTTTCTCCTTCTGCTCGTGGCGATGGCGCTCCTGGCGACCTTCGATCCGTGGTACCGGGCGATCGTCAATCCGCGGCCGTGGCTCGGCTACGTCTTCTACGTCGTGTCGATCTTCGCGGCGCTCAACGTCGCGCTGCCGCTGGTCGGCCTGCCGCCGTACATCGCGCTCCTGGCCAGCGCGTTCGCCGCCTCGATCGCGGTGACGCCGGTGGTTCGGCGGGCGAGCGGGCGCCCGTGGCGGGCGGCGCTCCGCGCGACCGTGGCGCTCGGGGTGATCGCGGCGACGCTGGCGGCGGTCGGATGCGTGTGGATCCCCCCGGCGCCCCTCTTCATGGCGCGCGCCGCGATCATGTGGGATGTGCTGAACCTCGATGCCATCGAAGCGCTGCCGCCGATCATCAGCGCCGGTGAGGTGAAGCAGCGTGGACTCGTGGCGTACACTGCGATCTACGCGCCGGCGGGCCTGCGTCAGCGCGTCAACCACGTCTGGAGGCACAAGGGGCGGGTGGTCGAGGTGGTCGGCCTTTCCCCGGTCCTCGGGGGCCGACGGGAGGGCTACCGCACGTACTCGCGCAAGACGTCGTTTCCCGCCGAACCGGAGGGCCGGTGGTCGGTCGACGTCGTGACTGCCTCGGGCCAGCTGATCGGCCGGCTCCGCTTCCGAGTGGTTCCGTAACATCGACGATCCGGTTTGGAGGACGCCATGGCTGAGACCGTGCGAACCGCGGAGTACTTCTACGTGATGGTGCCGGACAAGCCCGGGGAGGGCGCCCGGGTCCTCGGCGAGCTCAGGAGTGCCGGCGTCAACCTGGTGGCGTATTCGGGCTTTCCGAGCGGCCGCGGCGCCCAGCTCGATGTCGTTCCGACCGATCCGGCGGCGTTCAAGGCGGTCGCCAAGCAGAGGAAGTGGAAGGTCAAAGGGCCGAAGCGCGCGTTCCTGATCGAGGGCAACGATCGCGTCGGCGCCTGTGCCGACGTCCTCGGCCGGCTCGCGGCGGCGAAGATCAACGTGACGGCGATGGACGCCCTGGCCAGCGGCGGGCGGTACGCCGCGATCCTGTGGGTGAAGCCACGGGACGTGAAGAAAACCGCCTCCGTTCTGGGAGCCGTGTGACCACTCCCAACCTCTTCGACACGCACGCGCACCTGCATTTTCCGGAGTTCGCCGGCGACCTCGACGCCGTGCTCGAGCGCGCGCGGGCCGCCGGGGTGCGCCGCATGGTGACGATCGGGACGGACGTGGCGACCTCGCGGGCCGCGGTGGCGCTGGCCGCGCGCGAGCCGGACGTGTGGGCGGCCGTCGGCATCCACCCGCACGAAGCCACCTCCGCGGATGACACGGCGCTCGTCGAGATCGAGCGGCTCGCGTCCGCCGCCCGCGTCGTCGCGATCGGCGAGACCGGTCTGGATTTCTTCCGCAACCTTTCGCCGCGGGAGGCTCAAGCGCGCGCGTTCCGCGCGCAGTTGGCGCTCGCGCGCCGGGCCGGGAAGCCCGTGCTCGTCCACTGCCGCGACGCCCACGAGGAGACGTTGTCGCTCCTGGCGGCCGAGGGCACGCGCGAGAGGGCCGGGATCATGCACTGCTTCTCGGGCGACCTCGCGATCGCCCGCCGGTGTCTCGACCTCGGGCTCCTCATCTCGCTCGCGGGCCCCGTGACGTACCCCAAGCCGGGCGCCCTGCCCGAGGTGGCGAGGATGATTCCGTCCGATCGCCTCGTGGTCGAGACCGACTGCCCGTACCTGCCACCACAGCCCTACCGAGGCAAGCGCAACGAGCCGGCATACGTCGCGATCACGGCGGCGCGCGTCGCCGAGCTGCGCGGCGAGCCGCTGACCGATCTCGCCGCGCGCATGTCGGAGAACGCCCGCGCCCTGTTCCGGCTGTGAGACGCAGCGCCTCGCTGCACGACGCCGCGCTCTACCTGCGCGGCCAGATCAACACCAGGTTGAGCCGGGTGTTCAACGCCTGGGACCGCACCCCGCGGCCCGTGCCGCCGTCGCTCGCCGAGGTGATCGCGGGCGAGCGCTCCCCGCTGGCCCTGTCGCGCCTCCTCGAAGGGCGCTCGAACCCCGCGCGCGAGGCGGCGGTGGCGCGCTACCTCGATGCGCGCGGCGTGGCCTTCGCGCGCCACGCGTTCACGTCGAACGAGGGATCGGGCGAGAACTTCAGCGTCGATCTGGGCTCAGGGAACCGGGTGCTCCTGCTCATCGCGCATCACGACGCGGTGCCCGGGAGCCCCGGCGCCAACGACAACGCCGCCGCCGTCGGCGTCTTGTTGACGTTGCTGGAGCAGCTCTCCGCGTCGCTCCCGTCGACGCTGCGCGTGCGGCTTCTCTTCACCGCGGCGGAGGAGCGCGGCTACCTCGGCGCCCGACAATACGTGACCGAGGCGAACCTGGCCGAGCTGGCCGGGGTCTTGAGCCTCGAGCTGTGCGGCATCGGCGACAGCGTCGCGGTCTGGGACGTGGCCGACGAGACGCCGTTCCTCGGTCGGGTGCGCGCGGCGCTCGAGGGCATCGGACTCAGGCGCGACGAAAGCTACAACGTCGTCGGACGCATCCCGATGTTCGGGAGCGACCACCGCGCGTTCGCAGCCGCGGGCGTGCCGGCGTACGGGTTAACGCTCGTGCCGGCGGCGCAGGCCGAGGCGCTGCGGCAGTTCATCTTCAGCCCCGTGCGCAGCGCGTTCCGGTACCTGATCCGGCGTCCTGCGCCGTTCGACACCTACCACACGGCCCGCGACAGCGGGAGCACCCTCGAGCCGGCGGCGCTGGCCGTGGCGCTCCGGGCGCTCGAGGCCGTCGTCGCGGAAGTGGCGTAGGGATCCGTCAGGGGGCGGGCGGGCCGGAGACGATGCGCGTCAGGAGGCGTCGGCTCCTCGCGGCCTCGCTCGCCGGCACGAGGACGACCACCTCGCCCTGGTCGCCGACAAACGGGTGGACCGAATGGGCCAGGCGCGACCGGAGCAGTGTCGGGATTCCCTCGCTCTCGAAGAGACTCCGGACGACGATCGCCTCCGCCTGATCGCACCGGCGCACCTCGACCAGGCCACGCTCGCCGCGCGGGGCGTCCGGGCGCTCCGGAAACGGGATCACCTTTCGGCGTGACGGCATGGCTCTGAGTATAATCCGGCTTACAATCGCGCCGTGAGCGGGACGACCGGCATCGTCGTCGCCTGCCCGTGCGGCGAGGTCTACGAAGTGCGGCCGGAATACGCGGGCCGGCTCCTCGAGTGCCCGTCGTGCCGGCGGCACCTCCGGGCGGGCCAGACGCCGAGCGCGTTGCGCGCGCGCGCCCCTGGCGTCGATGCCGCGTTCGATCGCGACGTCTTCCTGCTCCGCGAGCGCATCTTCACGATCACCTCGAAGTACGAGGTCTGGACTGAGGCCGGCACGCCGATCCTCTACGTGGAGCGGCCGACCTATCCGATCCGGACCCTCGCGGCCTACGTCGTCGCGATCATCGCGACGCTGGTGGTCACGGGATGGGCCGCGGCGCCCCTCGCGCGCGATGGTGGCGAGGTGCTGTTCCTGCTCGTGTTCCCCCTGGCCGCCTTCGTCTTCCTCGTGGTGTCGATGTCCCTGCGCCCGCTCCGCCACGTGACGATCTACCGCGACGAATCGCGGGGGGAACCATTGCTCCGGGTGCTCCAGGATCAGCGCGTCGCGCTCCTGACCCGCACCTACACGATCGTGACGGCCGCGGGTGAGCGGCTCGCGAAGCTCCGGAAGACCTACCTGCACAACGTCATCCGCAAGCGCTGGTACGTCGCGAGCCCGGGTGGCGAGCCGCTGGCGATGGCGATCGAGGACTCGATGGTGCTCTCGCTGCTTCGGCGCGTCCTCGGCCCGTTCTTCGGCTTCCTCCGCACCAACTTCATCTTCGTGCGGGGCCGGGACGAAGAGATCTTCGGCGAGTTCAACCGCAAGTTCACGCTGCTCGACCGCTACGTGCTCGACCTCTCCGCGGACGCCGGGCGGACATTCGACCGTCGGATCGCGCTGGCGCTCGGCGTCATGCTCGACAGCGGCGAGCGCCGCTGATGGCCACCGCACACGAGCAGCCGCTGCGCATCACGCCTGACATGCTCCTCTCACGCCGCATCGACTTCGAGCGGCGGATGCGGCGTCTTCCGCCTGTGACCGTGGCGATCCTCGTGGTGCTGGTCGTGATCTTCCTGGTGGAGGTCAAAGTCGGCGCGCTCGCATCGCGCGAAGCGATTGTCGCGATGGGCGCGCTCGCGCGCGAGCGCGTGGCCGCGGGCGAGTACTGGCGCCTCCTGACCGCCCCCTGGCTCCACGGGGGCGTGGACCACCTGGTCGGCAACGGGATCGCGCTCTTCATCCTGGGCATGCTGTGCGAGACGGCGTTCGGCCGCGCCCAGTTCGTCGTGCTCTACGTGCTGAGCGGGCTGGCGGGCTCCGTGGTGAGCCTCGCGGTCAGCGCCGGGCCGTCGGTGGGAGCCTCCGGCGCGATCTTCGGCCTGCAGGGCGCCGCGATCGTGCTCTTTCGGCTCCACCGCGACCGCTTGCTCGTGCGGGACCGGCGGGTCGGCTTCGTGTTGCTCGTCTGGGCGATCTACTCGATCGCCGGTGGCCTCATGCAGCCATTCATCGACAACGGCGCCCACATCGGCGGCGCGCTCGGCGGCGCGCTCATCGCGCGCCGGCTCCACCCGGTGGTGCTCTCACCGCTCCCGCCCGAGCGCGCGGCCGTGCTCCGCCGCTGGCTCTGGCTTGTCGCCGCCCTGCTGGCCGCGGCGCTCGTCGGCTGGAGCCGTCGAGGTCCCCTCTGACTTTCGGGGAGGTGTCGGAGGGGCCGTCGAGGTCCCCTCTGACTGTGATTAGAGGTCGCGCGCCGCGGGGAGGCCCGCGAGCGACGTCGCGGCCCGAACGCCGCGCGCGATCGCGCGAGCGACCGCGTCCGCCGCCGCGAGACCCAACCGGGTGAGGTCAGCGCGCCGATCACCGGCGGACAGCGCGAAGAGGGTGTCGCCGTCGAACGCGGTGTGGGGCGGGGACAACGCGCGCGCGAAGCCGAGCATCCCGAGCGACGCGAGCTTCCCAGCCTCGGTCTTGGCCAGCCGCGCGTTGGTGGCAACGACACCGATGGTCGTGTTCCCGGGCGCGGCGAAGCGCTCGAGGGCGCCGCCGGCGGCGAGCACCTGCGCGGAGTCGATGAGTCGATGGCCGTCGGGCGCCTCGCGGGCGCCGGCGATAAGCGCGCCCGTGTCGGGATCGCGCACGTCGCCGACGGCGTTCACCGCTACGAGCGCGCCGACCACGACGTCGCCGAGCCTCGCCGAGGCGCTCCCGATCCCGCCGCGCATGGCCCGGCCGATGCGGTGCACCTTGCCGACGGTCGCGCCCGTGCCCGCCCCCACGTTGCCCTCGGCAACGGGCCCGGCGGCCGCGTTGGCGGCGGCCTCGTAGCCCATCTCACGGGTGGGGCGTGCACGACTGTCACCAACGCTGAGGTCGAAGAGGAACGCGCCCGGGACGTGCGGCACGACGGTCGGCCCCGCCGCGAAGCCCTGGCCGCGCGCCTCGAGCCAGCGCATCACGCCCCAGATCGCCTCGCCGCCGAAACGGCTGCCGCCGCCGAGGACGACGCCGTTCACCGTCGGCACGAGGTGGCGGGGGTCGAGATAGTCGAGTCCGACGACGTCGTTCGCGCCGCCCCGCAGCTCGACGCCGCAGACCGCGGGATCGTCGCACAGCACCACCGTGACGCCGGTGAGGCCGGTGACATCCGTCGCGTGACCGACGCGGATTCCCGGGACGTCGGTGATCAGGGTTTCCGGCTCACGTCGGAGGCGCTCAGCCGCCCCGCCGCGACTTCCGAGGCCAGCTCGAGGGCGCGCTGGGCGAGCGCCCGCGCCAGCGGATGGCGGAGAGGCTCGGCGTTGCTCTCGGCGAACGCTGCGGCCGCGGCCGACGCGGTCGCCGCTGGCTCGGGCCGGCCGGTGGCGCTGAAGATCCAGGACATCTCGGCGAGCCGCCGCGCCCAGCGGCGCCGCGCCGCGGGCGCGAACTCGCGCTCGACCACGCGCGCGAGGATCGCCTCCTGCCGCTCGGCCTTGATCTGGTCGGAGACCACGAGGCGGCTCTGGCGCGCCTCTTGTATCTCGAGCGCGTCGCTCTGGACTGTCTCGGGGTCGAGGAACCAGCCCGCCATCTCGGGGAGCGCGAGCAGCTCTGCCGAGCGGGCGAGGAGCAGGGGGTCGGCGACCGCCGAGGCCGGCGGCTCGGCGGCGGTGACTTCCGCGAAGAACGGCTGCCAGCGCCCGAACTCGGATGGCGGCGCGGTCCCGCGCTCCCGATGAATCTGAAGACCTTCGGCCACGAGGCCGACGGCGCGCGCGGGCTCGGTCTCGACCCACGGGAGCTTCTGCGTCGAGCGGAGCGAGGCCAGCTCCGCCTCGAGCCGCCGCTTCGTGATCTCTCCACCTGCGACCTCGGTGATTCCGACGACGTCGTTGAGGATGAGCGAGCAGAGCGCGCCGCCGCCGTACGGGCCTTCGAACAGGATCCACGCGGCCCGCGACCCGCTGCCGTCGATGCCCGAGAGCCAGGCGCGCACGGCGCGCGGGGCCCGACGCTGGACCACGGGCGCCGGCGGCGGGGGGGGAGCCGGGATCACGCCCCGCTGTGAGAGACGATAAAGGGCTCGCTTCGCGGCTCGGCGCACCGCGCGGTCCGCGGCGCCCTCGGCGAGCCCGGTCAGGGCCGGAAGGGCTCCCGCTCCGTGCTCGTTCGCGAATGCGCGCAGTCGCTCGTCGAGGACGTCCTCGGGCAGGCCACGCAGCGATGCCGGGTCGAGGCTCGCGACTGGATCCGTCATCCGAAGCGGAGCTGGAAGAACGGGTGCCGAGGATGATCGATGAAGTAGACCCGGCGCGCGTAGTCGAGGGCTCCAGCGTAGCGCTCGAACTGGTCGGCGAGCCTGCGATAGATTGGCGCCGCGCCGGCGGTGGCGCGCGAGCTCGCACGGCCGTGCTCGGACACGAAGTGGTAAGCGCGTTTGCCCTGGGCGACGTAGTAGCCGGTGGACGCGGTGCGCTCGACACGCTCGCGAAAGATGCCGGTCATGAAAAGCGTGAAATCGCCGACGTGCCGGCACACCGTGACTTCGTGTTCCGGCTGGAAGTGCGCTGGATCTTCCCAGACCGCTTGCGTCTCGAGGAGCAGATCAACGACGGTGTCGAGCCGTGGCATCACGAGGCCGCGGGGATAGAGGTTCTCGGTGCGCGCGAAGCGAGTCAGCAGGTCGGCGAGGTACAGCGCGGCCGGATCGTTGCCGAGCGCCAGGTCGTGGAAGCTCGCCCGGAGCGCCCGATCGAAGAAGGCGCGCAACTCCACACCTGGAATGATAGCAAATTCTCAAATTTGCTAGAATCCGAGCCCGTGGCGGACCGCCCGGGCACCAAGATCCCGTGGTTGCTTGTCGCCGCGAGCATCGTGCTCGTCCTGGTGGTCCTCTACCTGCTCTTCATCGGCTACCTGCCGGCCAAGCAGCGGGTCGCCAGCCTCGAAGCCGAGCTGAAGGATCTCTACAAACGCGAAGCGGAGCTGCAGACGAAGATCGCGCAGCAGGACCAGCGACACGCGCTCCGCGATCGGCAGATCTCAGCGCTCACATCCGAGCGCGACACGCTCATCCGGCGTCTCGAGGAACTCGAGCGGTTGCTCGGGACCGGCCGTACCCCGCGGCGCTGACGACCGGCGCGAGACGGCACGGTCGC